>Ga0180434_10001562_pt1 | contig 32331 bp, 26 predicted proteins | sample SS_ome_7_FD_132453 | JGI IMG/M metagenome (GOLD analysis project Ga0180434, IMG submission 132453) | Hypersaline lake sediment archaeal communities from the Salton Sea, California, USA - SS_1_D_2 metaG | ecosystem: Environmental > Aquatic > Non-marine Saline and Alkaline > Hypersaline >... | reverse complement strand
TTCGTCTTACATAATATATTAAAACAGATATTTCAAGGTAAAAATGAAGGAAATGAGGCAGCCCGGGAAAAAAAGATCGGGAGGCGGCGGCTCCCCTGCATCCCCGCGGGAAATCGCTGTTCCGTGGAAGGGACTTGCTTCGTTTTTCCCTGTTCTAGTAGAAAGGGTAATCGAACCTTTCTTGGGGGGCAACAAGTGGACAGTGAAGCGGGGACGTTAGATGCCTGACCAGTGGAATGGCCCGAAGGAGGCGCTGGATGCCGTAGTGCTGGCCGGCGACCGGGATGCCTACAACCCCGTGTGTGGAGAGAACAAAGCGCTGCTCCGGATTGAGGGCATTCCTGTGATCGCCTACGTGATCTCTGCATTGCAGCGTTGTCGGTACGTTGCCCGTATCTTCGTCGTGGGGCCCAGAGAAAGGATCCTCGAGGCCCTGGAGACGGAGGGAGTCGGTGGAAAAGGGCAGAAGGAGGTGATCGTTGTCGAGCAGTGGACCTCGCTGTTCGAGAACGGGTGGAACACCTTTCTCGAGACCCTTCCCGCTCGAGGGCCCGACGGAGAAACCCTGTCCGAGGAAACCCTCCGTGCTCGGCATGAGGGCAAGGCGGTTCTCTTTCTGGGAGCGGACATGCCCTTGCTGACCCACTACGAGTTGGAGGAATTCATCGAAGGGTGTGATATGGACCGTTACGACTATGTGGCGGGCATGACACCCGAAGAGGCCCTGAGACCCTACTATCCGAAGAGAGGAACGCCGGGGATACGGCTTGCCTATTTCCATTTCAAGGATTCACTGGAGCGGCAGAACAATCTGCACATGATTCGCGTCTTCCGGGTGGTCAATCCCCAGTACTCACAATTGATGTACCGCTTTCGCTATCAGAAGAAGGGGAAGAACATACTGCTCCTTCTCCGCGAGCTGCTGGGTTTGCCCGAACTGACCCTCGGGATGGTCTTCCGGTTCTGCCTCCTCCACGTGTGCCGCGTCCTGGCGCGGATCCCCTGTATGCCCCTGAATCGGCTGCTGCGCAGGTTCCTCGACAAGGACAAAGTGGCAGAGGATATCGGCGCTATTTTGCAGACTCAATTTGCCATGGCCACGACCACTTACGGAGGTGCGGCCCTGGATGTGGACGACAAGGAGCAGCTCGCAGTGATCGAAAGCAGGTTTCGCCATTGGCGCGCCCTTCAAGAGGACCTTCATCGGAGGCAAGAACAGCCCTCGGGGGAATCCGGTGTCGTGAAGCAGGCTGTGCCCTAGTATCGTGCCGTAGAGAGGATTTTCGGAAATGACATCAGGAAAGGGCCCAGGGAGTCCCTGGCATGTCGGCTGTGCCGGCTTCCCGATGAAGCTGTCCGATTACTTCAAGCGATTCAACCTGGTTGAGGTTCAAGAGAGCTTCTTCGACCCTCCCACAGAACGGACCCTGGCGCGGTGGCGCAGGGAGGCGCCGGAGGGGTTTGTCTTTTCGATTCGCGCGTGGCAGCTCATTACCCATCCCTCGACGTATCCGGGATACGAGAGGATTCGGCGTCCTTGGGAACAGACAGCCCGGGACCGGTTCGGTGCCTTCCAGCCCACCGAGCAGACGCAGTGGGCCTGGGAGGTCGTCGAAAGGGCTGCCCGGATCCTGGAGGCAAAGGCGATCGTGTTCCATACGCCTGCCTCCTTTACGCCCACCCGTCAGAACAAGGAAAACCTGGTTCGCTTCTTCGATTCCGTCGAAAGGGGCCCCTGCCGCCTGATCTGGGAGCCGGATGGGATATGGGATGAGCAGGAGACAGAGGCCCTTTGTCGGGAATGCGGTTTGGTTGCGGCGGTAGACCCGCTCCTCAGCAGGCCCTTCCCGGGGGATGCTTTCTATTTTCGGATCAGGGAGAAGACACGCGGAAGGGGGGCTTACACAGAAGATGACTTCTTTGATATTCGGGACACGGCCCCGGATACCGAGGAGCAGGGTGGGGAGGGCTTCTTCGTCTGGCAGACCCCGGACGCCGCCCGGGATGCGGTTCGGTTTGCGAGATGGTGTTCTTCGGAGGCGTAGCAGCCTGTTGAAGGATTGCCTGTCCGCAGGCCGTTGAAAAAGGTCCAGATGCAAGGCGCACGAAAGCCTGAGGAATGAGGCGTACACCGTACGCTGCAGTGACGAAACCTGCCCCGCCGAAGGCGGGGGGGATGAGTGCAACGCAGCAGGTGGGCGTTTTTCACCGGCCTGGCGGGGCCGTCAGAAGATCGAGCAGGTCCAGGGTCATCTTTCTGAAACAGTAGTCTCTGTCCTCCAGGATCCACTTCGTGTTCCAATCACTCCAGTCTACGGAAGAGCCGGCCGAACGCCACTGCATGGAGGCCTGCGGTGAACGGGTCTCCTGATTCACGCCCAGATAGAGTCTCCGGGAGGTGACGCGGGTGGACGGTCGGCCCCGGGGATACGCAACGAAGCCCTTGTACAGGGGCAGTTTTTGCAGGAACTCCACAAACTCCCTGATCATCTCCTGATCCTCATCCAAGGCTTGCTGGGTGATCTCGAATTCCAGGGCAAGGGAACCCTCCAGGGGGAGTTTCTTTCGCCACTGCTCATAGCGTTCCTCAACGGTCCGAACGGCTTCCTGGGGGGGACGAAAGAGGGGGTCGTACACGTGCTGGTCTTTGAAAATCTCGTAGAGGAGGTACTGCTCGATATGGTCGGCCGCAATGCGGTATGTCTGCACCGTCTTCCCTCGGACGCGAACCTCAGCCTCCACGAGGGCCAGGGGGTTGGAGCACAGAATGACGACCGTTTCCCTCAGGTAGAGGGTGAGATCCGGCGACATCCGATACGTCTTCTGGGGATCCATGGGAACGAACAGCCCCCTTCGCACCAGTTCCGAGTACCATTTGCCTTCCAGGTGCCGGGTCCCGGCCGGGTCCGGGCTCGACGAGCGGACCAGGATGCGGTAGGGCAGGCGGCGGCTGCTCACCCAATCATAGAAGTCCGGCGGCTGTCTCCGGTACAAGTGGATCCCGAGTTCATCGGCCCGTATGTCCTCAGCCGCATGCTGGGCCTGCCCTGCGTATTTTCCATAAGGAAACTTCTTCAGGAACTGTCTGTAGCCCCCGAAGGTGTCTTGCTTTCGAGCCTCGTCAAAGGAGACCCTCTCCAAATGCTTCTTCGCTTTCGGTGAGTACTCTTTGTTGTCCGGATGTTTATCCAGGAACGCCTTGTAAGCTTCGGGCGTGTCGAGGGTACGGGCCTCCTGATAATCGGGCTTGACGGAGCACCCGGCTGCGGAACACAAGAAGATGAAGAGGAGTGCCGCACAGATCCTCCGGCCGGAAACCCGCAGTGTGGCAAAGGGACCTGTCTTCTTCCAGCCGCTTTCTTTCATTCTTTTTCCGTATCGTTTTGGTTTGAAAAGAAGGATAGGGGCCTCTGTGGCCCCTGTCAATCCAGCGGTCCTTATCGCTGCCATCGGCTTCCCTCCGGGCGGCTTCTCCTGTAATCGAGGGTTGAATATTACAATTCTTTTACACAGTGCGTCTGCCCAGCCGGAGTGGGGTGTGTTACGCTCGAAGTCATCGAGTCAACACCAACCTCCTTGAACATGCAAAGGAAGCAGCATCATGAAGAAGGACCTGCGCATCGGGTTGATCGAGCCTTACGCGACCAGGGACGGGACCCTCTGGGGGCCCAGGATGAAGGACTTGTACTCCATGGTCCGGTTGCCCTCCCGGGCCATCGACCTGCTTGCCGCGATCCTGAGCAGACAGGGCTTTTCGTCGGTCACGACTTACAATCCCCTGTACAATCGGTATGGGGGGCGGTTTCACCCGGAAGAGATGAGAGAACTGGCCGAACTCGATGTGGTCGGGATCTCTTCGATTACGCGGACCCAGCCGCCCGCCTATGAATTGGCCCGGCGATTGAAGGGCCTGAACCCGGGGATCCGGACGGTCTTCGGTGGGCCGCACGTGACGGCCCTGCCGGAAGAGGCCTTGCAACATGGCGACGTGGTCGTCCGGCGGGAGGGAGACGGGAGTCTCGTCGAAGTGATGGAGAGGCTCGCCGATGACAGGGTGGATCCAATTCTGGAGGACGTCCCGGGGATCTCGTTCCGGGACCGGAACGGGGACGTCCATCACAATCCGGACAGACCCTTCCTGGCCAGTGAAGACCTGTCAGCCCTTCCCTTTCCGGTATACCCGGAAGCGGTCCGGAAGGGAATCAACAACAGCGTGGTCGTCACCTCTCGTGGGTGTCCCTTCCAGTGTGACTTCTGTGCCGTGATCTCTCAGTTTGGCTGCGGGTACCGGTTTCTCCATGTGGACCGGGCCGTGGAATTGATCGAGCACACGCTGCGACAGACCCGAAAGCCCATCTTCTTTGGTGATGACAACTTCAACGCCAGGCCGGCCCGGACAAAGGCGATCCTGGAGAAGATCCTCGAAAAGGGGACTTGCATGCCCTGGTGGGGCGCCCAGGTCAGGGTCGAAGCGGCCCAGGACCGGGACCTGCTCGACCTGATGAAGCGAGCGGGTTGTACAAAGGTCTACGTTGGCTTCGAGTCGATCAATCAGCAGAGCCTCGATCTTTACAACAAGAGGACGAGCCGGGAGAAGAACGAGGATGCGATACGGCGCTTTCACGAGGCGGGCCTGTCGATCCACGGCATGTTTGTCCTTGGCTCGGACGCGGACACCATGGAGACGGTTCGGGATACGGTCGCCTTCGCCAAGAGGACGAGGGTGGGTACGGCCCAGTTCTTCGCCCTGACCACCCTGCCCGGCACGCCCATGACGGCCCGGTATGCAGAGGACGGGAAGGTGCTCAGCCGAGAATGGCATCTCTACGACGCCCACCACGTGGTGATTCGGCCTGCCAAGATGATGCCCCACCTGCTTCAGGAGGCGATCATCCGATCTCATCAGGATTTCTACTCCTGGAAAGAGGCCTTGCGCCATCTTCTCACTGCGCCGAGGGAACGGCTCTACAACGCCAAGATCCGGATCATGGGCAGCCTCCTTGCGCTCTGGATCCGCTGCCAGGTGCGGGGACACCGGCGACAGCTGAAGGCCCTGGAAGACTGGTCTCGGGAAGTCGACAGTCGTTACCAGCGCCTCTGGAAGGAATGGGGGAACCGGGTGCAGAACCTCGGCCGTGAGATCTCCAGCACGGCTGAGCCGCTACGTGCGTCTGCGGAAGAGTTCATGGCTTGGTTGAGAAAGAGCCTGGAACCCCTCCCACAGGAATTCCTGCCGTACTGCCAGCGGTATGCGAGGCCGAAAATCGATTCGATTCGCAAGCTCCTGGTGGCCGCAGAATGCCGGGGGGAGCCGTTCCCGGCGGGAATTCGTGCCCGTGCCTAGGCCGAAGGCCGGTGCCCGCGCCCGTGCCCGATTCAATCCGGACTGCCCCTTCCAGGGGCCTGCCTCATACCACCGGCTCTGCCGGTGGTTAGCTGCTTCGAGCGAGAAGGCCCGTCTCTTTACCGATTCCCCGGGTTTCGCTTAGAATGAATTGCCGAAGGGCCTCGGCGGTTTGGGCTGGGCCAGGAGAAAGACGGAGGAACCGGTGTACAGAGGTTTTGGGTCGCGCTCTTCCCTCATCCTTTTTGTCCTGATCAACATCGCATGGGCCGGCCTGGTGGCCCTCTGGGTCTACTATTCGATCAACAACTACCAGACCATCCAACGTATCTCCATGCGCCTTCCGTTCGGACCCTCCGGGGTGGGGCCGCCCTGGGTGGCCTTGCTCGGTGCAGGGGTCCTGATGCTGTTGTTGCTCCTCGGAATCATCGTGATCTATATCACCTACCGGAAACAGGCGGCCTTGAACCTGGTCCACCAGAACTTCATCTCGAGTGTGACCCACGAACTCAGATCCCCTCTGGCCTCTCTCCAACTCTACTTGGAAACTCTCATCTTCCGGGACCCGGAGGAGGGGCTCCGGAAGGAGTTCCTCGGACGGATGCAGGAGGAGACCGAGAGGCTCTCTGCTCTCATACAGAACATCCTCTGGGTTTCCCGGGTCCAGCGGTTCAAGATCGACTACGCTTTCGGTTGGATTCCGCTGAGTACGCGACTCGCCGAGTATCTGGAGGAGAAGCGGGCGAAGTACGGCTGGCAGGAAGAGGAGATGATGCTCGAACTCGAACCGGGCCTATCCGTCCGTTGCGACTGGGAGAACCTCAAGATCGCGATGGACAACCTGATCGAGAACGCGATCCGCTATTCCCCGTCCGGCTTTTGGCTCAGGGTCTCCCTGATGCGGTCCGGAGAGCGTTGCAGGTTGCTTTTCGAGGACCGGGGGGTCGGGATCCCCAAGCGGGCCCAGAAGCAGGTTTTCAAGATGTTCCATCGCGAGGGAAGAGAGATGACGCAAACCATCAAGGGGACCGGTCTGGGGCTGTTCATCGTCAAGAATGTTGTTGCCGCACACGGCGGCAAGGTCTCGGTCCGAAGTGAAGGAAAGCAAGGGCATGGGACAACCTTCATCCTGGATCTCCCCCGGAGTGGGCCCCGGTCTTCCCGCTTCCGGACCCGGGATCTTCTGTCTGTTCTGCCTTTTCGGAGAGTATGAATATGTCAACGACACGCATCCTGCTGGTCGAGGATGAGAAGCACCTGGCAGAAGGCCTGCTGTACAACCTGTCGGCAGAGGGGTACGACGCGGAGCTTGCCCGGGACGGTCAGGAGGCCCTGGGGCTCTTTGATCAGGGGCCGTGGGACCTGATTGTGCTCGACCTCATGCTGCCCCTTCTGGACGGCTTCGAAGTTGCGCGGCACATCCGCGACCGGGATCCCCGCGTACCGATCCTCATGCTTACGGCCAGATCCGCAGAAGAAGACCGGGTCAAGGGCCTCGAGTGTGGTGCGGACGATTACCTGACCAAGCCCTTTCACTTGCAGGAACTCCTTTTGCGCATCAAGGGAATGCTGCGAAGGAGCAGCTGGTACCGTACCGTTCCGGGCGGAGGAGATCGGTATTGCTTCGGGGAGGGATGCTGGGTGGATTTTCGCGAGGGAACGGCCATGGGGCCGGGAGGGGAAAGAAGGCTCACAGAGAAGGAACTCTCGATCCTCAAGTGCTTGTTCGAAAGGGCATCGGAGACCGTCTCCCGCGAGGAGATGCTGCGTGAGGTATGGGGCTATGGGCCGGGTGTCGAGACGCGAACCGTGGACAATTTCATGCGCCGTTTGAGAACCTACCTCGAGAAGGACCCTGCGTCGCCGGAGCACATCGTTTCGGTCAGGGGGAGGGGCTACCGCTTCGTCCCCTAGTGGCGCGACTTGGAAACACAGCGATATTTCCAAGTCACGCCACTAGCGCTGTGTCGCAAGATATCACTCCTCGTCCTCGAGTTGATGCCGCTCTGCAATCCCCATTCTTCGGTTCGAGGACGAGATGGACGCAAACAGAGATGTCACCCGATGGAGCATTCTTCCCCTCCCCAGATCAAAGCGCTCTCTTCAGTTCGTCGAGAGCCTCCTGGTAGGCGGCGAGGTCCTTGTCCCCGAAAAGGACGAAACGTACCTCCTCGATTTCCGGGTGGGCCTCGCAGTAGCCGGCGACCGTGCGCAGGGCGATGCGGCTCGCATCCCTGATCGGATACCCATAGACGCCGCAGCTGATGGCCGGGAAGGCAAGGGTCTTCAGCCCTTCAGCGGTGGCGATTTCCAGGCTCCTTCGGTAGCAATTGGCCAGCTTCTCGGGTTCGCCGCTGTTGCCGGTCTTGTAGACGGGCCCGACCGTGTGGATGACGTGACCGGCCTTCAGGCCGTACCCCTTGGTCAGTTTGGCATCACCGGTTTCGCATCCCCCCAGGGTCCTGCACTGCGCGACCAGTTCCGGCCCGGCGGCCCGGTGAATCGCGCCGTCCACGCCCCCTCCTCCCAACAGGCTCTTGTTGGCCGCATTCACGATGGCGTGGACATCCTGCTTGGTGATGTCGCCTTGTACGAGCTTCAGCTTTTCAAAGACAGACATTTTCGACCTCCTCTTCTTGATCGAAAGAATTCGTCACGACATTCATACCACAGAACCCAGCTCTGTAGAAACGCGCGACGTTGACACCGGCCCTCGGCATCCGATACAAATGCGTGATTAGAAGGCTATTAGCTATTAGCCGTTAGCTATTAGCTCCCAGCCCGTCCTCCCCAACAGGATGCCCACGGGGCGGAGCGGTGGGCCAACAGCTAAAGTCTGGAGGGGAGGGGGGACATAACATGGACGAAATTCAGCTCTTCTTGACTCGTTTGTCAGTCGCCTTTGTGGGCGCCGTCCTGATCGGGGCTGTGAGTTGCGGCGTGGCCCGCCGGAAGGGCAGGGACACGGTGGGCTGGTTCTTGATGACCTTCTTCCCGGCCCTCTTCGGGTTCTTGGTCCTGCTGCTGGCCTTTCCCAAAGAGACGGCCTGGTACTTGTCCGGGATCCTCGCATCGGTTGTGGGTCCCGGGGTCCTCCTTGCGCTGCCGAGCGTGGAGACCCCGGGGCAGACCAAGCGATGTGCGGACTGCGGGAGGATCATCGGCTGGAAGATCGAGACATGTCCCTGGTGTGGGGGGCTGACGAGTATACCGGCATGGGAGGAAGGCGCCCGCGTCAGGCGCCCCTTGCGCTCCTGCTTTCTCTACCTGTCCTTGTTCATCCTCTTGGCGCTGATCGTCTTCGGCATGATCGGATACTTCTGTGTGCCGGACGAACCGCAAGGTGCAGGCCCGCAGACGGAACTCTCCTCGGAGTGACCGAAGGGACAACATGAGATTCAACTGGGCTTGGGCGGCCGACCGCCTGCATCGGCTCATTCGAAACCATCCCGGCGCGATTGTTGCGGCGGCCCTGTGCCTGGCGGCCCTGAGCTTCGCCTACACCCGGGGCCATCTGGAGTTCTGGACCGAGAGAAACGTCCTGATCTCCCAGAAGAGCCCCTCGGGAATCCTGTATGGTGAATACCGGAAGGAATTCAAGGACGACTACGTGATCCTGGTCCTGCGGTCAAAGGACCTGGAGCAGGCAAAGCGCTTTGCCTCCGATCTGGGCAAGCGGATGGAGGCGGATCGCGACACGATCCAGGAAGTCTTCTACCGCATCCCCATGGAGACCTTTCGGAGACAGGCCCTTCTGTTCCTGGAACCGCAAGAGATCCAGGACTTGCGCACCAAGATCGAAAAACATCAAGAACTCCTCGAGCGGCTCGCCTCCTCGCCGGGCTTGTTGACCCTCTTGCGCACGATCAATGAGCAAATCAGTCGTGCTCTCGTGAGCACAGCGGTATCGGGCCTCTTCTCCGAAGCGAAGGAGGAGGAGAAGGGGAGGGTGGATCCTGAGGATCTTCGCCTCATGAGCTCTCTGATGGACAGCCTGTACACGTGGCTGACCGATGCCCCTCGCTACCGATCCCCCTGGGGGGTGTTCATGCAGGACCCGGGAGGGATGAGCGAAGACGGTTATCTGATCGATGAAGAGCGGGGCTGGCTCTTCATGATGGCCTACCTGAAGGATCTGGAGGGCAGCTTCAACATGGAGGGGGCTGCCATCGAGCGGATTCGCGAGCACATCGATGAGGTGTCGGCACGAGTGCCGGATGTGAACGTCGCAATTACCGGGACACCGGCTCTGAACTCCGATGAGATGGCGAGCAGCCAGGAAGACATGACCCGCGCGATGGGCTTGGCCCTTCTACTCGTGACCTCTCTGTTCGTCATCGGGTTCGGCGAGGCCCGGCGGCCTCTTGCGGCGGTGCTGGCCCTGCTTCTTGGCATCGTGTGGGCCCTCGGCTGGCTCAGCTTGACGGTGGGGCACCTCACGATCCTCTCTATGGCCTTTGGGAGCATCCTCGTCGGGCTGGGAATCGACTTCGGCATCCACCTGGTGGCTCGCTACGAGAAAGAACGGAACAGCGGCCGGGACCCCTCCACAGCCCTCAGGACGACCCTGCAGCGCGTGGGGCGGGCCATCTTCAGCGGGGCGATCACCACGGCGGCCGCCTTCTTTGCCCTTGGGTTTTCGTCTTTCCGGGGAATCAAAGAGTTCGGGTGGATCGCCGGCTCGGGCATCCTGTGTTGCCTCGTGGCGGAACTGTTCTTCCTCCCGGTTCTCCTCTTATGGCTCGACAGGAAGAGCGGGGCGCATCCGAAGACGGAGGGGCGGAAGAAGGCAGGGAGCCCACGGATCGAGAGGGTCCTGGGCTGGCCTGCTCGACACCCCGGATGGGTCGTGCCCGTTGCCGGCTGCATGGCCGTTGCCGCCCTTCTTCCATGGGCAAAGGTCCGGTTCGACTACAACCTCCTGCATCTGCAGCCCAAGGGAACCGAGGCGGTGGAGTGGGAGTTGAAGCTCCTGGAGGCCCAGGGAAATGCCAGCATATTCGCCGCGGTCCTCGTGGATTCCCTGGAGGAGGCCCGGAAAAGGGCAGGGCAGTATGAAGAACTGTCGCTCGTGAACAAGGTGGAGAGCCTTGCCAGCTACATCCCCACGGATCCGCAGGAGAGGATGGACCGGATCCTTGAGCTTGCGCCCCTGTTCGAAGGGGTCGAACTGGAGACGGAACAGCCTTCCGCCCCCTCACTCAAGCGGGTGAAGCGATGGATCGGAAAGATTCGCTTCAAGCTCCGAGAGGAAGAGAAGGAAGAGTCCGGCGGCCGGATGTCGGCGAAGACGGGTACGCTGCCTCCGCCCGACACGGTGTCCGGTGCCAGCCTGAGGACGGAACGGGTGCTTCGCCTGCTCGAGGCGGACGAAACGCAGGGGAGCGACTTCGCCCTGGCCAGGTATCAGGAAAGGCTTTTCACAGACTTTCGCCGAAAGATCGAGCTGATCATGGCTTCTCTGGATCCGGTTCCTATCACGGTGGACGGGCTTCCGGAGCTGCTGAAGAAGAGGTTCATCGGAACATCCGGCAGACTCGTTCTGCAGATCTACCCGAAAGAGGACATATGGGAACTCGGCCCCCAGCGTCGCTTCGTGGAGCAGCTGGCGTCGGTGAACCCGGAGGTGACCGGGACGGCGGTGCAGAACTACGATGCGACGAAATCGCTCCTGGATGCCTACATCCAGGGGGGCCTCTATGCCGTGTGTGCCATCATCCTGATCCTCTTCGTGGATTTCCGTCACCCCGTTCTCGTTCTCTTGACGCTTCTCCCCCTGCTGTTCGGGGGGCTCTGGACGCTGCTCGGGATGAAGATACTGAAGATGGCATTCAACCCGGCGAATCTCGTGATTATACCCCTGCTCGTCGGGATAGGCGTAGACAACGGCATTCATGTGATTCGCCACTTCCTGGGATCACGATCCTCTGATGACGAAATCGCCGGAAGCAGCACGGGCCGGGCCATCACGATTTCCACAGTGACCACCATGGCCGGGTTTGGTTCACTGATCATTGCACGGCACCAGGGAATCCATAGCGTCGGGGCCCTGCTTACGCTGGCCATGGCCTCCTGTCTGCTCGCCTCCCTGGTGCTCTTACCCTCCCTCCTGGGGATCCTTCCGGAGGGGGTGCGTCACAGAATCTGGCGCATGGGCCAACCAAAGATGTGAATCTCGAAGCACGAAATGCGAAGCACGAAAAAACATCAAGATTCGAATGCTCCAATGTTCGAAACAGGCTCTGGGGTTTCGATCATTCGATATTCGAGCTTCGGGTTTGAGATGCTGCTCATTGAAACGGGGAGTGATCGTCACAATACGGCAACACATTTCTGCGACATGAGACTAGGTGCTCATCCGCCGCTCTCCTGTACTGTGGGTCCGGCGGGTTCGATGGACAGCGTGCCGGTCACACGGGCCAGTTCGGCCACGGCCATATTGAAATCCTTGATGGCCATGTAATATTCGGCGGCCCCTTCGGTGTACATCTGGAAGGCCTCGAAGACCTCTTTCGCTTCCCCGAGCCCCATGTAGAAATTGGCGGCACTCAGGGCGGACAGGGCCCGACCGTTCTTTCTCGCTTTGCGCGCGAACTTGAGACTCTCCTGCTTCTCCACGACTTCCCGATAGGCCTTTTCCACCTCGAGCAGCATCCCGGTGGTTGCATCCCTTTTCTGATGTTGCAGGGCGAGGAGTTGCGCTCGTTTCTGGGCGACTTTCTTGGGCATGCCGAAGTCCAGGGCCATACGCCACCCGAGATAGGCACCGCCCCAGAAGAAATTGAATTCCTCCAGGACGAACGGGTTTTCCTGTCGGTCCCGGTTCGGAGCGGTTGCGTACTCAAGGAGGCCGAATACGAAAATGTCCGGGTAATACTGTTTCTTCTCTGCAACCAACTCCGCCTCTTTGGCGGCAATGCCTGCCTCGAGTTGCTTCCACTCGGGACGCCTGTTCGCTGCGAGCTTCTGGTAGGTCTGGAGGCCGTCGAGCGTGACCTTGACCGGCTTCAGCCTTTTCTCGGTCAGTTGGAAGTCCTCCCCCTCCTCGAAGTACAGGAGACTCCTCAGGGCGCTGTGGACCAGCCTTTGGCCCTTCTGGATCTCCAGGCGCTTTCCCGCTGCACGGTTGTACCCATAGCGAAGCTTCAGGATGTCGTGTTGGGTCAACTTCCCCTCGTCTTCCTCCAAAATCTCTTCCGCCTTCTCGACTGCCTTGCCCATTTCTTCTTCCGTACTCGAGACCAGCCGGTGGAGATCCTCGTTCAGGAGGATCAAGTAGTAGAGTTCCTTCAAGGTGGTGACCAATTCCCCCTTGAAGCGGGCCAGAGACGCCTCCTTCGCCTCCAGGCCCTTTTCAGCCGCCTCGATGTGGGCCTTGAGCTTGCCGAAAGTGTACAGGGGCTGGTTGATCTTGATCTCCAGCCGGGTGAAGCCCCCCAGGCCGGTGAGCAGATCCGACCGATTGCTGGGCGAGTAGGTTGCGTTGCCCTTGGCCTCGGGAATCAGGCCGGCGACCTGGAGATAGTTCATACGGGGCAGCCTGCCCGCCTTCGCCTCTCCAAGCTGGGCCTCCGCCTCGTCGATGACGGACCGCTGTTCCCAGAGCTTTGGGCTCACCTCCAACCCGATCGCGAGGATGTCCTCCAATGAAAGCTTGTGTATCTTTTTCGGCAGAGTCTCCTCTTCGCCCGACCGGGCGACGGCCTGCAGGGGGAGCAGCACGACGGCGAGCGCGACGACCCAGAGCCGCGGTAACAAGTGGGGCCGGACGATGTACAACTTCTTCGAAGTCATGGACTGCCTCCGATCGAATGGTTTGGTTCGTGGTTCGATAGAAAAGCTAGGGCAAACCCTGGTGAGAGTCAAGGAGAAGGCGACCGGGTGTGGAGTTCGGGGACAGCCACTTATCTCCCTTCACCGAGATAAGTAACTGTCCCCGAACTCCACCGGGTTGAATATGGACAAGGAAAAGGCCTAAGATGAGAAAAACGAAATCGATTTCCAGTCGCGCCGTCTCTGGAGGCGCTCTTCCGACAAGAGGATCAGGGTTGCGAGGTTACGAACCGATGGGAGCAAGAGCCCGGCCTGTTCTGTGCTTGTGCGTGTTAGCTCTGTGGGGTCTGTGCGGGGCCGCGGAAGAGGATCCCTCCGATCCTGCATCGACGGTACAGTCCCTGCTCAGTGCTGTAAGCGTTCTTTCGGAAACAAAGGACCCGAAGGCCGAGGCCGAGGCCGTGAAGCAGATATCCGGGACCTTTGATGTGGCGGGCCTGAGCCAGGCTTGTCTTCGTAAGACCTGGGACGAACTGTCGGGTGAGGAGCGGAAGAACTTCGTGAGCCTCTTTCAAGAGGTTCTGGAGAAGATCGCTTATCCGAAGTCCGCCAAGTTCTTCACCGACACCGAGGTGGAGGTGGAGGAGGTCATCCGGGAGGACGGAAAGGCCGAGGTCTCGACCCTGGTCGTGCACCCCGAGGAGGGAGAGGTGGAGGTCGGCTACTGCCTCGAGTCGACGGGCGGCACGTGGCTGATCGAGGACATCCTGCTCGATGGCGTCAGCCTGCGGATGGATCTTCGCAGCCAGACACAGAAGATCTTGAGGGAGGAGTCCTACGAAGACCTGAAGAGGAGGCTCCGCGAGAAGCTCGACGAAGAGCCCTGATTACGAAGCGCTCGGAAGTCTGCGCATTCGATAGTAGAGGTAGATCAGGTTGAAGAAGTAGAAGAGGACCCCGATAGAAGCGACCCACATGAATATCCAGAGTTGACCTATCGCCGAGCAGATCAGTATCAGGTAGAAGAAATCCCGGTTGCTGAGCTTGTCCGTGAACTCGATCCGCCGGCGCAGCGCTCCCTCCGCGCGGTCCATCTCCTCCACCCGAACCGGGGTGGCGAAGGTGATCACGCGGTCCCCGCTCTTCAGGAAGACGCGAAAGAACACGGCTGAAGCGGCCCCCAGGTTTCCCAGCGCCGCCAGACATCCCAGCAGGGCGTACACGGGCCCTTCCCCTCGCAGGTACAGGCCAAGGCCGACGCAGAAGAAGACGGACATGTGGACAACATTGTCTCCGAGGAAATCCAGCCAGGACCCCAATCGCGATTCCTGAAACCGGAGGCGGGCCAGCTCGCCGTCACATCCGTCCACGATGCTCGAAAACAGAAGGAGGACCCCTCCCAGCACGTGAAACATCCGAGACTCTCCCAGGAAGAGGAAGGTGCTGAAAACGCCGAGAAGGATCGACGCGATGCTGATCTGGTTGGGCGTGACCCGGGTGTAAAGCAGCCGGCGCGTGATCGCCAGGGAGACCTTTCTCTCGAACTTCTGGGACAGGAAGCTCTCGGTCGGCTTGATGAGCCGTTGGAAGAGTCGGCCCTGGGCCCCGGGAAGCTCGGATTCTCTCTCGACCCGGATCAGGGCCTCTTCGGGCAACTGCTCCTTGCGCACGGCGGCCGTCTCCTGGAGGCGATAGATCTCCTCGTCGATGGGCCCACTTTCCTCCCATGCCTGGATCAGGGTTCGTGCGGCGGTCCCGGGCACGAGGGCCAGCGGGGGGGTCCCGCCTCCTGCCGGAGCGAGAGAAGGGGGAGGTTCGAAGAGGATGATTTCGCTCAGGGGCTCTTCCCGCGTGCAGATATCTTTGAGGACCTGCCGGTCGACGACCCAGCAGGGAAACTGGACGATACAGTCTTCCCGGTCCGAGAATCCCGCATTTCCCTCGGAGAAGTACTCGCGGCTCGCCTTGGTCGAAAGCCACGAGAAGGCCTCGATCTTGGAATCCTTCCTCATGTGGTGCGCAAGCCCCGGCCACTCTCCCTGTGAGAGGACCACTCCCTCCTCGATGCCTGCCCACTGGAGGCTGTAAAGGATCCTCTGGATCAGGGTGAGCCCCCCCATCCGGGCCAGGGGACTGACGGCCTCATCGGTTCGCTCCGTGCCCGGAGGCAGCAGGACGAGGGCTTTCTTGATCATACGGGCCGGCCTCCTGGAGGGATCGGCAGGTACCTTCCGCCTTTCAGCGCCGACGCGTATCCCCTGAGTGTGATTTCGAGGCAGAGAGAGGCCTCTTCGAATTCCCGGGCCGCCTTCCGGCGATCCCGGATGGCTCCCAGAAAACGATCCAGGACGGGCCCGAACCATTCGGGGTGATGTGAGCCGTGTGACAGGGGATGCCTGTAGGTGGCCACCCGTGTCCCTCCCCTCCGGGTGCGGAGGACGATGCGGTCATCCTCCAGGACCAGGAACCCCTTCTCCCCGTAGATGCGGGCCGAATTGTAGCGTCGGTCCGCCTTCCAGGTGAGAAAGAGGGAAGCCGTTGCATCGCTGAACCCCATGAGCAGGTGGGCGGTATGTTCTGCCTGTCCCCGCTCGGAAGGGGATGGGTGCAGCCATGCCGAAACGGAGCGCGGACGCTCGGCGTGGAAGTTCAGCAGGAGATAGATGACGTGCCACCCGTGATCGAGCAGGATCCCCCCGCCACCCGCCTCCTCTTTTTCACTTCTCCACGAGGTCAGTCCCACCGCGGGCCGAGATCTCAGGGTATGAAACTCGCTGTGGAGCACCTTTCCGATCAGGCCCTTTCGAATCCAGTCGATCGCCCTGTCGAGGATCGGTGCCTCTTTCCAGTTGTGCACCGGGAAGGCGATTCGATTCTGCTGCCGGGACGCGCGACGGACCTTCTGCAGTTCCGCGCGAGTGCCTACGAAGGGCTTCTCGCAGAGTACGTGCACCCCCCGGCGCAGTGCCTCGACTGTAAGGGCAGCATGGGATGGCGGTGGCGTGCACACGTCGACGAAATCCAGGGATTCTCCGGCGTACAACTCGTGGGGGGATGCATAGGTACGGACGCCCGGCAGAAGCTGTTCGGCCCGTTTCCGCCTCGCGGGATCCGGCTCACAGACGGCCTGAAGAGAGACCCGGCGCTCTTTGAGCCAGCCGGGGAGATGTCCCTTTTCGGCCATGTTGCCGAACCCGATCATTGCCCCCTGTAAACATCGGTGTCTTTTCATCATCATCTTCGGAAAATCGAGAGGAACGAAGCGAGGGGTCCTGCGTACGGGTCTATTCTACACGATGTCCAGGGGAAACCAACCGCTATTCCCGGTACAGTTTGTCTTTTTCCAGGACGTCGAAGATCTTCTTGAGCTTCTCCAGCCCAAGAGCTCCCTCTTCCTGGGACAGGATCAGCGCCGGGTTGACGCGAATGACCGAGTTGGTGATCATCAGGATCATGCCTTCTTTCAGGGCCAGCTGAAAGAGGGCCTTTGCTGCCCGGCTGGAAAGGGGCTCTTTGGTCTTCTTGTCGCGGACCAGCTCCACGCCTATCATCAGGCCTTTGCCCCGCACATCTCCCACGAAGGGGTACCGGGCTTCGATCTCACGGAGTTGATCGAGCAACCAAGCGCCGACAGTGTGAGAATTCTCTACCAGCTTCTCTTCCAGGATGGTCTCCAGCGTAACGAGGCAGGCTGCGGCCGCGAGCGGGTTGCCGCCGTAACTCGACGAGCTCGCACTCGGCATGGAGAAGGGCTTCGCCGCAACGATTTCGTCCGTAGAGATCAGTCCGCTCACTGGAAATCCCCCTCCCATTCCCTTTCCGAGCGTCATGATGTCGGGAACGATCCCTTCGTGTTCAACGCAGAACATCCTGCCGGTCCTGCCGAAGCCCGTGATGATTTCGTCCGCGATGAGCAGGGCCTCTGCCTCCCGTGCGACCTCCCGGAGCGCTTTCAGGAACCCGGGCGGGGGCACCACATTGCCTGCCGTGCCCTGTATAGGCTCTACCAGGATGCCTGCGATGGATCCGGACGTGTTGTGTCGTATGAACTTGCGCAGGAACTCGACGCAGAGAAACGAGCACTCCGGGTGGCTTGCCTCGAAAGGGCAGCGGTAACAATTCGCATAGGGAACGGAATACGACCCCGGAGCCAGGGGGCCGCGTTGATGCTTGAAATGGTCTCCGATCAGACCCAGGGCGCCGCCTGTTTTTCCGTGGAACCCTCCCCAGAACCCGATGAACTCGAATTTCTTGGTGTACGCCTTGGCCAGGCGCATCGCTGCCTCCACGGCCTCCGAACCACCGCTGTACAGGTGCGCCCTGCGCAGATCGCCGGGAGCCGCCTCGGCGAGCCCTTTCAGAAAACGGACGCGAGGTGCGGTCGTGAAACTGCCGAAGGTGACCTTCTGGATCTGTGCGGTGAGGGCGGATACGTATTTCGGGTGGCTGTGCCCGAGGCTCCCCACAGTCACGCCCGAGAAGAAGTCCAGGAACTCCCTTCCTTCCACGTCGGTGAGGAGAACGCCCTTGCCGTGATCGACCACCAGGCGGGAATTGAGCGAAATGCTCTGGGCTCCAGGGGCGATGTAGCGCTGTTCTTCTTCGAAGAGTGCGTCGGATGGGCTGTCCGGTGGCTCAGGGAGACGCGAGGGATTCCGGCTCGCGTCAGTACTCACGCTGACCTCCACTGGGGGGCGGCCTGATGCTCCCATTGCCGGCGCCGCAGAACCAGACAGTCGGCAATCTGCTCCGCGGCTTCTTCCCGGCAAATCGCAAAGCTTGGCCAGCTGTTGATGTCGATCAAGTAGTGGGCGTCTTCGGTCACGACGATGTCCCCACCGTAAACCTGCAAGCCCAGCTTCACGGCGGCAAGCTCAGCCGTTTCCCGGATCTTGTCCGGGGAGAACGCAAAGCCCTTTGTCTCCTCCGGCTTGTGATAGAAGTGTCGGAACCACCCCTGGGAGAGGACCCCGTAGAACTTGATCAGATCCCCATGGACGTGCTCCTGCAGGATCGCCTGCTCCACCCAGCGGGACCGCATGGATTCCAGGGTCTTTTCCAGGGAGGGGCGGTCAAAGATCAACTCCACGTCTCCGGGTTGCGTACTGTGTACGTCCCCCCTCTTCACCCACACGCCCTTGCGCAGGTTGAAGTGGCCGTTGACGCTCTCCGATGTCCGGATGAGCAGTGTTTTCGGAAAAGGAAGCGTGCCATGGTTGAGGAGTGGAAGCATTCGGTGACGGTAACAATTCTTCACGGCCCTCGGGCTGTTCACGACCGTGTAGCCCTTGGATTCCCACCTCTCCAGGAGCTTCAGAGAATCCAGTCCTTCGCACATGGCGAAAGCCATTCTCGGCTTGGTCTCCGGAGAGAGGTCGTGGGGATGCGTCAATTCGACATCATATCCCCTTCGGCGAACAGCCTCTGCTGTCAATCGAAGAATTGCGGCATCATCCTCAACACGATTGGGGGAGAATACCTCCTCCCGTAAAATACCTATCATGGGGTGATTACCTCATTCGTGGGTTTTTGCTTATGGCCCCCCGCCATAGACGGAACCGCAACGCGTTATGCGCACATTTTCCCATTTAGCAAATAAAATTCTTCACTGGATATAAAATTTTTACTGATTTGTCAATACGCTAAATCAAAAAGGTTAAAGAATATTCTATGCCAAGGCGCCTTCGTGAGACCCCTGTAACAGGGATTCCGCGACCCGGATATCGTCCGGGCAGTCGATATCCAGTGCCATGGGGAACTCTCTTGCCCAGACTTCTCCCCCGCTTCCGACCAGTTCCCCGAGGAAGCCCCGGAGAGCGGAGAAAGTCCCTTGGTCCGCCTGCCCGGTCAACTCCTTCAGGACCAGATAGAGGCCGGCCGTAACCGACTCCTTCGTCCGCACGGACTCTCCCAGGGCGAGCACCTTCCCTTCCTCGTTCCGTTCGACCCAGAGGGGCTTTTCGTCGTGCACGAAATCGGTCACCGCGAGGACCATCTGGCACTGCGAAGGATAGGATCGGACCTGCAGGAACGCCTCGAGCGCATCCTCCGGAAAGATGCTGTCCACTGCGCTCAACAGGAAGGGAGGCCTTCCGAGCCGATCCAGCAAGAAGCAGAAGCTCTCGCATGAGGTGCGCGTCGTCTTTCTCGATGTGTGCACCCTGAACCTCTCGGGCAACTGATTCACGTAGGCCTCCACCGGGTCAAAGGCGGCTTCCTCGTTCAGAAGGAGCTCCACTTCCTGGATGCCGGCCCGAAACAGGCGCTCCAGCACGTGTCCCAGAAGGGGCTTGCCATGCACCGAGATCAACGGCTTCGGTTCCTTCCAGCCGGCCTGCGCAAATCGGGAGCCCATGCCCGCAGCGAATATGCCTGCCTTCATCAGGCCACCTCCCGCGGGGTGTCGGCCTGCCGCCCTTGGAGCAACAACGGTCCGAGGGCGTCCAGGGTCGGGATGATCGGGTCCCCCGGGCAGCAGGGGGGGCGTCTCCCCACATCTTCACCCGCCAGCCAGATATGAGGCATGCCCAAGCCTTTGGCCCCCTCCATATCGCGGCCCGGATTGTCTCCGACAAAGACCGCCTCTTCCGGCCGGATGCTCATGCGATCCAGGGCGGCCTGGAAGATCCGGGGGTCCGGCTTCACCACCCCAATGCGGGAAGAGTCGATCAAACATTGAAAGAGGTCCTGCATTCCCAAATCTTCGAAGACCTTGTGCAGATTCCCATAGAAGTTCGATACAACCCCCAGGTCGTATCGGTCCCTGAGAAGCTCGAGCAGGTTCCGGTTCCGCTCGACGTACCATTTCATTCCGTCGGAGAAATCGGTGACGATGGCGTCCAGCACCCGGCTCTCGCCGCCCAACCCCAGGGCGCCCCAGACCCTCTGTGCCTGGGCCCGGAGGGTTTCCATCAGGCCGGCTTCGTGGAGCTCTCCGGTCTCGATCAGACTGTCGTCGGCGTAGTAGAAGGCCTGCCGGAACGCCTCCCGGTCCACATCGACACCATGCTTCCCGTAGAGCGCGTAGAAACGATCCTGCCAGGTCACGCCGTCCGAATCCAACGTGCCGCCGAAGTCGAACAGACAGGCTTTCAGATCATCCGAGGTCCAGGATGGAGTTTCCACTGAGCCTTCTTCCCTCTCGTTGGCCCTGCTATTCGATTGCGCCCGTGAAGATCGGCCATCACCAGAGTAAAGAGCCATTTCCGCACCAGAAGGTTCCAATGAGGCGTCCGGCTATATCGTCTTCTGGGCGATCGAGCTTTCTGCCGGGCAGGCCCCGGCAAGTTCCGAGTTCTGCCTGGAGACTCTCCGGCGGAAAGGGTCGAGTTGGATCAGAAACACGAATCCGAGTGTCACATAAAAGATCTCCCGGGCCCTCCTGAGGAGCCCGAAAGCAAATCCCATGGACGAAGACATGCCCATGGAAAGAAAGACCAGCACCTTGCCCCCGTCGCTTCCACCCAGACGGGCAGGCACGAAGAAGAACAGGTTGTTCGCCAGGATGGAGATCGCCTCTATGGCAAAGACCATGGGCAAGGAGGCGTTCACTCCCAGCAGTTTCAGCAGGAAGTAGGCCTCCACGGCGCCTCCGCACCATCCGAGGAAATTGAAGAGCAGGGAAACCAGAAAACGCGGGCCTCCTGCCTCGTAAAACCCGGATATTTGATCGTCCAGCCTCTGTGCCTTGGAGCCGAGCCTCTCGAAAAAGGCCCTGGCAATCCCCGTTTTGCTCAGGCCGAAGAAGACCCACCCGAATAGGCCCTTCTTCTGACGCCAGAAGAACAATGCAATGCCCGTGGTCATACACGCGAAGACCGCCAGGCTTCCCCACGCCATTTCCGGGGTCATCAGGTGGTAGGCGAAAGCGAGCGCGAGACCAAAGGCCTGGAATGCGATCATGCTCGCCGATTCGGAGAGCTTGTTGATCGTGACCGACGAGAGGCCCTTGACCATGGGCAGCCGATCTCGAAGCAAATGCGCCTTGAGGGGCTCTCCTGCAAGGTTCCCGCTCACCACCACATAATTGACGGCATCTCCCGCAAGGTAGACGCGGAAGAGCTCCCACAATCCGACCGACTTGGCGTCGGAATCCAGGAGCACACGCCAGGCCAGAACGAAGCAGAGCTGCACCAGACCGTAACCCAGGATGACCGCCCCGATCCAGGGGCCGACCTGGGAGAGGTGCTCCATGACCGTACTGGCCCGGATCCAGTGAAGAAGTCCGGCAAACAGTGCCAGACCGATCAGGAACGAGAAGACATTCTTCTTCACGGAATCCGACATCTCTGTCCTCAAAATGGTAATCAGCCCAGATCGAATCATCGAACTGGGCTGTTTGTCTTGCTTCTCATTCGAAATGCTTCAATATAGATACCACGAATAGCAGCAGAATGTCAAGTGATTTTGTTTGTTTTAAAACCGGAAAAACTCATTTGATATCAATATGTTAATTTGTCTGGTCAGGCCACAGAGGGGCATTATATATTCGCGTCAGGTGATTTTAGAACCGCCTCTTTGCTCATCTGTTTGTGTTAAAGAAACAGGAGTTGCAGAACGATAACAGGGCGTCCTGCCGCTTTATCAACCCCTTGTTTTCTGCTAAGATGCGTTTCGTGTCGAAGGCGAGCGGGAAGAGCGGGATGTTTGAGACCGGAGCATCAACGGAACGGGGAGAGAGAATCGTGGAGAGAACCCTATCGATCGTAAAACCGGACGGAGTGAAGAAAGGGCTGATTGGGGAGGTCATCCGCAGGTTTGAGAATGACGGCCTGCGTGTCGTGGCACTGAGAAGGCTGGCGCTGCAGAAGAGGGAGGCGGAGGCCTTCTACGCGGTACACAAGGAAAAGGGCTTCTTCCAGAGCCTCACGGACTTCATGTCTTCCGGGCCGGTGGTGGCCATGGTCCTGGAAGGTGAGGGTGCGATCAAGAGAACGAGGGAGATCATGGGGGCGACGAATCCCAAGGACGCCGATCCCGGCACGATCCGGGCCGACTTCGCAGATGAAGTGGAACAGAACATCGTCCACGGGTCGGATAGCCCGGAGAATGCAGCGATCGAGATCGCCTTCTTTTTCAGCCAACTGGAAATCCAATAGAGCAGAAGACAGGGGTCAGGGATCGGGGGCCAGGGGGTCGGGCCCGACCCTCGACCCGGGGCAAGGGGGTCCTGGGGTGAAGGGAATCGTGAGATTGCTCGGACAATTGCCGCCCTGGTTGCTGATCCTTCTGTGTGTTTTGTACGTTCTGATTCCGGTGGACCTCATCCCCGATTTTCTCGGCCTGCCCGGAAGGTTCGACGATCTTCTCGTGGCGCTCGGCACCCTGCTCTATCTCTACTCCACCTCCGGGAAGATCCCCGGCAAAGAAGGGTCAAGAGGGGCTCGCTCTTCCCGTGAGGGACAGCGGGGCCACGAAGGCGGGAGGGAATCCGAGGGCGCCTCCTCGAAAGAGGCCGCCCCGGGCTCGCTTGACCCCTATGAAGTGCTGGGGGTGGACCGCGGTGAGGCGTTCGAGGAGATCAGGCGGCGGTACAAGGAGAAGCTGCTCCAGTACCATCCGGATCGAGTGCTGCACCTGGGCAGAGAGTTTCAAGAGATTGCCGAGCAAAAAACCAAAGAAATTACGGAAGCCTTCCAGAAAATCCTCAGGGAGCGCGAAGGCGAATCCTGACGGCACGCGTGGAGGACTGTCCTCCCCCCGTAACAAACTGATGTAGAAACGAATTTGAATGATGGGCACGCCCTGGTCAGGAGTCGTTCCTCTTGACTTTCGACAGGGGGTTCCTTAGGATCTTTCTCTCTGGCACGTTCTTGTATTTGATCGCATGAATCGAAAGGCAATTTCGTGGGAAGGAGAGCTATGGAAACGGAGGCGGGTAGGCAGGAACTGTTGAAAAGGTCGGAGCAGGCCGAACTAGGGGGCGGGGAAGAGAGAATCCAGAAACAACACGAGGCCGGGAAGCTGACGGCCCGGGAGAGGATCGACCTCCTTCTTGACAGGGACTCCTTCGTTGAGATCGACAAGTTCGTCACCCATCACTGCACCTACTTCGGGATGGAGAAGAAGAAATTCACCGGGGATGGTGTGGTGACCGGGTATGGCACGATCGATGGGCGGCGGACGTTTGTGTATGCCCAGGATTTCACGGTGCTCGGCGGGGCCCTCGGGCGAGGCTTTGCGAACAAGATCTGCAAGGTCATGGAAATGGCCATGAAGAACGGGGCGCCCGTGATCGGCCTGAACGATTCAGGGGGGGCGCGGATCCAGGAGGCGGTGGAGAGCCTGGCAGGCTATTCGGACATCTTTCTCAGGAACGTTCAGGCATCGGGTGTCGTACCCCAGATATCCGCGATCATGGGCCCCTGTGCCGGCGGTGCCGTGTACTCTCCCGCCCTGACCGATTTCATCTTCATGACCAAGAGCGCGAGCTACATGTTCATCACCGGGCCCGAGGTGGTGAAGTCCGTCACGAGGGAGTCGGTGACCAAGGAGGACCTGGGCGGTGCGATGACCCACAACGTGAAGAGCGGTGTCGCCCATTTCGCCCCGCAAGACGATGCGGAATGCATTGCCCAGATCAGGGAACTCTTCGGGTATCTTCCTCTGAACAATGCGGAGGATCCCCCACGGCTCGAGCCCACCGACCCTCCGGACCGCATGGAGCCCATCCTGAAGGACATCGTTCCCCAGGACCCGAATACCCCGTACGACATCAAAGACGTGATCCGGGCTGTGGTGGACCATGGGAAGCTCTTCGAGATCCACGAGTATTTCGCGCCCAACATCGTCGTGGGATTCGCCCGGATGAACGGCAGGGTCGTGGGCATAGTGGCCAACCAGCCGAAACACCTGGCCGGCTCGCTGGACATCGACGGATCCGTCAAAGGGGCTCGGTTCATCCGGTTCTGTGATGCCTTCAACGTTCCGATCCTGACCTTTGAGGACATTCCCGGGTTCCTCCCGGGAACCGTGCAGGAGTATGGCGGCATCATCAAGCATGGCGCCATGTTGATTTACGCATACTGTGAAGTCACGACCCCAAAGATCACGGTGATTACCCGCAAGGCTTACGGGGGGGCGTACTGCGCCATGTCGAGCAAGCACATCCGCGGGGACATCAACTACGCCTATCCCACTGCCGAGATCGCCGTTATGGGAGCCGACGGGGCCGTGAACATCGTCTTCAGGAAGGAGATGAAAGAGGCCGAGGACAAGGAGGCCAGGAAAAAGGAACTCGTGGAGGAATACAAGAAGAACTTCGCGAATCCGTACCAGGCGGCCGAGTTGGGATACGTGGACGAGGTGATCATGCCGGAGACGACCCGGCCCCGGGTCATTCAGGCCCTCGAGATGCTGGTCAACAAGAGGGACGTCAACCCGCCGAAGAAGCACGGAAACATTCCCCTCTAAACCCTTCGGCGCGTGACGACCCAACCGAGAACACCCGAAAGCCGTAATGAGGAAGACGAGCCATGGATAAGAAGAAGGTGGAGGAGCAGAAGAAGAAGTGGGAATCGTCCACCCTTGAGAAGATGCTGAGCAAGGCCAAAGAGAGGAAGGACCCCTTCAAGACCCTTTCCGGCATCGAGCTCGATAGGTTGTACACGCCCCTGGAGGTGAAGGACTCGGAATATGCCGAACAGGTCGGATTCCCCGGAGACTACCCTTTCACGCGGGGAATACAGCCCACCATGTACCGGGGAAGGTTCTGGACCATGCGGCAGTACGCAGGGTTCGGCTCGGCGGAAGACACGAACAAGCGATACAAGTATCTCCTGGAACAGGGCCAGACGGGCCTGAGCGTTGCCTTTGACCTGCCCACCCAGATGGGCTACGACAGCACGCACGCCCTGGCCGCGGGCGAAGTGGGCAAGGTGGGGGTCGCCATCGACTCCCTGGCGGACATGGAGACCCTCTTCGACGGGATCCCCCTCGACAAGGTCTCCACCTCGATGACCATCAACTCCACGGCGGCCATCCTTCTGGCCATGTACATGACCGTTGCCGAGAAGCAGGGCGTCGACACGTCGGGCATCCAGGGAACGATCCAGAACGATGTGCTCAAGGAATACGTCGCCAGGGGAACCTACATCTTTCCTCCCGGTGCCTCGATGCGGATCATCACCGACATCTTCGCCTTCTGTAACCAGAGTCTTCCCAAATGGAACATGATCAGCATCAGCGGATACCACATGAGAGAGGCGGGTTCCACGGCCGTCCAGGAGGTGGCCTTCACCCTGGCGGACGGGATCGCTTACGTACAGGCCGCCATCGATGCCGGCCTGGATGTGGACAAGTTCGCGGCACGCCTCTCCTTCTTCTTCAACGTCCACAACCACTTCCTGGAGGAAGTCGCCAAGTTTCGTGCGGCCAGAAGGCTCTGGGCGCGGATCATGAAGGAGCGGTTCGGGGCCAAGAATCCGAGGTCCATGATGCTGCGTTTCCACACACAGACCGCGGGGTGCTCGCTGACGGCCCAGCAGCCGGAGAACAATATCATCCGGGTCACCGTGCAAGCCCTGGCGGCCGTCCTGGGCGGCACCCAGTCACTGCACACCAACTCCATGGACGAAGCCCTCGCCCTGCCCAGCGACAAGGCGGTGAGTATCGCATTACGAACGCAGCAGGTCATAGCGTATGAGAGCGGAGTGGCCAGCTCGATCGACCCGCTCGGAGGGTCCTATCTGATCGAGAATCTGACGGACACCATCGAGGAGAAGGCACAGGCCTACATCGATGAGGTCGACAAGATGGGCGGCATGGTGCGGGCCATTGAAGAAGGGTACCCGCAACGGGAGATCCACAACAGCGCCTATGACTACCAGCTCGACGTAGAAAAGGAAGAGGAGATCGTCGTCGGGGTGAACCGGTTCCAGATGGAAGAGGCTCCCCCGGAGAACCTGTTGCGCGTCGATCCCGCAGTGGGCGAGCAGCAGAGAGAGCGGGTCGAGGCAATGAAGAAGAAGAGGGACAACGCCTCTGTGAAGGACGCCCTAGCGGTGCTGGAGAAGGTGGCGAAAGGCGAGGAGAACGTTATGCCCCCGATCTTGGCAGCCGTGCGGAACTATGCAACCCTCGGGGAGATCTCCGATTGCCTGCGGGGTGTATTCGGGGAGTATACGGCGAAGACAGACGTGTAGCCCCACCCGCCGCGGGATCCGTCCTAGCAGGCTGTTGAAAAAGTACCATCTGCGGCGTTCGGCTTCATCCCCCCCGCCTTTGGCGGGGGCAGGTCTCGTCATTCAACGTACAGGAAGTACGCTTCATTCCTCGGGATTTCGCCTGCCTTGCATCTGGAACTTTTTGAACAGCCTGCAGCAGCCACTTTTTCAACGGGCTGCTAGACCCTTTGCCCTTTCCCCTTTCGCCTCAGGTTCGCCTCGAGCCCACGATTATCCTGCCGGAGCTTCCTCCTCCTCCTCCTCTTCCTCCGCCATTTCCATGCTAGGCTTCTTTCCGGTGATCCTGACGATCTGGATGCTCAGTTCGAAAAGGATCATCAGGGGGCCCGCAAGCATTAACTGGCTGACCACGTCCGGTGGTGTCAGAAGGGCGGCGCCGAGAAACACCAGGACCACGGCCATTCTTCGTTGCCGGGCCAGGGTCTTGTAGCTCACCAGACCCACCCTGCCCAGGAAGAAGAACAGGATCGGCATCTCGAAGACCAGGCCGAAGGCGATCAGCAGCCGTGTTGCGAACGATAGATACTGCTTGATTGCGGGCATGGCCAGGAGAGAACCGCCCGAGAAGCTCATGAAGAACCGGAAAACGAAGGGGAAGACGATGTAGTAACAGAACGAGGCGCCTCCCAGGAAGAAGACCATCGAGAAGAAGACAAAGGGAATGAAGTATCGTTTCTCCCGTTCGTACAGTCCCGGCGCCACGAACCTCCAGAGCTGGTAAAAGATGACAGGCATGGCGAGGACGAGGCCGCCGAACAGGCTGAGCTTCAGATAGGTGAGAAACGCCTCTGGAATGCCGATGTACTGGAGCGCGCTTCCTTCCGGGAGGTGCTCCTCCAGGGGCCTGGACAGGAAGAGGAAGAGCTTCTCCTTGAACCCATAGGAGATACCGAAGCCCACAGCCAAGGCGATGAAGGAGGCGATCAACCGCTTGCGCAATTCCTCCAGATGGGCAGTCAGCGGCATCTTCTGATCTGTCATCTACCCATCGATCCCGTTCTTCTTCGGTGGAAGATCCGATTGGGAAGGGCCCATGTCGGATCCGGTCGGTTCTTGGCCCGATTGCGAGGCTTCTTCTGTCGCGTCCGCCGGCGGATCCGGGCGTCGATAGGCAGAGGAATAGGGGAGGGCCTCAGTGGATTGGTCTCTATCCAGGAGCTCGTCCTCCACCAGAATGCTTCTGCGCAGGTCCTCGGATGCACGACGGAACTGGGCCAGGCCGCGGCCGAGGCTACGGGCCACCTCGGGCAGCTTCTTCGGCCCCAGCACGATCAATGCCACGGCCATGATGATGAGCAGTTCGGAAAGACCTATATCGAGCATGGAATCGGCAGGTTGGAGGTTATTGTCCTTGAGCCAAGATAGAAGCTCGAGGGTGGGATGTCAAGAATGAGACCTACTCCTGGCCCCAGTACATCTCGTTGATTTCCCGCCGGTAGTGTCTCTCGATGATTTGCCTCCGGAGCCGGTTTGTGGACGTCAACTCCCCGGCCTCCTGGGTGAATGGCTCCGGAAGGAGAGAGAATCTCTTCAGGGTCTCGAACCGGGAGAGGTCCTTGTTCACGTCTTCCACGATGTCGTGATAGAGCGACCTGACTTTGGGATGCTCGAGGAGCTCGGACCGGTGCATGAACAGGATTCTCTTCCGCGAGGCCAGGGCCTCCAGCTTGCTGAAGGCGGGCACGATCAGGGCGGTCAGGTGCCGCCTGCCGTCTCCGACGACCATTACCTGTTTCACATAAGGGTTCCGCCTGAGCTTTCCTTCGATCGGCTGGGGGGATATGTTCTTTCCGGCCGCCGTGATGAGAAGCTCCTTCTTTCTGCCCGTGATCAAGAGGAACCCGTCCGCATCCAGGTGTCCGGTGTCGCCCGTGCCGAACCACCCCTCCGGATCGGCAGCCCTTTCGGGCCTCTTGCCCGGTCGATAGTAGCCCCCCGCAACCATGTTTCCCCGCACCAGGATCTCACCGTCCTCTGCGAAACGCAGTTCGCAGCCTGACAGGGGAGCGCCGACCGTTCCCGCCTTGTGATGGGCCGGACAATTCGCCGTAACCGCCCCGGTAAGCTCTGTCATCCCGTAGACGTTGAACAGGGGCATCTGGATGACCTCGAAGAACGCTTCCAGGTCCCGGGTAAGTGGAGCGCCTGCGGAAAAACAACACCGCAGCCTGCCCCCCATCCGGTGCCTGATCTTCTGGACGGCACGCTTCTTCATCCATCGTACGGGCATGCTGATCCCACGTGGCCGGCTCGTGCCCTGTTCACGCTGCAGGTATTCGCTCTCCATCCACCGGAAGATCCGCTGGTATACCTCTTTCAGTGGTGGGGCACTGTACAAGATGTTCTCTATGACGAGGTTTCGAATCTTCTCGTAGGTTCGCGGCACCCCCACCAGGACATGGGGACGGAACTCCCTGAGCTTCTCCGGGACCCTGTCCATGTCCGCACAATAGGCAAGGGTGGCGCCCTCGAGGAGCGTGACCATGTCCACGACCCGCTGGAGGATATGAGAGAGGGGAAGGAAAGATACGAGCACGTCGTCGTCCTGGAGATGAAGCACCCCCCCCACGGCCTCCATCTCGGACAGGAAGTTCCGGTGGGTCAGCACGACGCCCTTTGGCCACTGACTGGTCGTGCCGCTCGTGTAGACGATGGTCGCGGGATCCTGAGGCGCGATCTTTGAAGCGAGGATCTCGATCGGCGTGCGATCTTTTTCGCCCAGGCCCTCCAGGTCACGGAGAGAAAGATCCGGGACACCGTATCCCTCCGGCAGGTCGTCGTCGAGAAAGACCAATGCCTTCAGCTCCGGCAGTTTGTCCCGGAGGGCCTGCACGTTTTGCATGTGAGGCCCCCGGGACAGGAGGATCAGCCTGGCCCGCGAATGCTTGAGCTGAAATCCCAACTGCTGGGGGGACAGGCTCGTGTAGATCGGGACCGTCACGGCTCCGGCGGCCATAATGGAGAAATCGGCCATCGTCCATTCCGGGCGGTTCTCACTGAGAAGGGCAACGTTGTCACCCTTCTTGATGCCGAGCTCCATCAGACCGGAGGCGGTCTTTTCGATGCGGTCCAGGAGTTCCCCGTAGGCAACGGAGGCATTCGGGCCGGTGCGGGACCTGAGAAGAGCCGTTCGTTTCGGGTCGATCTTGGCCCTGTTCAGCAGGTGGTTGAGGATGTTGTCACGGCGGGCGCCGTTGGTTGATCGTCTGCTCTTCCCCGGGGATCCTTTGGAAGGGGACGACGGGCTGCGCGGGGGTTTCATTATATTCAACCACGAAGAGCGCAATCTAGAAAGGGAAACGCTTTTCCCCACCTACAAACGTTATCATTCTAGAATTCCCACCCTTCAAAGTCAATTTCAGACTCAAAGGTTTGCCCTGACCTAGAAGCCGGTCGACGTGGCCACCGTGAAGACGGAGTCACCCAGAGGGTCCACGCCCGAGCCGAGGGGAAATCCCCAGGTGAGCTGAAGTACGTTTGTGCCGGCCACCGCCGGCAGGGCGACCCGCAATCCCGCCCCGACGGCATGCCGGAGGTCCGCAAGGTCGACCGATTGCCCTTCGTCCCATACGAACCCCGTGTCGAAGAAGACGAGGACCCCAAGGGCAACGAGGCGGAAAAGGTTCTCGGTGAGGAAGATCCGGTCTTCCACACTGAGCAGCAGCCTCTTGTCCCCCGTAAAGGCGTCGCGACTGTAGCCCCGAAGCCCGTTCGAGTACCCGAGCCCGAGCAGACGGTCCGGGTCCAGGTGGGTGCCGTAATCGAACGAGCCCAGCCAGTGCAGGGTGTGGAGAAAGGGCCCCCCATCGAGGAATGTGTCCCGGAGGTAATGATCGTACGCGACAGAAAACAGGCCGTTCCGGACGCGGTCTCCGTTCCAGGTGCCCTGGGCGGAAGCGTTGAGGAACAGGAAATGACCCTTGCGGAAGGAGTGCCCCTGCGCGTCGGAGAGGGAGAAGATCCATTCATCCCCGTCCGCGCCGAGCAACTCGGCCGAAAAGGCCGCGGACAGGTTCAGGTCGTTGGCGATGTTGAAGTCCTCGCGACGGCCGAACTGCGAGATTCTCTCCTCGACGATGTAGTCGACCCCGAGCCTTTGGTAGGCGATCCCCACGGAACTGATCGTATCCTCCGGGGGAGGTTCGAGTTCCTCGCCGTCCGCGTCAAGGATCCGGTAGTCCTGGATTCTTTTCTGGGCGTATTCGTAGAAGGGACCGATCCGGTGGACCACAGGGGGACCGCGTTGCAGGGCGTAGCTGAAGTCGATTCCTGCGCTGACGTCCTGTTGCTCGAACACGGAAGCGATCTTGCCGTTCCGGATCAGGCGCCTGTCTCGCCTGAAATGCCGGCCGAACAGGCTGACAGACCAGGGAGTCTCCAGGGAGTAGAAAGGACGTTCTGCAATTGCCTGGAGGAATTCACCGGTTTCCAGGTCCTGGATCGTCCCGGAGAAGCGGTACCAGGAGCCCATGATGTTCGGGTCTACGTACCGGACGCCCCACGAATCCTCGATGAACGTATTTCTCGCCTCCGTTCCCTTTCGACCCCAGGCGGAAAGGCGCTTTCCCCGGCCGAGAAGGTTCTGTTCCGTGACGCCCAGGGTCACCGCCTGTGCCGTGTCCACTCCCTGGATTTGGAAGATCGGAATCAAGGACCAATTCTCCCGAAGATACACATCGATTCCCACCTTGCCGGTCTCCAAAAGGGAGCACTCGATGCGCTCATCCCGGAAGAGGTCGAGGGCCCTTAGATTCCGGCGCACCTCTCGCACGAGGTCCGGGTTCAGACGGTCGCCCTCCGCAAAGAGCAGCTCGCGACGGATCACCCCTTCCCTGGTGTTCCTATGCAACCGGTTCAAGGTCCTCCAGGGGAAATAGGCGGGCAGCTTGTCCTCGGGCTCGAAGATGTTCTGATGGATGATTCGAATTTCACCGATCACGGTTTCCGGATGGTCACGCCTGATTCGATCGCAGGACGCACATTCCAGTTCTTGGGCCTGACCATCGGTTACGGAAAGGCCAAGAAGAATCATGCTCAATGACAAGCCCAGGAAGACCCTATGCAACCCGCTCATGGCCCTCCTTCGAACAGCTCGCCTTGCACAGGTTGGGGATAGAGCGTTCCTCGGCCGGAAATGACTCCAAACGGAGGGATGGGGGAAGGGGGCTCTGAGAAGGCGCCTCTGGTGAGCCCCGGCAGGAGACATTCGTTATGTTTCCCTGGGAGAGCGCAAGTGGTTCATTCCTGTCCAGGGTTTCCTCGGAGATTTGTGCCGGGCGACTTCATGCGAAAAGGTTCCTGACACCTTTTCGCTGACACCTTTTCGCAGGCTGTGACAGCTCTTCCTTGACTTCGGGGGAGGGAGAGACGGAGCCCAAGCAAATCGGAGAGGGAACCCTGGACAGGAATGAATGGCGAGCCTCGCATGAGAGAAAGCATCGTCTCCAAGCCGGCTCACTAGCCCCGATCCATTTCCGCCTGGACCAGCTCGATGGCCTCTTCGCTCCGCTCGTGCTCCTCGAGCATGGCCAACAGCTTTTCCAGTATTCTTTCCCTTTCGTTCAGGTCTTCCGGCGCGAGGTCCAGGGCCTTGCGGAAGAGCCTCTCCGCGTGACCGACCTCTTCGATTTTCCAGAATGCCTCGGCTGATTTCGCCACGACCCGCGGGTTATCCGGGGACTTGGTGAGATTTGCCCGAATTTGTTGCAGTGCCTTCTCCCTCTTGCCCACGTGAGCCAACAGCAGGGCCCTTTCACACTGGAAGAAGATCTCGTCGGAGTAGGGGGAGAAGGTTTCACAGATACCGAAGGCCTCTTCGGTCATGTTCCTTCTGGCGAGATCTGCGGGCAGGGAGAGCAGCCAGTCGACGAGCAGAAAGTCCGTGCCTTCCTCTATGAGGCACCATGTTTCCCTGCCGCCGGCATCCAGCTGTTTTCGAATCCCGGCGACGAGGTCCAGGGCCGTCTGAAGGTCTTTGGGGCCACGAGGCTTCGAGCGGGTCGAAAGCCAGGTGACCAGGGCCGGCCTGAG
>Ga0180434_10001560_pt1 | contig 32374 bp, 26 predicted proteins | sample SS_ome_7_FD_132453 | JGI IMG/M metagenome (GOLD analysis project Ga0180434, IMG submission 132453) | Hypersaline lake sediment archaeal communities from the Salton Sea, California, USA - SS_1_D_2 metaG | ecosystem: Environmental > Aquatic > Non-marine Saline and Alkaline > Hypersaline >... | reverse complement strand
GAGGAGATTGCTTCACTTCGTTCGCAATGACACTATTATTGTCTAAGAACCTTTTCGAGATAGCTTAGCAGTACTATGTCCGCTGAGGCGGACTATAGCTCCCAGCCTTTACGGTACTTTCTGCGAATTAAGTCGTTCGCCTCAGCCGAGTTGGTGAATCGCATGTTTTCCGTGTCCCATTTTAATTTGCGATCCACGCGCAGGGCGATGGCGCCCAGGCACACTGTTTCTGCAAACGGATACACGTTCTGAAAACTTGCCCCGGCGTCCTTGCCGCCTTTGCAGGCTCGAATCCACTGCTCCAGCTCGCCGATCGGTCGCGGCAAGGTTTGTGGAGGCTTTCTAAATGCCTTCATTTTCTTTTCCGGAATGATGCGCGGATTGTCACCGCTAAAGCCGGCCAAAATTTTGCCCTTGTCGCCGACGAACAACAGACCTTCAGAAGGCATGTCCTTGTCGTCCAGCTCCAATTCTCTGGGCTTAGGAGGCCGCAGACCGCCATCGTACCAGTAGAGAGACACAAGCGGCATGTCCTGCCGCGCTGGAAACTCAAAGCGAATCATCGATGCGCGAGGAAACGAGACCAAGTTTTCCTGCTTCTGCCACAGGTTATCGACAATGGCCCAGTAGTGGCTGCGGCTGGCCTCGACGCTAATCGGCGTGGACAACTTGAGAATCTTGAAGATTTGATAAAAGCTGTAATTGGACATGTCGCCGAGCGGGCCTGCGCCGAAGTCGTACCAGCCGCGAAAGACCGCATGAGTATACGCGGGATGATACGGCCTGTGCGGAACGGGGCCAAGCCACAAATCCCAGTCGAGTCCATCCGGGACCGGCGGTTTTTCGCGGGGATATTCTGTCATGCCTTGCGGCCAGAAAGGCCTTGTGGACCAGTTGTGTACCTCCCGCACCGGCCCGATCGCACCGGCCCAAATCCATTCGCACAAGAGCGGCGTCGTGTGTTTGCTCGCCGCACAGAACATGTGCGTGGCCGTGCCTGTCTTGCGGGCCGTATCCCGCGCGAGTCGAGCCTCGTAGAGCACGTTGGACAAGGGCTTGTGCATGATCACGTGCTTGCCCTTTCTCATGGCGGCGATGGCGACGGTGGCGTGAAGATGGTCCGGGGTCATAATGTAGGCCGCATCCAAATCTTTCTCGTTCGCCAGCAATTCACGAAAGTCCACATAGGCCGAGCAGCCTTTGTATTTGCCCGAGCTGGTATTCATTGCATAATAGCTGTCCACTATTTCTCGCCCGACGTCTCTACCGCAGCGACATCCCTGCACGCCCTCGCCCCACCTGGGCTTTTTCAAGAAGTTGCGTATCTTGTCTCGTACTTCATGCTTTGACCATGCAACATAGTCGTTACTGTCCTTGTTCGGGTCACATACCGAGACGATTTTCAGTTCCACGCTCGGTAGAGCGCGCATCAGTTGTCGTATTCCCTGCGTTCCGGTCCCGATGTAGCCGACGTTGATCTTCTCGCTCGGCGGAACGTGCGCGGCGCCGCCCAGGACGTGCCGGGGCACGATGGTAAAGGCGGCCATCGCAGCAGAAGCCGTACCGAGGAACCTTCGACGGTCCATCGCGTGAGGTTCCTGACAGGGCCTGGCCGTCTGTGAATTCTTGGATTCTTTGCGGATTACGTCTTTATCCATGATTAGACCTCCTTTTAACAGAGTCGAGATTCAGGCCATCTACAATCGCCTTATGTCACGAGTCTACCAATGCTCCAGGCAACTGCAAGGGCCATTTTCTCTTGAGGCGTAGCCGTGCCGGCTACGGCTAACCATCGGTCCGGCGGTTGCGAAAAGCTGCATAAGGGCCTAAAATAGCATCGCGTATCATCACGATTTCACTGTCGACCGGTTGTACATGAGGACAATACCATGATGAACCGATTTGTATTTCTCATTTCCGCTATCGCGGTGTTGAGCGCTGCGTCACTATCGGCGCAGGAGAAGAATTGGCAAGTTACCAAGCCGGTTGACCACGGCAGGGCGCTGATCAATCCGCAGATGGGCTGGACGATGCACTTCTATTCGAACCGGATCAGCAACTACGGGTCGAAACTAGAGCCTCACGATACGCTGGATGATTTTCCGGGCCTTTCCTGCGTGTATCTGCGGGTGCCGTGGTCGTTTCTTCAGCCGCAAGAGGACAAATTCAACTGGTCGTTGCTCGACACGCCCGCGCAGCGCTGGATCGACAAGGGCAAGCAAATTGCCATTCGCGTCAGTTGCGCCGAATCCTGGATGCGCTGGGCCACGCCGAAGTGGGTCCGCGACGCCGGGGCAAAGGGATACAATTTCACCGTCGGCAAAGGCGTCGATGAGGATGGACCGTTCTGGGAGCCGGACTACAAAGACCCGGTCTTTTTGGAAAAGCTGGATGATTTTCTTGCCGCCATGGCCCGGCGGTACGACGGCAACGAAAATGTAGCGTTCATTGACATCGGGGCCTTCGGCGTCTGGGGTGAGGGACACACGTTCCACTCCAGCAGACTGACCTATGACGACAACGTAAAGAAGAAGCTCATCGATCTTCACATCAAGCACTTCAAGAATACGCTCCTGGCGATCAACGACGACTACGTGGGCAACCAGGTGCGAGGCCGACATGCGCCGCTCACGGACTATGCCTTGAGCAAAGGCGTGACACTTCGGGACGATAGTATCTGCGTTCAGCCGCCGCCGCGCTCGTGGTACCATGCCGAGTTGGCTCAGCCGTTCTGGCCGAAGCTGCCGGTTGTCCTGGAGCACGAACACTACGGCTCAAGCAAACGAAAGAACGCATGGGGCGACGGCTCACTTTTGTTGCAGGCCGTCGAAGCGTACCACGCCAGCTACATGTCGATTCACTGGTGGCCGCGGGTTCTGCTGCGCGAGAACCGTGACATCATCGACAGAATCAATCGGCGGATGGGATACCGGATTCAGCTCAAAGAAGCCGGCTTGCCCAAGCACATTCATCCGGGCGAGCCTTGTACGATTACCAGCACGTGGGCCAATGCCGGCGTCGCCCCTTGTTATCCGGGCGGCTTCGTTGCTTTTACCCTCAAAGACGAGCGAGGCGGAATCGTGGCGGCCTTTTGCGATGAATCGTTCAACGTGCGCGACCTGCCCGTAGGAGAGCAAGGCAAGGCCCCGGCCAAGACTCTGCGTTCGGCCTTCGCGGTGGCATTGCAGACGTATGGATTTGCGCCGGCCACGCAGCCCGGCACGTACGATTTGTCCGTCTCGGTCGGATTGCGGGATGGCACGCCGGTCATTGCTTTGCCGTACGACAACGACGATGGACATCGCCGCTACAAACTTGGGACCGTTCGGTTGCTGCCATGATGGTTTTGAGATTGCCGCGCCCCGCCAAGTCGGGGCTCGCAATGACCAGGGCCTGTCACAAAATCTCGTCAAACACGCAAACTTTGTGACGATTTTTTGCACCTTTGCCACGAGGGCTTTAGAGACTATAATACAGCGCCGGAACACAAGTTAGTTCTGTTTTCTGCTGGGAATCCGGCAGATACGTTGTCTCTGGAGTCAAGCAAATGCGGTGTCTGGAGTGTTCCTTATGAAAGGTACGAAGCTTAATCGCCGGCAGTTTCTGACGGCGGCAGCCGGCACTGCCGTGGGCGTCACGGGTCTGCCCTGCATTCTGCCCTCTCGGGCCTTGGGCAAGGCCGGCAGCACTTCGCCGAGCGAGCGGATTACGATGGGGTCCATCGGAGTGGGCGGAATGGGCACGAACAATATGCGGGCGTTTTTGGCCCAGCCCGATGTGCAGGTCGTTGCAGTCTGCGACGTGGTTAAGGCGAGCAACGAGTACGGCCACTGGTACAAAAAGGGCTGGAAGGGTCCCTGGTTCGGCCGCGAGCCTGCGCGGAACATCGTGGAGGACTACTACGCGCAGAAGAATCGGGCCGGCAGCTACAAAGGCTGTGGTGCATACAATGATTTCCGCGAGCTGCTGACGCGAGACGACATCGATGCTGTGTGTATCACCACGCCCGACCATTGGCATGCGGTTCAGGCTATCATGGCCGCGGAAGCGGGCAAGGACATCTACTGCGAGAAGCCTCTTAGCCTGACGGTCGCCGAGGGCCGGGCTATGGCAGAAGCCGTTCGACGCTACGGGACCGTCTTTCAGACAGGAACGCAGCGACGGTCGGATCAACGATTTCGCTTTCTCTGCGAACTGGTGCGTAACGGACGAATCGGAAAGCTCAAAAAGATAATCACCGCCATCGGCGCGAACAACAAGCAAGGCCCTGCGAGCGACTGGCAGCCGATGCCTGTGCCGGACTGGCTGGACTACGACATGTGGCTGGGCCCGGCCCCGTGGGCGCCCTATCACAAGGACCGCTGCCTTTACACCTTCCGCTTCGGCTGGGATTATTCCGGCGGCCAGACCACAAACCTCGGCGCACACGCTATCGACATCGGGCAATGGGCCAACGGCACCGATGACACGGGGCCTGTCGAGGTCGAAGACCTGGGCGGCGAGTTTCCCAGAGACGGACTTTTTACGACGCCCACGAAAGTGCACTTCCGCGCACGGTATGCAAACGGCGTTGAGTTGACCTGCGAAACCGGGGAAGGCGGCCATTTACGTTTCGAAGGCACGCAGGGCTGGCTCCAAATGGACGGTAACGAACTCACATGTCAGCCCGAATCGCTGAAGACTTCGGTGATAGGCCCGGACGAAATACACCTTTACAAAAGCAACGACCATCATCGCAATTTCATCGATTGCATAAAGACGCGTGACCGGACCGCTGCTCCCGTGGAGATCGGCCACCGCTCGGTGACGATTTGTCACTTGGGCAATATCGCCATGATTCTCAAGCGTAAGCTACGCTGGGACCCGGACAACGAGCGGTTTATTGATAATGACGAAGCCAATCGAATGCTGGCCCGCGCCATGCGCAACCCCTGGCGCCTATGATGATCGTATGCGTGTGAGCCGCTAGTGCCCGGCAAGTGCGAAGAAGGTCGCGCTTGGCCAGGGGCGCCAGAACGTTTGGGCCGCGTTTCGGGGCGGGTATAGCGGCTATCATAACGCCGGAGACGCGCTCATTGGATAGTGACTGCGGTGCCGCTGGCGCTGACCATGAGCATCGCGCCGTGAGCACCGACGGTCTCGTAGTCAATGTCGACGCCCACGACGGCGTTGGCTCCACATTCGGCGGCCTCCTGCTCCATCTCGTCGAATGCCACCTGTCGCGCCTTTCGCAGCTCCTTTTCATAAGCTGCCGAACGGCCGCCGACAATGTCGCGGATGCCCGCAAAGAAATCCTTGAAGATGTTGGCGCCCAAAATGGCTTCACCTGTCACGACACCATGATACTGCGTGATTCTTTTTCCCTCGATGCTCGGAGTTGTTGAACAGATCATCTCAATACCTCCTTTGTGAGCAATCACGTTGCGCCCAGATTTATTCTGGTCGGGAGCCGCGGCTTGCGCCCTCGTCCTTCTCGCTTTGCATCTGGCTGAGGGCAGCCAGTCCGCCTATTGCGCCCAGATTCATCGTCTCCAAGGCGGAACTGGGCACGATGATCATCGAGCCTTTCTCCTGCAAGCCTTCGAAGAGCATGTTCATGCCGCGCAAATGCATCGCACCCGGATTCGATTCGTACTGTTTGGCGGCTTGCGCGAATTTCTCCGCGATCTCGGTCTCTGCGGTTCCCAAAATAATCCGCGCCTGCCGTTCCCGTTCGGCTTGCGCCTGCTTGGACATGGCATCTTCCAAGTCCTTGGGTATGATAATGTCACGGATTTCGACAGACTGGACGGTAATGCCCCACGGATTCGTCTTCTCATCCAGCATTTCGCGCAGTCTGTTCCCCAGTTCGCCGCGATGCGTCAACATGTCTGCCAGCTCATGTATGCCGATGATATCCCGCAACGCGGTCTGAGCCGACAAGACGATAGCCAGATAGTAGTCCTCTACTTCCAGGATCGCCTTTTTTGCATCCCAGACCATCCAGAAGCAGATTGCATCCACGTTGACCGGGACTGTGTCCTTGGTCAGGGTGGATTCGGAGGCGAAATCGGTGGAGCGTATCCGCATGTCCACCACCTGGGCGATGGTCTCAACGAGCGGTATGATGAAGAACATTCCCGGCCCTCGTAACCGCCTGAATTTGCCCAGACGCAGGACCACCACCCGCTCCCACTCCTTCGCGATCTTCAGCGCCAGTAATATGTAGACGCTCAGGAACATGCTGATCAGCGCAATGGGTATGTTGAACGTAAGCCAGTCGTTTTCGGTGAGCCGGTTCACCAGAAAGCCCAGAAGCAAGACCAGCACTGCCGCCAACCAGGCAACCACGCTGATGTGAGGCTCCGGAATCCTCTGGCCCTCTGCATACGTGCGCGAGATCGAGCTAATCAATCCTGCTTTCTTCTTCTCTGCCATCGCTAAATCTCCTTTGCAAATGGTCAACGATTTCCCCCAATGTAAGGTCGTATTGTTGCCCACGGGCAACCAACTCATCGCAAATCTGCCTGAGCATGCGATGCTTCTCCGCGTCCGCAATTTCCACTTCTTGATTGCTTACAAAGGTGCCTGTGCCCTGCTGCGTGTCCAACACACCCAATATTTCCAACTCCGAATAGGCCTTGCGAACGGTATTGGGGTTGACCTCCAATTGCACGGCCAGTTCCCGCACCGTGGGCAACTGCTCCCCGGGCAGCAGCCGTTTTGAGGCAATGCTGTACCGTATCTGATCAACAATCTGCCGGTAGAAGGGCACGCCGCTCTTAAGGTCCAGCTTAAATTCAATCATCCACGCTCTCCAGACGGTTGTTTCTTTGGTTGTTTATCTATTATTATATTGTATTATACATATAGCACAATATCCCTTCCTGTCAAGAAAAAAACGAAGTTTTTTTAAGTCCTTTCTTAGTAATTGCTTAGAGAAGGACGAATTTCACCAGTTTTGCGACTGTACGGAGGAATTCCGCTGTGCGGGGAGGGCGGCTCCACTCGACACCAAGCCGGATCGCGAGTATTGGCGTTAGTGGTCCGGGGAATCGATCATCGGTGGGCTCGTCTGGACTCTATGCGAGCATTGTCTTGACAAAGTGTTGTCTTGAGCCTGCCTGCACGGTAAGATTCCAGAAATCGCCGGTCCGGCGCCAAGAAGTTTGGAGGCCAGCGCAAGGGCATGGTGGTGAAATCGACAATGCCAGTCCATAATGAAGGAGCAGCATAAGATGAGCAATGGTCACAGGATCTTTTCGCGGCGTGAGTTTTTGCAGTTTAGCGCTGCCGTGACAGGCGGCAGCGTATTTGCTCTCACGATGCCGGCTGTAGCGGGCGACCCTACCAAATCCAAGCAGCGGCCCAATATCCTCTGGATTTCGTGTGAGGACATTAGCCCCAGGCTTGGCTGCTATGGCGACGCAGTGGCGCGCAGCCCGAATCTAGACCGCCTGGCGGCTGAAGGGATGCTCTTCAAACACGTCTACACCGTAGCTCCGGTTTGCGCTCCAAACCGCTCCGGCATCATTACGGCTATGTACCCGACCACGATCGGGACGCATCACATGCGCACGACGCATCGAGAGGAAGACCTGCCCACGCCGTACTCGGCTGTTCCCCCGCCGTACGTCAAGACATTCACGGAGTACCTCAGGGCCGCCGGCTACTACTGCACGAACAACTCCAAGACGGATTACCAGTTCGCCACTCCCGTCACGGCGTGGGACGAGTGCGGCCGCAAGGCCCATTACCGTCACCGCCCGGACAAGGACCAGCCGTTCTTCGCCGTGTTCAATTTCACGAGTACGCACGAGAGCAGAAACTGGCCTGACCCCGAAGAAACCGAGCCATCCGGCGTCGAGGTGCCGCCCTATTACCCCGACACGTTGACTGTGCGCAAGGACATCGCCCGGCTCTACGACAATATCGCCAAGATGGACCAGCAGGCCGGAGAGACCCTGAAGCAGTTGCAGGAGGAAGGCCTCGCGGACAACACCATCGTGTTTTTCTGGAGCGACCACGGAGACGGGCTGCCCAGAGCGAAGCGCTGGTTGTATGATTCGGGCACGCACGTTCCGATGATTATCCGCTGGCCGGGCCGTATCGAGCCGGGCAGTGTGAACGAAGATCTTGTAAGCTCGATTGATCTTGGCCCCACGGTGCTGTCGCTTGCAGGCGTGAACGTTCCCGCTCACATGCAGGGCCGGCCCTTCCTCGGAGCGCAGAAGAAGCCGCCGCGGCAATACGTGTTCTCTGCCCGCGACCGGTTTGATGAGTCCTACGATATGGTCCGCAGCGTCCGGGACAAGAAATACCGTTACGTCCGCAATTATTACCCGGAAAAGCCCTACGTTCTGTGGGTCCCCTATAGAAACCGTGGCCCCACCATGCAAGAGATGCTTCGGCTGTACGCCGAGGACAAGCTCGAAGGGCCGCAGAAGCTGTGGTTCACAAGCAGCCGCCCGCCCGAAGAGCTGTACGACTGTGACGCGGACCCGCACCAGATTAACAATCTCGCAGACGATCCTGATTATAAGGGCGTGCTGGAACGTATGCGGGGCGTTCTGGACAAATGGCGTCGCCGGACCGAAGACATGGGTGACATTCCGGAGTTCGAAATGGTGAACCGGTGGTGGCCCGGCGGCAAACAGCCCCAGACGGCTGCGCCCCGTTTTGTGCCGAACGCTGAGTCCAACCGTGGCAGGTCCTTAAGTGAAAACGGCGGCACGTTTGCTGCGCCGGTGACGGTGAGCATGTACTGTCCCACGCAAGGTGCATCCATTGCTTACAAGACAAGTGCCGAGAAGAATGCTCGCTGGCTGCTCTATTCAGGGCCTATCAGACTGCTGCACGGCCACACGATGATCCGGGCAAAGGCCATCCGATACGGATACAAAGAAAGTAAAGAAGTCGCCGCCGAGTTCGTGGTTACTCCGTGACAGCAATATGTCCGATAGCTCGGCCAGGTGCGGGCGCTTATCGAAAGCGGAGTGAAAAGAGGTCCGCATCCCTCAGCACAAAGCGAAGCCGGACTGGCCTGCCCTGCAGGCTGCTCAGGTCGCTGTTGTCCTTCCACGTAACGCGATGTGCAATTTCGTCTCCGTAGATTTCGGCCGAGTCGGCTATCCCGAAACCTTCGAGCGGATTTCCCTGTATATCCTGAATTTCGACGCGGATACTTCCCGCAGCCGATGTCGAAAGATTAAGAACCAGCTCGTTTCCGGAAAAGACAAGCGGTTTGGTAACAATCTCTCCGCCGCTTAACGGGGCATGCACCGACACAAATCCGTCGATGCGATAAGTATAGCGGCGTGTTTTTACACCGGGGCCGTCATAGTAACGTTCGTTACTGTAAATTGACAGCTCCTTGCCGGCGCCGGGCAGACGGGATTCGGTCTCTACCATCCCCAGCCATATATAGTTGCTTCGGTTGTGCCACTTATCCCTGTTTCGACCCGGCCGGATAATCGCTTCGCCCCAGCGATGAAATATCTTCCCGTCCCGGCTGCTCATCAGCAGGCCCTCGGTCAATGACCCTCGTGCGGGTATATACCGCGTAGGCATACCGATAAAGATGTGCGGCGCTCGGTAATAAGGTTGCACCTGGTTTGTGTAAAGATGTTCCTTCGGGGCGCCGGGATATTCAAGCCATACAGGTTTTGTCCAGTGTATAAAGTCTTTTGATGTTGATGTCTTTATATCCCGCACACCCTCGTGAAAGTCGCGAAAATAGCAGCGATATTCCCCTCTGACCGCGTCCCAAAACGCCAGGTTCTGAGAATCAAAGGCCCCTTCCGTTATGATAGGCTCGCTCTGCATTAATCGCCAGTGAATCCCGTCGGCGCTTTGAAATGCGAACAACTGTTTGTGGCCTTCATCTTCGCCTCTGGCCACAGCCTTGTATCGTTTGTCCGCCGGACAACTGGGATTCGCATCCTTGAAAGGCGTAAAGTTATGTGAGCCGGGCCCCTTTAAGATGATATTGTTGTCTTTCGAGCCGTTGAACTCCACAAGGCTCAGGCTGGGCCTGTTCCAATGTATCCCGTCCCTGCTCTGAGCGTAACAGACCATCGCCTTATGCAGTTGCCTTTGTGTTTTATTGTCGTGTCCCCAACCGCGGTAATACATTCGATAGATGTCCCCATCTTTGAATATGGTGTGGTACCCGCAGGTATTGCCTTCCCACGGCTTGTCGTGAACGATGACAACGTCGCGGCAGACGGGCCTGTGCAAAGTCAGCTCGACGCCGACCATTTTGTGGATAAGGAAATCGTCCACGAACAGTTCCAGCCGGGAACCGATGTTTATCGCCGCAGACTTCTCTTGAGCTGCTGCTGATGGACAAAGGTACGCTGCAAGAATACGCCCCAGGACTTGTTCTCCTCGTTCGTTGGCATGAATGGCGTCCCGCTTGAACCAGTCGAGGTCTTTGCCGGATTGGCGGATGTATTCGGCCCAAGCCGCCTCCATATCGAGGAAAGCGGCCCCCACTTGGTGCGCCAGGTTCTCCAGGGCCTGGTGGTACTCGCTGTAATGATTAGGGTCGTTGATCTTGTCCCACTCGTTCTCGTCGCGCGGGTCAACCCGTCCAAAGGCGCCGGTCATCAGGAGAATATCCGCCTTGCAGTCCGCTCGAATCTGATGAATCACGTCATGGATTGACTCGATGTCGTCACGATGGCTAATGCCGCCGATGATCACAAGGTCCGGGTGATGATCGAGCACGAACTTCTGCACACGGCCAGGTTCTTTGTACCACCAGCAGCCGGTCGAGCCGCGCACCGAAGTCGTCTTTTCTATATGGCATTTCGGGTAGTCACGCTGCACTAGCAGGTTCCAGCACGAGCGGCTGGTGTCGTTCACGATGCTGTCCCCCAGCATGACGACTCGCAACGTGCCACCCTCGGTCAGGCACTGTTTTGTTCTCGACAGGTTCTTCCATCGGTCCGACGGAGGCTCGTACCGGACGGGCGGCATTTCCCCGTAGATGCGCTCGATCTGGCCCAGTGTTCGCCGGTCCTTACGAATGATAATGCCGTCGTCGTCGCCGGCGGCTTGCACGGCTACGCAGAAGAGCGCAACCAGCGCTATCTTTGTGTGTGACATCATGTGCCTCTCTTTGGCCGTGTTGATTGCTTCCTGCTGACAGCCGCACGGTACACCCGCCGGCATGTGCTGTCAAATTGCGCTGGTCTTAGACAGCCCATCAGCCCTAAGAATGCCTCGGGGCGCCCGGAACAAACAACTGCCGGGGCGATCTATGGACATCTACTTCAGTCATCCATGCCCTTCATCTTGTTATAGTATGGTTCAAGGACACGGCCGAATTCGTTCTTGATTTTTCGCACGGCTTTCGCGGGCAAAGGCGGGGCTTCGTACGAGCTCAATATCTCCTTTGCAATCTTGTTGGCTCTGGCTCTGGCGTCCTGTTTGCCGCCGACAAGCCAATCTTCATAGTACTGCCGGTTGCTCAGTGTGGGATAGTAGAACTCCTTCCGCATGTGTGCCACGGTGTGGGTTTCCGAGACATAGTGTCCATCCGGGGCCACCGAACAGATTGTATCCACGGCCATGGTATCTTCCGTAACCTCGATGCCCCTTAGAATCCGCTTCAACATTCCGATGATTTCATTGTCGATCACGTACTGTTCGTAACTGACGGTCAGTGTAGATTCCAGCATCCCCGCCGCATCATGTATGTAATTGCCGCCGGCCATGGCTGCTGCAACACAGCCGAAGACTTTCTCATACCCTCCCTGGATATCGGGCAACTTGGAATCGGTCAGACCGGCCGTGTTGTACACCGGAATTTCGTAGTGATGGGCCAGTTGAGCCGCCGCTGCATTCAGCAACGCGGTTTCCACAGCGCCGCTTGCGAACGTCATGGTTCGCAGGTCCGCCGCCGCCGGCACTGCGCCGTAAAGCACCGGGCAACCCGGAGAGATAATCTGCATCATCGCGATGCCGGCAAGCAGTTCTGCGTTCATCTGGACCAAAGTGCCCGCGAGTGTGACCGGGGCGGTCGTGCCGGCCATGGGCGCCGAGGACAATACCACGGGCATTCGCCTCTTGATGAGTTCGATGAGGATGGAGGTGTTGGGTTCGGTCATCGCCAGCGGGCTACGTATCGCGCAAACGACAAAGGAAAGGATCGGACGCTCCTGCAGCTTTTTCGGGCCGCCTTGGATGATCTCGGCCATTCTGAGCACTTCCTTAGCCGTGCCTGAGAAGAACGCCGATCCCATCACATGCTTGGTCGTGTTTTGAAAAGCGGTGTACCATTTGACGAGGTCCACGGTCTCGCGCGGCACGTCGCTGGGAGTGAGTGGCCGCATGAAAAAATCCACATACTCCAGCGCATCGACAAGGCGGGCGCACCGGGCCAGGTCTGTCAGGCACGCGGGCCGCCGATGTCCCGTCTCGATATCAATGACATGCAGAGCGGACCCCCCCGTTCCGGCGTAGACCCGGTAGCCTTCGAGCATCAAATCACGTTTAGGGTCGCGCCCACACAGTCGAATCCGGGAAGGGGCATGGAAGATAGCATCCTCTACGAGCCAGCGGCTGGGACGAATGCGGCTGTCCTCGTCAATCTGGGCACCCGCCTGGTGGAAGGCATCCAGGACCTGGGGATTGGAACATTTGATCCCGGTGCGCTCCAGGACTTCCAGCGAGGCATTGTGAATTCTCATGATGTCTCGGGCCGAGAGCGGTGCGTATTGACCGCCCCGGATTTCCCGCGCACGTTCCTCGGCCATCAAACCATCTCCGTGATCACAATCCGAACGGGGTCGTTTTCCCTGCTGCGCAGGATTCGGAATCCTTCGTTGATTTCGGACAACTTGATGCGGCGGCTGACAGAATGGGAGAGGTCCAGCCGCTGCTGCTGTATCAACGGGAGAATCTCTCGCATGTCACTGGCAAGGTGGTCGCAGTTGCCGGTTATTACCGCTTCCTTGAGCAGGATGTCATTGTACGAATCCACTTCGATCTTGTCGGGACAGATTCCTACGACGACCATGCGGCCCCGAGGTGCCAGAGACTGAACGGCGGCCTCAAGGGTCTCTTTGAGCCCGATCAGCTCAATGGCTACGTCCACACCTTTTCCGGCGGTGACCCGGCGGATTGCCGCGGCCATATCCTCTCGGACGGGGTTTATGGTATGATCTGCCCCGAGCTGCCGGGCCAGCACCAGTTTGGCCTCCGAGACGTCCACAGCGATCACCGTTGCTGCGCCGAATAGCCTGGGAAGCTGAACCGCATGAATTCCCAGGCCTCCCAGCCCGAGTATCATGACCCTGTCGCCTTCTTTGACGGGAGCCAGTTTGACGGCATGATAGGGCGTGGCGATAGCATCTCCGGCCAAGGCGGCATATTCGATGGGCACATCGGAAGGGACCGCAATGGCGTTGGCCTGGGGCACCACGATGTATTCGGCAAAGCCGCCGTCGATGGTCTTGCCGATCATCCGGCAATCGCTACAGAAGTTTTCGTTGCCCGAGCGGCACAGGTCACATGTACCGCAGGTTATCAGGTAATGAACCGCCACCTGGTCGCCCGCCTTCACCGTGGTGACGCCAGGCCCGATTTCGTCCACGACGCCGGCCACCTCGTGTCCCAGGATAATAGGCATCTTCGCCACGGGAGAATCGCCCTTCATATAGTGCAGGTCGGAGGAACAAAGGCCGCTGGCCTGGATCCTGATCCGGACCTCGCTGGTTCCGGGCACCGGCGTGGGCACCTCTTGAACTTGAAGCGGCTCGTTGAGGGACTTCATCACGGCTGCCAACATATCTATTTCCTCTGCTTACTTGTGGATCGTTTATAGAATTCCTGAAACAGAGACCACAGGCTCCTGCACAAGATATTGATACCGACCGTCTTTGGGAATCTCTTGTCGAACGCGAACCCCACCAAAATGATTTCAACAGAATCATGTAGCCCTTGCTGTTTCAATAGCTTCACCAAATCTTTGACCGCTTTTTTTGATATCCTGCCCTCCGTGGACAGGTCGGTAGCCACCCGCAAGGAAACGGGCACGAGTGCGGTGATCACGAGAAGCTCCGGCCTCTCTTTACGCACCGCATCGAGAATCTCAGCCGGTTCCAAATCATAGCCCACGTCTTTCACCACGTGTCCGGTGGCCACCAGCACATCGGCAACAACGTCTTTGCCCTGGCCGTAGTCTCCTTTTATGGACGCCAGGACCGCCTTGCTCCGCGGGGAAGGTAAAGCGTCGGGCTGCAGGTACGGCTTCAATTCACTCAAAACGGCACGATAGGACTTGTGGGCAGCCAGCAGACGAGGCAGGTAGAATCTTTCGTTCTCGCTGATTTCCTTTCCGAGTTCGACGAATCGGTTAACAATACCATCGACAATCATCTTGCGGTAACGGGGCTGCAGAGAGTGTACCTGTTCGCTCTTTTCCAGAGCCCGCTGAATATCGCCCTTTTGAATGCTGCTCTGGATTTCCTCCGTCAGTGCCAGCGCAACACGCCTCCTTGCGGAGGGACGGAGGGACCGCGTCTCAACGTATTGCCTGGACGCCGGCGTCACCGATAGGGAAAGATGAAAGGAACAAGGCAGTATGCGAAACAGGAATCGATAGGACCTCTCGTGCTTGTCGTCGTAGACCAGCCTTTTTTTTCGCAACTGCACTGCGATGACAGATGCCGCGTTTCGGATTATCTCTGCATCGATTACCTGTTCACCGGCGGGACGCAGCAAGCCGATCAGTCTGTCCATATTCCGTGACAGTGAAAATGCTATGTCACCGTCTATCGTGCTTTGCAGAAGTTGTTCGGCCTGCCGATTCTTGGTCAGCACAATCAGATACGAACCGTCCTCCATCTGAAAATGCTCCCCCCCGATTGATAATAGATTCTCCATGGTACCTACTCCCGCCGAGTATCAAGTTGCGCCTTTTGGAGCTTTCCGGAGTAATCCACATAGACGGCGTGCTCGGCTGTGAACAGATCATACGCGGCCCATCCACCTTCCCGGTGACCGTTGCCGGAGTTTTTCACCCCGCCGAAAGGCAGGTGACATTCAGCACCTATCGTGGCGCTGTTGACATAGGCTACGCCGGCTTCGATTTCCTGCAACGCGTGCATGGCGGCATTGACGTCCCTCGTGTAAATGGACGCCGAAAGACCGTATTGGCTGTCATTGATGGCTGTGATGGCGTCTTGCAAGCTACCGACCTTGATCACCGCCAGGACAGGGCCGAAGATTTCTTCCCGGGCGATGCGCATCCGGCAAGTGACATTGGTAAAAATGGTAGGCTTATAGAAGTAACCTTTCCGGCAACCATCTGCCGAGTGAAACTGTCCGCCGCAGACCAGTTCGGCTCCTTCGGCCTTGCCGATTTCAACATAGTTGTGGACATTTTCCCGCTGCCTCTCGGAGACAAGGGGACCCATCTCAACGGTTTCGTCAAGCCCGTTGCCGAGCTTCAACTGGCTTGCCCGCTCTACCAGCCGGGAGACGAATTCGTCGTGGATGGCCTCGTGCAGAATGAGCCGCGAAGTAGCCGTGCAGCGCTGCCCGGTGGTTCCGAAGGCGCCCCACAGAGCGCCCTCAAGGGCCAACGCCAGGTCGGCATCATCCATCACAATCTGCCCGTTCTTGCCGCCAAGCTCCAGGCTTACTTTCTTGAGATGCCTGCCGGCGGCCGCGCCTACCCGGGCGCCCACAGCAACGGAACCCGTGAAGCTTATCACCCCGACATCAGGATGGTTGGACAAGACATCCCCAATCACCTCGCCGGGACCGTGTACCAAATTGATTGCCCCGGGAGGGACACCGGCCTCCACGAAAAGCTCCACCAGCCTCGTGGGGGTCCACGGTGCAAGCCGCGACGGCTTGAAAACGACCGTATTGCCGCAAAGAAGTGCGGGGATGATTTTCCAGCAGGGCAGGGCTGCGGGGAAATTCCACGGCGTGATGAGAGCAGCTACTCCTACAGGTTTTCGAACGGTCATGCAGAGTTTGTTGGGTAGTTCCGATGGTACGGTCTTTCCGTAAAGGCGGCGTGATTCCCCGATAGCAAAATGGGCCGTGTCAATACCCTCCTGCACATCCCCGCGGGCTTCTTTGATGATCTTGCCCATCTCCCGGGTCTCGCCTTCGGCCAGCTCTTGCCTGTGCTCAGCCATGAGGTCTGCGAAACGACGCATGATTTCGCCGCGCAGCGGCACAGGGACCTTGCTCCACTGAGCAGAGGCCTGTTTGGCGCTTTCGACGGCTCGATTCGTGTCTTCGGCGCCGGATAAAGGGAACCTGCCGATTGCTTGCCCTGTTGCCGGATTCAGCTTAGTGTACGTCTCTCGGCTTCGCGCCCCGACCCATTGCCGCCCTATGTGGTTCTTGTAGACTGTCATTGCATTTCACCTGAACGAACATGCCCTTATCGAAATACAACCTGGACCCAGACCATGCCGCGGCACCTCAAAAGGGCCGTCCAGCGGCATCAAGACGTGATTCTCCGTTACCATTGGAATCATGTCAACACCTTATCCCATTGCTTTGCGGCAATGCCGTGATCGGGATCGAGCATCGAATCCGCCGACAGAACAAATGTGGCGCAGGCATTTGCGCTGTTCATGCCTCAGTTCTGGGGGACGCTACCCGCAAAACCGGCCATCTCAATACTGATAATGGGTTTTTCACCGCATCTTGCCCCCGCAGGCGAGGGCTGACACGAGCGATTCAGCAAGAATATATCTGAATATCTCCAGCTTGAGTCTAAAGTATTTAGCCCAGATAGGCCGAATATTATCGGAAAGTGTGCGTGATTTGTTGCTAACTGCGGCTTGATTAGGGAGGTTCAATTATGCAGTTTCTCGCAGAGATAAGAAGGTGGCTGGGCGAGCTAACGGAAGTTGCGCTCTGGCTGGTGGCCCTGGGGATCATAGCGGAGATCCTTTTTGGCAGCAGCGTTCCTTTCTTTGGCGGAGTCGTTGCGAATCTGACCGGGCTGCTTGACTCGCTGGGCGAAAACGGCCTGGTTGGCCTGATTGCGCTGGGCGTTATTGTCTTCCTGTTCCGCAGACGCGAAGCTACGACCACGCAGTAGGAGATGGGGCGCGCCCCACCATCTGCTTGGATTCCTTCTTTCGTAGGAACGACTCTACGGGGGCCGTGTTATCACCCAGCTTGCCACGCTCAGATGTTGCGACTGGACAGAGAAATAGTAAAGAAAAAGCAGTCGCACGTCCGATAAAACATAGGCCGGTGTGGATAAGAAGCCCGACACCATATCGGAACCATTGTGGTGCAGGCACCGTGACCGACGTTGATGACAGGTGCCTGCCGCCAGACCCGGAACGGTCAGCGGAACTTAAGAGAAAGGAAAGTGTCATGGACGAATTCACACAGACGATGGAGTTTACGTCAACTCAGGAGCGGCTCAAAGCAGTGTTCAACAGCCTGGATTTGAAGGCAAAGCTTTGCATTGCCATCATGTGGAAGCTCTGGAACCTGGAACGAACGCACTTTAGCCCGCACTTGAGGGAAGAGATCGAGCGAGACCTCACCAATTGCGTACATGACTGGACCCGTGGAGACTGCGGAGACCCCGAGCTGAACTGGCTGGCCGGTGTTTTTCATGCCTGCGAGTTCGTAGCCGGTAACACCGGGCACGGCGATTAGTCAAAGGCTGGGTCCGAAGCGAGGCATCGTGCGGCCAGCTACGCACCTGGGACGGCAGAACAGCGCCGCATCTTTCGTACCTTGCATCCGGTGAAGCTCATCTGGAGTCCCCGAAAGCCGAGCCCCTCGCCTTCGGCCTGTAACAGCCCTATCAGTCATCGTCTTTATCGCTCCTGGTGAGTTGTTCCTGCTTGGACGGCGGGGCAGCTTGCTGAGCGCGGCTGTACCCGCATTCGGGGCACGTCTCGCCGAAATCCCCATGTATGCCGTAAAAGAATGTGTGCCCGCACTGCTCACACCGCACAGCTCGATAGACGCTCTTTTTGCCGCATTGCTTGCACACCAAAGCAGGTATTTGTGATGAATCCGCGTTCGCCTTGACTTGGGCTTCTATCTGTGCGTGGAATTGCCCCTGGTCCATCTGGTACGTAGCTGCACAATAGGGGTTGCTGCATTTGACCCAGATCAGTTCCGCAGGTTCATCCGCTTTGCGGTCTGCTTTAGCTTCGTCCCCAGTATCATCTTGCTGGCTGGGACGTACTCTCGGCATGTAGAGGCCCCGGTTTGAGACCAGGCGCATGTCAAACAAGACGGTATCTGGAATCGCGGAAAAAGGCTCGAAAACTCTCTCGTGCACCTGATGGCCCGGCTGAATCGGCAGCGCGCGGATTACCACCGCCGAAGCGAAGTATCCGGTTCGGCTCTTCCACTTCAGTTCCAACGGGGCATCGCCCCTGTACTCATCGTTGACCTCTATCCGTGCGCCCGGGGGCTCTGAAACAATGCTGGTGACATAAGTCTTCAGCGGGGCTTCTTCGCTGGGCTGGCCAAAGTCAAAGAGGATTGTTTTGGGAATTGGGTCCGCCCAATCCTGCAGGTGGGGGTTATCCTCGCCTCTGAACCATTTGGTTTGGGACCGCCTGCCTGTGCTCGTGGCCGTAACCGTGTGATTACGGCTGAAGAATCCTCTTTCACCCCATCCCTCCCATTGCACATCTAAAGGTGCCTCGCCGATATAGTCTTGATCGACTTCAATTCGTGCTCCGGGCGGGATTGAAATGACCTTTGTCGTGTAGGCTGTTTCCTGCGTGCAGCCAAAGCCCAGCGTTGCTACAGCGAGCATGCCGAGCGTCCGGCACAGCTTAGCCTGCAGATTCAACCATCTTCTTTGATGAATTGTAGCTATCCCCTTCGTGGGAACTGTGAGTCTTGACATTTTGCGCACCCCCTTCATGAGTCCGGGATTATTTTCCGGGGCACCCACCTCCTGCGGGACTGCTCCACATCACCCGGTTAATATAGGCGCTTTTTCTCTACAAGTCAAGGAAAAAACCGACCCCGCGCGGCGTCTACCCGCGAGCTGGCCCCTTGGTCCGTGTGAGCACCACTGCTTGCCTTCGGGGAAAAATGCTTGGAATGGGCGGCTTTGTCGCTCTGGCTCACCAGGCGCTTTGTTGGGCTTGATTTTGCGGCGGGGTATCGAAACGAAAATGGCTTGCCGGCAACGGCTCATCGTGTGACGCAATGGTCAAGTATGATAGCAGCACAATGAGCAGGGCAGCCACCAACCAGCTTAACCAGTATTTCAAGCTGGGCTGCCAAAAATGATCGGACCGGCTCAATTGTAGCTCCGCCGGAGATATTCCTGTCTCCGATAGAGCCAGCACAATGAGCGAACAGGCCCCCGCCGTGAGCCAAAAAGTCAGATGCACGAAAAACACCCCTTTGTTGGCCATGCCCGGAAAGGCCTGCGTGAAGGCACCGATAATCACGATCCAGAGGATCATCAAGAATAGTAGCTGTGCCCGCCCGAACGCCGTCGAAGGGACTAACGCCAATCCATGGCGGCGATAACGAATAATCGCCATTATCACTGCGGCGGATAGAATTACGCCCATGACCAGGAACCACCATCCTGCGCCGACACCAAAAAGCTCTTCGGGAATATGTCCTCCTTTCGCCCAATTGCGCACATTCTTGAAAAGATTGCTCCACATCATTACCAGCAAAAGAAACAGCAGCGCTATGGTGCTCAGCTTGCCGCGCGTCTCCTCTTGCGGCGGGGCCAATTTGGGCCGCACATAACGCAGAAACGCCGTGCCCACTCCCAGCCCCATAATCAGCCCAAACAACTGCTCCATCCATTTCCAGTAGTCCAGCCCTTGCAGGGCTTCGTAGCGCCCGATTGGTCCGGCCTGCGCCCGACCGAGCATATTGACAGAATCGCCCAGCACGAAACCTATCCCGCCGACCACAAAGCCGTAAAGCGCCAGCATCAACGCTGTCCGGTTTTGTTTGCGGAGCAGATAAAGCAACAGTGCTGCGAATAGACCGATGCACCCCGCCCAGTTGTCGCTTCGCGGCGGGGTCATACGCAGTCCCAATAGAACGGTCAGCACCGCGTATCCCAGCCACCAGCCGCCCGCCAATACCGCGATGAGAGCGCACGCTGGTCTGCCCCGTGCGAAGAAGGCCCCATACACAGCGGCCACAACAAGGGCCGACGAAGCTGCGACCCAGTCGGTGTCATGCAAGTACCACTTGCCGACCAGCCACGCGGTCAAGCCGCTCAAGTCCAGTCCAAGCCACACCAGCCACAGCACAACTAACGGGCCGGCGTAACTCTCCAGATACGAGCGCGATTGCGTCACGCTCAGCGCCAATATGGCTGAGCCGATACCGGCCCACAGCCCTCCGACCACGAATAGGCAGGCGTATCCGTAGGCGACATCCGGCAGCGAAGAACTGGCGGTATAGCCCGTAATTCGGCCGTAGCTCATCTGGCCTCCGAACGCCCAGCCTATCGCACCGCACATCGCCATGATGCTTGCCCGCCGCCACCAGTCGGGCCGACCCGAAGCCAGGCAAATGGCCAGGGCCAATAACGCCCCCGGAACCATCGCGCCCGCCTCGTGGCCATAGTCGCCGCGAAAGCCCCAGCCGACAGACATCGCCAGGCCGCACAGAACGATGCCAGCCAGCGGTGCATGGGATGTATCAGGCTTTTCTTTCATTTCCGAGCCTGCATAATCCGTGCAAAATAGTCTATCTATGGACGAGAAGAGAATAGTACATATCTGCGGCCGGTGCAAAACTTTGTGGTGATTGTAGCGTGGAGAATTCTGCCTAACGCAACATTGCGAAACGACTGGAATTGCGCCGCTCGTTCAGGTAGTATAGGGACCGAAAAGCAATAAGGGTGTATCATAGGACTTGCAGAAAAGCTATCGGACGGCAGGACTTCTTGAGGAGCATTCATAATGCGAAGACGTGACTTTCTCAAAGCTGCTGCAGGTGCCGGACCTGCGCTGACTTTCGGCGTGGTGGCCAGGACACAAGGCTCTTCCGACACTACGTATTCCCGTCGAGCCAGAGAGTATCTGCGGTCGCTGATGCCCAGCCGAGAGCAGGTGGATAATTTCATCCACGGCCGGCAAGGTCCACAGAAGCTCAGCCGCAATCAAGGCTGGCTCTTCGACCCTGACCTGGGATGGGTTCTCTGCGATTCCATTCGATCCCGCAGCGTGGAGGGCTCCAAAGGCTTCTACCACTACGAGGCGGATGGGGCGCGCAAGGTCGTCAATTTCCCCGACAAGCCCTGCCGCATCCATACCTACGGCAATAGCTTCACCCACTGCGACCAGGTCAGCGACGGCGAAACGTGGCAAGAGTACCTCGCTGCGCATATTCAGGAACCTATCCGCAACTATGGCGTCGGCGGCTACAGCGTTTACCAGGCCTATCGCCGGATGCTCAAAGTTGAGGCGGAAAAACCGGCTGAGTATATCATTCTCAACATCTGGGATGATGACCACTATCGCAATCTCGATTCGTGGCGGTCGATCCGGTTCGGTTTCCGCACATCATGCGGCTACACCCTGCCTCATCTGCAGGTCAACCTGAAAGAAGACCGGTGCGAGCAGAAAGAGAATCTGTTCAGCAAACCACAAGATGTGTATCGGCTGTGCGATGAAGACTTCGTCTGGGACAGCTTCAAAGACGACCCTGTTTTGAAGGTCGTGCTGGCCACGCGCGACGGCGGCAAGAACGCAGAGAAGCTCCTAAAGCCTGTCTGCGAAGCTTTCGGAGTATACGATGATAAACTGCTCGGCCTGAAGCCGCAGCAGGCGATAGCAAAAATACACACCGAGGCGGCGCTTTATGCTACGAAGAACATCGTCACCTGGACTGAGCAATTTGCCGGGGAAACGGGCAAGAAATTGATGCTGATTCTCTCGTTCGGCCAGGGCAACATTGCCAAAGAGTTACGAGGCGCACCGAAGTTCGACCAGAGCTTCGTCGATTGGCTCAAGAATAAACCCTACCCTGTCCTTGATATGCGTGATTTCTTCCGCGCGGACTACCGCGATTTCAAGACTGATATCAAGACATATCTGAGGCGATATTACATCGGGCACCACAACCCGACCGGCAACTTCTTCACCACGTGGGCGATCAAGAAACACGTAGTCGATTGGCTGGCCCCGCCCCCGCTACCGTACCGGTAAGGCTCTTGATACGCGAATGCCGCCACATCCTGTTGCAGCAAGTGGCAGGCTGCTACAGATGATACGGGTGCCGCTGCGGACGAGACATCATGCGTCTGGCCTGCTCATCCCCGACAATCTCCTGCTTTTGTTGGTCCCACTGCAGCTTACGGCCTAAGATGTAGGAGAGATTGCCGAGCACGCACAGGTTTGCGACGCCTGCGCCGGCCTCGATGTTCATAATCGTTTTGGCACCGGTCCGGATGCCCTTGAACCAGTCTTCTTTGTGGCCGGGACTTTTGTACACGTCTTTGGCGCCCGCAGGCGGCTGCCACTGCCGAGCCTTCTTTTCGACCCACGTGCCGCCGTCGCCGCCCCAGTGCACAAACGTGCCCTTGCTGCCGTAGTAAGTGGCGCCGTAGCCCGGCCGGCTTATCTTGCCGCCGGGTTCATCACCGGTCCGCTCTTCAGCGGGCACCGCATTACCCTGGCGCTGGTCCCAGATGAGCACCCAGTCTGGATTCTTGAAGGTATAGGTGACGTGCATGGTGACGGCGCTATCCCACAGACCCTTGACGGGCGGTGTGCCCGTTGCCTCAATTGTCACCGGACCCGTGCCGTCGGCTCCCATCCACCACATCGCACAGCTCATCACGTGAGCGCCGCGGTCGCGGATCTGGCCGCCGCCCGACTCCATGATCCAGCGAAACGTCCCGTGGCAGTAGCGCTGGTTGTACGGCCGCCACCGCAGCGGACCAAGCCACAGGTCCCAATCCAGCTCGGGAGGCGGGTCGCTGTCCGGCACCGGATTGTTGTCCGTCGGACTCGGATAATGAAAGCAGACTACCTTGTCGATATGCCCGATGTTGCCGTTGACCAGGTATCTATGTGCCAGATACGCCTCCGGCTGAGAACGGCCCTGAGAGCCCACCTGCACGGCTATCTTGTTCTTCCTGGCGGCGGCGACCATCGCCTTGCCCTCCTCGATGGTGCAGCAGGCCGGCTTCTCGACGTACACGTGCTTGCCGCACTCGGCCGCGTGAACCATCTGCACCGCGTGCCAGTGGTCGGGCGTGGCGATTACCACCGCATCGATGTCTTTACGCTGCAGAACGTAACGGTAGTCACGATAAGGCGTCACCCCCGTACCGGCTGTCCGTACCGCGCCGGCAAGCCGCTTCTCATCTGCATCGCAGACAGCGGCAATGTTGACATCGCTGGACTTGACGAACCTTTTCATATCCCGCAGGTGATGTCCGCCCATCCCGCCGACACCGATATGTCCCACGGTCAATCGTTCATTCGCGCCTTTCCTGCCGGCGGCGGCCAGCACGTTCGAGGGAATCAAGTACGGGGCGCCGATTGCCGCAGCGCCTGCAGCCGCTGTGGTCAGGAATTCACGCCTGCTGAGTTGTCCTGTTCGTTTCATCGCTCTATGACCTTTCTGCTTTGATTTCGTTGCATCAAAAAATGAACCGGCCTGATCGCGTTGGATGCCGCCGGGTTAGATAGGCTCGACATTCGTTTTCTTTGTGGGCACAAGTTTCACGCACGGATGGCCCGGAACGTCAACACCACGCTGCCGGAGCGACTGGGCGATGTTGAGCTTGAAATCCTCGGGCGCAGCCTCAAGACCGGCCTTGAGCGCCGCCAGGGACCTCCTGCCGGGAATCCGCTGCAGCGCCATTCGTGCATCCTCACGAAGCTGTCGGTCTGACAGAAGCTCGGCAACCGGTTTGATGCATCTATTGGCCCCGATCTCAGAGAGCATCCAGAGTCCTTCGCGGCGAACCGATACCGGCTGGTCGTCAGCCAGGAGCTCCATCAGCCCCGCTTCAACTCTTCGTTTTTGCCTCTGTGCTCCGGGGCGACCGGTATAGCGAACAATCTGCCACAGTGCCCGCTTCGCTGCACGAGCCACTTCCAGCTTCTCATCTGTCATCACCTCGGCCAGAGGCTTTATCGCCGGCGCTCCGACCTCGCCGGCACCAAGCCAGGCTTGTGTGCGCACCTCGGCACTTTCATCCTTGATCTTGTCTATCAGTGTTTTGACAGACCTCTTTGCACCGCCGGCGGGCGCGGCGGCCATCACGCCGGTAGCCGCGATGGACGCTTTTGTTATACTTTTCGTATGCATACTTGAGAGCCTTTCTTGCCATTGAAACGCGGTATAGGGTTTCTGCTGTCTCTAACAGAAAGACATGGTATCTCCATCATCGAGTTCGTCAACCAGAATTTCGGCAACGCTATCCAGTCACCCGCAGCCTAAGCTACCTTGAAAAGGTTTTTAGACAATAATCGTCATTGCGAACGAAGTGAAGCAATCTCATCTCTGTAGGTGGTTGAGATTGCCAGGGCCTTTCAGGCCTCGCAATGACCATAGCACAAATAAGCCGATCAACGAATGTCCAAAAACTTCCGATGGTAGCTTAGTCTCTGCTGCCATCCGCTCAGGACTGACCACTGGGACGTGCTCTCATGAGCGTTCTTGCATCACTTTGCAGGCTGTGACGCCGACGAAAAGATTTTTTCAAAAAACCTATTTTTCCGTTGCGACTTCTACTGTAGTAGAGTAAAATATATCGCAGTAGATATTAAGGAGGCAGTTATGGCCAGGAAAAAAATCGAACTTTTTGACAGTGAGTGGGTGATACTGCGGGTGGTGTGGGAGCATGAGCCTTGCACGGCCCCGACCGTCCAGGAAGTGCTTGAGAAGAAGAAACGGTGGGCCTACACCACGGTCAAGACCATGATGGACCGCATGGTCAATAAGAGACTGCTGAAGGTGCGCAAGATTCGCAATTTGTACCTGTACCGCTCGGCCGTGACGCAGGCCCAGGCCCGCAGAAGCGAAATCCACAGGACGCTGAAGAGGGCCTTCGACGGCACGTTGACTCCTATGATGCAGTTTCTAATAGAGAACGATGAGCTCTCGGAGCAGGAGTATAAGCACTTGGAAAAACTGATTAGGAACAGAAAGCGCAGGAAGACCACGTCGAAAAGAAGGAAGTAACTGTTCTGACCACTCGTTCGCGGAGGTTGCATTATGGACGCGATATTGGAGCAAATCAATTCAGCGGGGAAGGTCTTTGTCGGCTTTGCCTGGCCGATGCTGATTCAGTCCAGCATACTGATTGTCGTTCTTCTGGGCCTGGACCTCGTTCTTCGCAAACGCATCAGGGCGGTATTTCGGTATTGGATGTGGATGATCGTTCTGGTCAAGCTGATTTTGCCGACCGCGCTTGCCTCGCCCACAAGCCCGGCGTATTGGCTCCGCGCTGAGCCGAGCAGCGCCGTGACCGCAGACCTGCCCATCCCAAGTGTAGGTGGAGGACTTGAAACTCCGGCCAGGCCGGTTCCTCGACCACCTGCCGAGGGTGCTAGTTTTCAGCCCGCGCCTGCTTCGTCGGTGACATGGCAAGGTCTTGTCTTTGTGGCCTGGCTGGCTGCCGTCGTGACAATGACTGCGCTACTGCTCCAGCGAGCACTGTTCGTACGAGGACTGGTCGCTCAATCCGAACAGGCCGGCGACGCGATGATGGGAGTCCTGGAGCGCTGCCGTGAACAAATGCGAGTCAGGCGAAAAGCTGCCCTGAGACTTTCTGGCGTCGCGACCAGCCCCTCGGTCTGCGGCCTGATGCGTCCGACGATTCTGCTTCCTGCGAGTTTGGCCGACGGAGCAAAGCCGGAGCATATCAAATCCATCCTGCTGCACGAGCTCGCGCACATCAAGCGTGGCGACCTGTGGGTCAGCTTCATCCAGACGATAGTGCAAATCATCTACATCTACAATCCCTTGCTCTGGGTAGCGAACGCCGTCATTCGCCGCGTCCGCGAGCAGGCGGTTGATGAGACGGTCCTGGTGACGATGGGACAGGAGGCGGAGGATTATCCCAGGACGTTGCTGCATATCTCCAGGCTGGCCTGCGGCAGGACTGTTTTGAGCCTGCAGCTAATCGGCGTTGTAGAATCGAAAAAATCTCTGATAGGCCGGATTAAGCACATAACCAGCCGGCCCTTTCCAAGGAGTGCAAAAATGGGAATTCGTGGCTTTCTTATTGTTGTTGCTTTAGCCGCAGTCGTACTGCCGATGGCCAAAGGCCAAAAGCCGGCCAAAGAGGATGTATCCACAGGAACCGAGAGTGGGGAGAAATCTGTTACACCGCTGCACGAAGCGGTAGCGGCCGGTGACCTCAAGCGGGCCAAATCGCTGATCGCCAAAGGTGCCGATGTCAACGCTAAGAGTGGCTATGGAAACTGGATGCCATTGCACATAGCGGCTCGTTACGGCCACAAGGATATAGCTGAGGCCCTTTTGAGCAACGGAGCCGATGTTGACGCCGAGGCCCGAAGACGATTTACACCGCTCTTCTATGCCGCCTCCCACGGGCACAAGGGCATGGCGAAGTTGCTTATCGAAAAGGGAGCCGATGTGGATGTGAAAAGCCAACTGTCCGGAGCAACGCCTCTATACTGCGCTTCCGCCGGCGGCCATGAAGAAATCGTGGATTCGCTGCTGGCCAAGGGCGCAGATGTTAATGTGGCCCTTCTGTGTGCCGCCCGGACAGGTCACTTGGAAGCGACCAAGTTGCTCCTGGCCAAAGGCGCTAATGTGAATGCTAAGGGCGACAAAGGCGTGACACCGCTGCATGAGGCAGCCCGCTACTGCCGAACGAATGTGGCGGAACTGCTTATCACCGAGGGTGCTGACGTCAATGCCAAGGACGAAAGTGGGACGACCGCGGCATATACCACTATTGGCGTGAGCATGTTTTATGATCAACAGCAGATCGTTCAAATGGTGAACCTGTTGCTGGCTAAGGGCACAAAGACCGACATCCATTTGGCTGCTTTCTCAGGAGATCTAAACAAGGTCAAGAGTCTCCTCGAAGCGGGTATCGATATTGATGCCACGATAGAGGTGCCAACAGGGCGAATGAAGATTATCCTAACACCGCTTTGCCTGGCGATCATGTCCGGCCAGAAAGAGGTCGTTAGGTTCCTTGTTTCCAAAGGTGCGGATGTCAATGCAACCGAAGGTTCGGCCGCCAGCCCTCTGGGTTTTGCACTCATGTATCCGGAGTATGAAGTGGTAAAGCTCCTTATTGACAATGGCGCTGATGTCAAGGCCAGAAGGCGTAGGATGCCGCTGCTATTGACGCCGCTATCTGCTTCGGGATTCAGTAACCTGCCGCTCTTTGACTGGGAGATGCCCATCGACATTAGCTTACAGGGACCCAATCCCGCCGTGGTTCAGTGGGAACAAACCTCCGACCGATCTTTTCGGAACACCTGGCCCAAAGTGCGTGATGTGATCGAACTACTGCTCAAACGGGGAGCAGGTGCGAATTCCAAGGGCATCGGCGGCAGAACGCTGTTGATTCAAGCGGCCAATGCCGGACTCAAGGATGCGGTTCAGCTACTTCTCGAGCATGGGGCCGATATAGACGCGAGAGACGGATCAGGCAGAACAGCTCTGCACTATGCTTGTTGGAAGAACCATAAAGAGGTTGTCGAATTCCTTCTATCCAAACGCGCCGATGCCGACGCGAGAGACGAGGAGAACGAAACCGCTCTTGAAGTTGCGGAAAGAAAAGGTCATATCGAAATCGTCGCTCTCTTGCGTAAGCACGGGGCGAAGAAATAGCCGACTTCGGGCTTTCGGCCTGCCCTCAAACGCTAAGATGAAGCACCTTTGGAGGGGCTAGACCCATCGTGACATAGCACAGAATGGCGTTTTTGTGTTCCATGCCGCTGCGGGAGGATTGTATAATGGTCTGTCAGCAGGTTGCCGCTCAGAATCTGCCTGCGACTGATGGAAAATATAACGGGCCGGATAACAACCATGCTGAGGGCAAAGACAAACTTCTGCAAACATCTGGGTCTAATAGCGGCAATCATGGTGTTGGGACTTGCGCTACTGGTGCTGCGCTTTCCGGTTTTGTCAGCCGCCCGGGCAGAGACAGAATCCGCGGACTCGCGTGAGGCCAAGCCGGCCAAGTCGCTGCAGGAAGCGGCTGCGGACGGCGACATCGACCAGGTTAGATCACTCGTCGCAAATGGCGCGGATGTTAATGCGAAGGATGATTGGGGCTGGACGCCGCTACTACTTGCGATGGCCGCGGGTCATGATGCGGTGGCGAAGCTTCTAATTGCCAATGGCGCTGATGTGGAGGTGAAAAATACCGCCGGCGAGTCGGCCTTGCACTATGCGGCAGAACGAGGCCGCAAGGAGGTCACGGAATTTCTTATTCTCAGAGGGGCCGACACCAACGCAAGCAATTGGGCCGGCGACCGACCCCTTCACTATGCGGCTAAGTATGGGCATACGGATGTCGCCAGGGTACTCGTGGATAGCGGAGCTGATACCAATGCCAAGAACGACAATGGTGACACGCCGCTGGACCTGGCTGTGGAGCAGGGCCACGATGCGGTTGTCAAGGTGCTTGTTGAACACGGCCCCAACATCTCTCTGCAGGTAGCTGCGCGCTTTGGAGTTGTAACCAAAGTGCGGAGTCTCATCCGCAGCGGCGAAGATGTCAACGCAAAGGATAGGTCGGGTGCTACGGCTTTGCATTATGCAGCCGCGTACGGCCACAAGGACGTCGTCCGCCTTCTTTTGGAAAACGGTGCTGCTGTGAATGCGCAGAACAAAAGAGGCCAAAAACCCGTGGATATGGCCATCAGACAAAACCACGAAGAGGTTGTTAATTTGCTCGTTGACAATGGTGCGGAGGTCAGCACTATCCATTTGGCCGCCTACATAGGAGATTTGGCTCACATAAAAGGCTTCCTCAAAGATGCCGCTGCCGTCAATGTCAGAGACGAAGTCAACCGTACAGCCCTGCACTACGCGGCTATGGCGGGACAGAAAAAGGTGGTCGAAGTGCTTCTAACTGAGGGCGCCACGGTCAATGCCAGAGATGGTGCCAATCGCAGAGCCTTACACTATGCAGCTATGGCGGGGCAGAAAGATGTGGTTGAAATGCTGCTGGTTGGACACGCTATTGTCAACGCCAAGGACAGGTGGGGCAGGACAGGCTTGCACTATGCAAGTTGGGCAGGTCACAGTGACGCGGCGGAATTGCTCATGGCGAACGATGCGGATGTCAACGCAGCGGACCAGCGGGGCGTCACGCCGCTGCATGGAGCCGCCGGCGGAGGGCACACAGCTTTGGTAGAGCTGCTCATCGCGAACGACGCCAACCTCAATGCCAGAGACGGCGAAAGCCGGACTCCATTGTCGTACGGGAAAGAAGAAGGCCACAAGGACATCATGGCACTGCTGCGTGAACACGGAGCGGAAGAATAGTAGTCATCAAGTCCTTGCCCCGCTCGGGCGCTCACGAGCATGTAGACCGGCGGCGAAGTGACCGCCTCAACAGTTTCGTAAACGCTTGCAGTCTCTCGCCGGGTTCGGCCGTCGGCGGGTTTGCCGGAAGGAGCTTACGCATCCTCCCAGGCAGGCCACCGTCCGACTCGTGGGACATCTCGTGGAGTAGCTCAACAGCCGGAACGTAAACAAAGGCGCGTGTCAGATCGGGGTGCGGAAGAGAAAGCTCGTCGTTACTCGCGACAAGGGCGCCGTAGAGTACCAGATCCAGGTCGATGGTTCGCGGTGCGAACTTATCCTGCGTGCGGCGGCGCCCGAGCTGCTCTTCGATTTCACGCAGAAGCTCTGTCTTGACCTGTAGTGCAGACAGTGTCGTTTCAATTCGCCAGGCGCCGTTGATGAACTTGGGCTGTTCGGGCCGGCCCACCGGCTGCGTGCGGTAGAATGTCGATGAGGCTGCCACATGCACCTTTCCCTGCAGAGCACGTAAGGCGGCGAGAATATTCTTCTCCGGCTCAATGTTGGCGCCGACGGCGATAATGGCTACGGATGGTCTGGGCATGTCACTCATCGGTCCTGTCTTTGCGGCGCACAATCTCTACTCCGACCGTCCGGGCGAAGCGCAGTGCGCCCGGCTTTTCCACAAAGACCCGCACCGCCCGGACTGCAGCTTGCTCCAGACATAGATCCGCGATGTTCTGCGCCAAGGCCTCGATCAGATGAAATCGCGACCGCTCCACCACACCCAGAATCCTCTTCTTCAGCGCTTTATAGTCCACCGTATCGGCCAAGGCGTCACTGCCGCAGGCCTTTTGCAGATCTGCATACAGGGTGACATCCGCAACAATATCCTGCCTTTCTCGACGCTCCTCAACATTGGTGCCGATGATGCACCTGAACTTCAATTCGCGAATATAGATTTGATCCAGAGGGGGCTGTCCGGCGACGTCATTCATACATACGTCCTTTCATGTGAAATCCGCCGTCAGCGTAGATAATCTGGCCCGTAATGAAACGGCTGCGCAGCAGAAACAAGACCGCCTCCGTGATGTCCCGGGGGCTGCCGTGACGGTTCAAAGGATTCGTGTGGGCCAGCTCCTGCAGATAGCGCTCATCCTTTCCTGCGGGCGGCAGAATCAGACCCGGCGCGATTGCGTTGACGGCTATGTTTGGAGCAAGCTCCATCGCCAACATGCGCGTCAGAGTCAGCAGGATGCGTTTGCTTAGATGATACGAGGCGTGCTCCTGGTCGTAACACACCACGCGGGTATCCAAGAAGTTAATGACGTGGCCTGTGTCGGTCTGCTTTGCCAGAGCCCGGGCCAAGATCAATGGGGCCATCGCGTGGACCTGCAGGTTCCGCCACAGCGAATCTTCGGTCGTTTGCCAAAGTGTGTCTTTGTCGAAGATGGAGGCATTGTTGATGAGGATATTGATCGCGCCAGCCTGGGCGCGGGCCTGCTCGAATAGCCGCTCCATTTGCTTTTGGTCCATCAAGTCACCTTGCACCAGCCAGGCGGCGGCGCCGGTTTGACGAATCTGTTCGCTTAGCGCTGTAGCTTCTCGCTTCGACCGGTGATAATGAATGACAATATCAGCACCTTGCTCGGCTAGAGCCAGCGCGACGGCCCCACCCAGGCGCTTGGCCGCCCCGGTAATCAGCACCTTCCTACCTGTTAGAGGAGCTTGCGAATCCTTCATCGGCGACCCTGCCACATTGTTAATCGACGGCTATTCTATCTCGTCCATCTACCGGTGAATCTGCCCTTGGCAACGTATGTGGCCGGACCGAATCACCTGATCTTATAACTGACGGACAGGCCGTCTTTCTTCTCCATCGACGCTCGGATAATAACCGTGTCGTAGTCCGGACTATTTTGTATGTAGTCGAGGAAATCCTCCATTGCTCGAGCGGAGCGGATAACGTTGTCGGCGACAATCACGGCACCCGACTTGAGCTTCGGCTCGATCAATTTGAGGTATTTGAGGTAATCGCGTTTCACCGCGTCGATGAAAACGAAATCAAACTCGCCTTCAAGGGCCGGCAGCGTCTTCAGGGCATCTCCCTCGATGCAGGTGACCGTATCCTCCAGGCCGACCTTTTTCAGATTCTCACGGCATTGTTTCGCCATTCTCGGATCGATTTCCAGCGTATACAGGTGCCCTCCGGTCCGCTCGAAAGCTACTCCCATATTGATGGCTCCAAAGCCGTTCGCCGAGCCCACCTCAACTCCGCGCTTGGCGTTGGTACTCTCGACCAGAATGCGCAGCATCATGGCGTCACCAATCGTCGTGTTCAACCAACTACGCTGGAAGTTTTTGATGAACTCTTCGCGGAACGCATCGCTGCGGGTGTCTTGTTGCTCCGAAGCAGCCCAAAGCACAGCCGCACCAATGACCGCGACACCCAAAGCGAGAATCAATAGTCCATATCGCTGCATAATGACCTCCTTATCAAGAATTCGAAATCTCGACGAAGCCGGCACGATATCGGCCGCGCAAACATACCAAAAGATTCTCCGATTGCAAAGGATACAATGCCATCTTTGTCTCGCGCCCGCGTATCACTTTGGCAACTTGCCCCTTAGGGGCGAGCTCGCACCTTCCTCGCGGTGATCAGGCGTACCGGGCCAAGCAGGCCGGATTCGAGCAACGGCGTATCCTTCCAGGGCGCGCGCCAGGTCAGCGAATGAGTCATGTTGGTTCGGCAGTACTGTTTGCTCTGCGGCGACTTGGCATCTCCCACCAGTCGGTTCGACCAGGTATTGGCGATTTCAACAACCAAGTGATTGGTTCCGGGTTTGACTGCGTGGGTGATATCTACCCGGAAAGGTGGCTTCCAGAGGATGCCGAGTTTCTCGCCGTTAAGGTAGACCTCCGCCACGAACCGAACCCGGCCCAGGTCCAGAAATATCTG
>Ga0180434_10001557_pt1 | contig 32407 bp, 23 predicted proteins | sample SS_ome_7_FD_132453 | JGI IMG/M metagenome (GOLD analysis project Ga0180434, IMG submission 132453) | Hypersaline lake sediment archaeal communities from the Salton Sea, California, USA - SS_1_D_2 metaG | ecosystem: Environmental > Aquatic > Non-marine Saline and Alkaline > Hypersaline >... | reverse complement strand
TGCGGCGCTAGCCCAGTGTCTTTCGGAGATGTTCTGCGGCGCTCGCCACAGACGCCCGATCCTTGCTCTCCACGACGATCTTCACCCGATAGCCCGTCTCCCCCCATGTCGGGTACGAGCCGATCTTGATGGATGGAAACCGGACGAGGGTCTCGGACAGAAGGTCAGCGATCTGCGACTCAGGCAGCTGGGAGACGATTTCTTCCGTGTAGTAGGGCCGTGTTCGGAAGTGCTCCTTGATTCCTTCGAACTTCTGTCGAAATAGCTCCGGGACTCCGGGGAACAGGTAGATGTTCTCTATGGAGAGAACCGGGAAGGACATCTCGTCGAGAAGATGGAGTTCCGCTCCCTCCGGGATCTCGGCCATCCTGAGGCTCGCCTCCTGGAGTTTGTCTCCGTAGAATTCCCTGATCTTCTTCTCCAGGAAGGGGTGCCGTACCACCGGGACCCCCAGGGCCAGGGCCACGCCTTCCACCGTGACGTCGTCGTGGGTGGGGCCCAGTCCACCCGAGGTGAAGATGTGGTCGAAACTGCCTCGAAAGCGATCGAGCGTCTCCCGGATGATCTCTTGTTCATCCGGGATGACGATGGCTCGCATCAGTCGGATCCCGAGTTCCCGCAGGGCCTGTGCCAGGTAGTGGAAGTTCGCATCCCGAATGCTGCCCGACAGGAGCTCGTTCCCGATTCCCACATAGGCAGCGGTGATTTCCTTTTGTGCGTCCATGGTGACAGATTACAGCAACCGCTCGCGTATTTACAGTCCTTGGGGGCACCCATCGTTGCGGCCGGAAGGGCTGACGTGGTATCCCTGTTAGATAACTGAGAAAGAGATAGAACACCTGCAAGCCTTGCTTTTAGGTATGAATACCTAATACCAATGCACCAAATCGGAGCAAGTGAGCTGCCATTCGCTCAAGCGGCGGTGACGTGAAGAATCATTTCATTGATTGCAGGGGCCTCGAGGTTCATGCGGTCGAATGGGCCGGCCCCACCGACCAGACGGTCCTCCTGCACCATGGATTCCTCGATCAAGCCCGGTCCTGGGACCCGGTTGCCGAGGTTTTGGCGGAGAGGTATCGGGTGATCGCCGTCGACGCAAGGGGACACGGGGACAGCGGCTGGATCGGCAAGGGAGGGTATTACTATTTCCAGGACTACGTGTTCGATCTGACGGACGTGCTCGACGCCCTTGTGGAGGGCCCGGTCATCCTGGTGGGGCATTCGATGGGCGGTATGGTGTGCTCCCTGTTTGCAGGCACATACCCGGAACGCGTGAAGGCCCTGGTTTCGATCGAGGGGGCCGGTCCTCCGGGCCTTCAACCCTCGGACGCGCCCGCCCTCATGGAAGGGTGGATCTCGGCCGTCCGCGACGCCCGCACGAAAAGGGCCCGACCCTTGTCAGGGGTCGAGGAAGCAGCGCAGAGGCTGCAGTTGTACAATCCGCGGATCTCCGAAGCCTTCGCCCTTCACCTGGCCGCCCACGGAACGAGGGCGGCGGAAGACGGTGGGGGGGTCGTCTGGAAGTTCGACCCTGTGCACCGTACGCGTGGGCCCCAGCCTTTCTATCTCGAACAGGCAAGGGCCTTCTGGGTGCGGGTGACCGCGCCCATGCTGCGCGTACGCGGTGAGCTGAGCCCCTTCCGGTGGGATGGGTCGGAGAACCGGGAATGCGTCTCCTCTGCGCAGAGAGTCGAGATCCCGGGAGCCGGCCACATGGTGCACCATGAGCAGGCGGACCGACTTGCAGAAGCCATCTTGACGTTCTTGGACAGGCTTGCCGAATAGGTAGGGTGTTTCCGCCACGAGCCTCCATTTCGTCGTCGAATTTGGGCACGGGCACGCACGCGGGCACGGGCACGAAAAGAACTTGCCATCTCAACACTACCAATCGAGATGGAGAGATGATTTGCCGGAAATTGGAGCAGAACTCGTGAGTCGACCATGGGCAAGGCCCCTCAGAAGGAAGGTCATCCTCATCCTTGCTCTCGTGACGGTGTTGTCCTTTTCCTGCAAGGCCGACAGACGAGCTGCGGATCTTGGTTTCCCGACCGAGCCGCCGGGGATGGTGGTCTCTTCTCATCCGGCGGCCTCCCTCGCAGGCCTGCAGGTGTTGAGGCAGGGAGGCAATGCGGTCGATGCGGCCGTTGCAACAGGACTGGCCCTGGGTGTGGTGGACCCGTTCAACTCGGGCATCGGGGGAGGGGGCTTCATGCTCATCCGCCTGTCCGATGGAACGGTCCATGCCATCGATGGCCGTGAAAAGGCGCCGGACGCGGCCTCCAGGGATATGTACGTCAGGGATGGGAGCTACGATCCCGCCCTGAGCAGGGTGGGGCCGCTGGCCGTTGGGGTGCCCGGGATTCTGGCAGCTTACGAGGAGGCCCTGGAGCTTGCCGGATCCAGGTCCCTCGGGGAGGTAATCGAGCCGGCCGTGTCGTTGGCCGAGAACGGATTCCCCCTCGACCGCTACGGCCTGTCCCGATACGAAAGGGCGATCGAGGCGCTGGGCCGGGATCCTTCTTCCGCCCGGATCTATTTCCGATCCGATGGATCGCCGTTGAGAGAGGGCGACCTATTGAAACAGGATGAACTGGCGGAGACCTACCGCCGGATCGGGAGCGAGGGCTCGGACTACTTCTACCGGGGGGAGTTTGCCCGTCGGCTTGCCTCCTTCATGGAGGAGAAGGGGGGCCTCGTCACGCTTGCGGACATGCGCAACTACCGGGTGATGTTACGAAAGCCGGTCGTGGGCTCCTACCGGGGCTATACCGTCTTCGGCATGCCGCCTCCAAGCTCGGGCGGGGTGCATGTTGTGCAGATCCTGAACATGCTCGAGGTTTCCCGGATCCTGCACGGCAGATCCGCCTGGGACCCGTATGCCGTTCTCTGGACCTCCCGGTTCATGTGCAGGGCCTTCGAGGATCGCGCGGCCTACCTGGGAGACAGCGATTTTGTTCCAGTTCCCGTGGAGCGCCTCACGAGCAGGGCCTATGCAGAAGAAATCGTAGCGGGCCTGATGAAGAGAAAAGAGGCACCCCCTGCGGTCCCCGATTCAGACGGAGCCGCCCATCCGGAGGGGGGACACACGACAAGCTTCATCGTCCTCGATCGGGCAGGGAATGTGGTGGCGGTCAACCAGACGGTCAACCTGAACTACGGCGCGAAGATCACGCTGCCCGGCACCGGCGTGATCCTGAACAACGAGATGGACGACTTCAGCGCCCAGCCGGGCAAGCCGAACGCCTTCGGCCTCGTGGGGAGCGAGGCGAACGCGATCGAGCCGGGAAAGCGGCCCCTGTCGAGCATGTCCCCCACGATCGTCGTCAAGGGTGAGAAGCCCGTGATGGCCCTGGGTGGCGCCGGGGGGCCGGCCATCATCACGGCCGTGCTCCAGGTGATCGTGAACGTTCTCGATCTTGGCATGGATCTTCCCCAGGCCATGTCCTCCCCGCGCTTTCACCATCAGTACCTTCCGGATGTGCTGATCGTGGAGAAGGGCTCTTCCTTCGCCCGCCTTTTGCCCGAAGGGCTGCAGGGACAGGCAATCGTCACGCGCGACCACCTCGGTGTGGTGAACGCGATCGCCTGGAGCGAGACGGACAAGGTCTACGTGGGAGTCTCCGATCCAAGGGCAAGGGAGAGCAACGCGTCTCTGATGTTATGGGGCCGTCAACCTTCGGGCGCTGACGCTGTGCAGTCTTCCGAGACCCTGTAACCGTTTGCCCGCAGCGCTTGTATGAGATCCCGTTGCTTGTCCGAGGACTCCATGAAGGGCGGGCATGCGGACAGGTCCGCCTCCCTGCGAAACACGCTCGCCGCGAAGGCCATGCAGCTCGGGGAAGAACAGGCGCCGCAGTTGGTCTTCGGCAGGGCCCGCAGGATATCCAGAACGCCCAGGGTGGACCGTGCTTTGTAGACGGGCTTGATCGTGACCTTCTTCTCCTCCGCGTTCCGAATCCTTGCAAAGTACTCGCTGCAAAGGCGCTCCGCTTCTTCCTCTCCCTCCACACTCGTCATGGTGATCTGTTTCGGGTAGATCCCGACGATGTGGCCCGCGTCCATCAGGTCGATCACGTCCGAGCCGTGTACATAATTGCATCCCGGCAGGCAGGCTGCCAGGTAGGGGAGAAGATCCTGAACGGATGCCTCGAGATCCATGACCACGTTGAACTGCGTGGAGGTGCGGAGGCAATCGATATTGATGAGATAGTAGGAATAGCCCTCTCTTTTCCGAATGTGTTCATCCATGATGATCGACCCTGTCGTGATGGAGGAGTTGACTCATATACAAATACAAACACCAGCCTGTCAATACCGGATTGCCCGGTCTGTCCGCCTGCGAGGTCGTTGACATTGGCCGGCGAAATCGCTCATCATCCCCAAATCATGGTCGCGCAAAAACGTTTGGAAGGAGAATCCATGGCCCCGAGCCATTCGGGAACGCAACCGGAAGAGAAGCTCAAGGAACGAATCCGGGAATTGGAGGCAGAGGCCGCTGCGCTTCGACAATCCGTTGCCGACTACGAGCAGAAGAATCAGTTCTTCGAGATGCTGATTCGAAGCCTGCCCGGGATCTTCTATCTCTTCGACGAGGATTTCAATCTGCACAAGTGGAACAAGAATGCGGAGAAGGTCACGGGGTACACATCAGAGGAGATCCCGAAAACAGACATCTTCACCGTCATCGAGGGCAAGGATCTGAGACGGTTGAGAGAAAGCATACAGAGGGCCTTTGACACGGGCCAGGGCGTTGCCGAGGCGGATGTGCTCACCCGGGATGGGCGGCGAATCCCCCATTTCTTCACCGGTGTCAGTGCCAGAATCGGAGAGACCTCCTACCTGATCGGAATGGGCACGGATATCAGTGAGCGCAGGCGGGCAGAGGACGCTTTGCGTGAGAGCGAGGCGTTGTACCGCATCTTTGCGGAACGCATGACCGAAGGGCTCGTGCTTTGTCAGGACTCCCGCATCGTGTTCGTGAACAACACCTTTGTGTCCATGTTCGAGTACCCGGGCCCGGATGAACTCCTCGGCAGGGATGTGATGAGCCTCGTTTCCAAGGGGTTCGAGATCTACTTCCGGGAGATGGTCGAGGCGATTGAAAACGGGGTCACAAGGGAGAGGTTCTTCCAGGCGAGATCGGTCACGAAGAGCGACAGGGAGATCTGGGTGGAGGGCCGTGGAAACCTGATTCAGTGGAAGGGGCTTCCTTCCGTTCTCTTGACGGCGAGAGACATAACAGAGGCCAAGCAGCGGGAAATCTCCATGCGGGAGGAGGCGGAACATCTTCGAAGAGAAAACGTGAACCTTCGATCCTCCATGCGGGACCGGTATCGGTTCGGCAACATCCTGGGCAAGGGCCCGGGCATGCAGGAAGTCTATGGGCTCATCCTGGATGCCGGCGGAACGAGCGCGAATGTGGTCATCTACGGCGAGTCGGGGACAGGAAAGGAGCTGGTCGCCAGGGCCATTCACGAGAGCAGCAGCCCGACTTCCAGCGCTTTCGTGACGGTGAACTGTGCCGCCATTCCGGAGAACCTTCTGGAAAGTGAATTTTTCGGCCACAAGAAGGGCGCGTTCACAGGGGCGTACGCCGACAAGCAGGGGTACCTGGACCTGGCAAACGGAGGCACCCTGTTTCTCGACGAAGTGGGAGAGCTCGGCACCCCCCTGCAGGCCAAGCTCTTGCGCGCCGTGGAGGGAGGCGACTACTTGCCGGTCGGGGGCAATCGGACCAAGACGTCCGATTTCCGAATCGTTGCGGCCACGAACAGGGACCTCGCGGATCTCGTGAGGAAAGGGATGATGCGGGAGGATTTTTTCTACAGGATCCACATCATTCCCATTCACTTGCCCCCCCTGAGAAACCGCAAGGATGATATCCCCTTGCTGGTTGAGCACTTTCTGAGAGTCTATGTAGGCGAAAAGGAGGTGCCCTCGATCCCGGGCCAGGTAATGGAATCCCTGGTCAACTACGAGTGGCCGGGAAACGTCAGGGAACTGCAGAACGCGATCCAGCGTTACGTCGCCGTGGGGCGCCTCGAAATCCCGGTTTCGTCGACATCGACGCCGGATGCTCCAGGGGTGGGTCTCGAAGCACGGCCGGGGGCGAGTGGGCAGGGGTCCAGCCTCAAGGGCGAGATCGAAAGGCTGGAAAAGGCCTCTCTCAAAGAGGCCCTGGAGCGGCACGGGGGAAACAAGAGCAGGGCCGCGCAGGCCCTTGGAATCTCTCGAAAGACGCTTTTCAGAAAGCTCAAGCGATACGGTGACCTCTGAAGTGGTGTCCTGGACCTCCAAGATGTGAGGCATTATGACCCAATAATCGCCTTTTTTGGGACTTGATGGCCCACATCTTTTGTCTGCTGTTATCTATCTGAAAAAAATACTTTTTTCGGCCGAAGACCGGATCCTGCTGGGGCATCATGACCCAGCCCGGACGGTCTGCGCCGTCCCGCCCGGATGGTTCAGTAATGGTTTTCCTTCGTTAAATCAGCTGGTTATCGGTATTCGATGCCTGTGGCACCGTTCTTGCGATTATTGTGCGCTGTGTCAATGGCCCTTTGTTATGTGTACAGGTTGCAGGAGCAAGGAGGGGGATTCCCATGGCCACATGCAAGGAATGCAAGAACTTCTTTCCCGGAGTTCGGGGAGACTGTGTCCGTCGAGTTGTGGACCCGAGACAGGCATACCACAAGGCCAAACCGGTCGAAGCGGATCGGGATGCAGGTGACTGCCCCGATTTCCAGAGAAAGAGCTAGATTCCCGAGTCCCATATCGTGAGAAAGGAGACGGCCATGGCGAACCCGGCCCAACTCGAAAAAGAAATGACAGAGCACGAACAGAAGCAGGAGTGGTGGTGGGTGGCCGAGAAGAAGCGCTCGAAGCGTCTTGATTACTTGCGTAAGGCGGTATGGAAGAAGGGCGCTCTGGGCGGCAACTACGCGCCGGGAATCAAGCTGGATCTCGAGATGCCTACGCTCTTCACGAATATGTGGCGCTTCTGGAAGTTCGATCCGGTCATGCTCCGGCGGGCCAAGGCCCTTGCGCACGTACTGGACAATATCTCGATCTTCATCACCGACCAGGCCCAGCTCGTGGGCTACATGGGCAGCCTCCCACACACCATTTTGTGGCGCATGGACGGCGCCAGCATGGTAAACGAGGAGGTGTACAACGAGCCTGGAATCCACGAGGAGCCGGAGGAGGAGTCCCTCAAGAAGGTGGCGGAGCTGAACGAGTACTGGGCCGGCCAGACCGCCATAGACAAGGTAGCCAGGATTCTCGATCCCGAGGACGCGGTCAAGTTCATGAGCGGAGCCATCGGCTGGGGCGCTCCCTCGTCGGCCTACGGGTACTCGAACAAGAACTATGAGTACTTCATGACCGGTGAACGGGGCTTCGAGGGCATCCTCCAGGAGATAGACCGGGCCATCGAGATGGCGGAGGAAAAGACGATCGGGGTTCCCGGACCGGAGATCCTCTCCCTGTACGACCGGATCCAGAACTGGGAGGCCATGAAGATCGTTATGGAGGCGGCCATTCGCTTTGCCAACCGTTACGCAAGGCTGGCACGGATCATCGCAGAGAACCTTGAAAGCGATCCGAAGAGGAAAGAGGAACTCCTCCGGCTGGCCGAGACCTGCGAGCGGGTTCCGGCCAAGCCCCCGCGGAACCTCCAGGAATCTCTTCAGTACGATTTCTTCGTTCAGATCATTGCCCGCCTGGAGGCCAGCGAGGGAGCCTGGCCCTCCCGGCCGGACTACTATCACGGGCCCTACTTTGACAGGGACGTGAACGTGGAGAAGAACATCACCCGGGAAGAGGCCCTGGATCTGATCGGGGAGTTCATGATCCGGACCTATGAGGTGGGCGGGTTCGGCCCGCGCTGGGCCCGTGAAGGCCTTCAGGGAATCACCGGAACCTGGGTCTGGACCATCGGCGGGGTCAAGCCGGACGGCTCGGATGCCTGCAACGACATGACCATCGCCCTGATGCAGGCGGCCAGGCTGGTTCGGGTGGCCAACCCCACGCTGAGCTTCCGATGGCATCCCCAGGTAAAGGAAGAGGTGATGCGGGAATGCTTCGAGTGCATCCGGCAGGGGCTCGGCTATCCGAACATCCGCCACGATCCGATCATGGTGGCCAACGCCATGCACTGGCACGGCCATCCCATCGAGGAGGCCAGGCTCTGGGTGAACCAGGCCTGCATGTCGCCCTGCCCGCCCACGAAGCACGGGCAGCAGCCCATGCGCATGGCGTCGGCAACGGCCAACTGCGCCAAGATCATCGAGTACGCCCTGCACAACGGGCACGGTCACGTGGTCAACATGCAGATGGGGCCCAAGACCGGGGATGCGAGGGCCTTCACCGACTTCGAGCAGCTTTTCGACGCCTGGGTCAAGCAGATGGAGTGGCTCTTCAGCCTCCTGGTCCGGACGGTCAACCTCGGCCGCTACAAGGACCCGGAATTCTACGGAAGGCCCTTCCTGTCCGCCGTCTCGGAGCGATCCGTGGAATCCGGACTGGACATCTGCAGCCCGGAAGGGGAGCGGGGGAACTGCTGGATCACCGCCTTCACCTGGGTGGAGAACGCCGACGGTCTTGCAGCGGTCAAGAAGCTGGTCTTCGATGACAAGAAGTACACCATGGACCAGCTCGTTACCGCCCTCGAGGCGAACTGGGAGGGCCATGAGGAGATGCGCCTCGATTTTGTGAGGAACGCGCCCAAATGGGGCAACGACGACGATTATGTGGACGACGTTATGCTTCGCTGCCTGCGGGAGTGCGCCCGCTTCTCCCGGGAGCTCAGGTGTCCCAGCGGCAACAGCTGGCCCATCCTTCCGGAGAACGTGAGCGGAAACATCCACTACGCCAATATCGTCGGGGCCCTGCCGAACGGCCGCCGCCTCGGGGATGCCCTGTACGACGGAGGCATATCGCCCGGGCCGGGGCTGGACAAGAAGGGGCCCACAGCGGTTCTCAAGTCCTGCGGCAAGATCGACCACGTGACCGACGGCCGGGCCTTTCTGCTGAACCAGCGCCTTTCGCCCACACAGCTTGCGGGGGAGGCGGGCTATCAGCTCTGGAAGGCCTACATGCGAACCTGGGCCGACCTGGGCATCGATCACGTGCAGTTCAATGTGGTGTCGGATGAAACGCTTCGCTCCGCGCAGAGAGATCCGGAACAGTACGCCGAGCTGATCGTGCGGGTGGCCGGGTACAGCGCCCACTTCGTGGACATCAGCCGCAAGACCCAGGACAACATCATCCAGAGGACCGTCCAGGGGATCGGATGAAGATCGCTCCGGAAGGGAGATGACGATCCATGAAGTGCACGAGATGTGACTACACGGCCGCGGTGGCGAGTTTCCGGTACCTCTACAATGCCCGAATCGACGACTCCGTGGCCCTCAGACAGTGTCCGGGATGCGAGGAGTGGCTCGCCGTGGACGAACTCGCAGGGGAGACCTTGCAGAGCGTGGGTCCGGGCGAAGCCCCGTGGGGCAAGTCCGCAGGGATCGAGGGACTGGCCGGAGAAGCGGGTCAGCCCGAAGACGAGTAGACGCGGATCGGCGGCGTTCACTGCAACACGGAGCAGAGGGCCATGGACGTGGAATGGGAGGTGGGGGCCATCCCCCGCAAAAGGGCCGCCCTGTCACCGGACAAGATGGCGATCATCTGCGAGGGCCGATCGGTCACCTACCGGGAACTGAACGAGGGCACGAACCGCTGTGCCCACATGCTTCTGAAGCAGGGGATCCGGAAGGGGGAGCGGGTCGGGCTGGTGCTCCTGAACTGTGTCGAATTCCTGGAGATCTATTTCGCGTGTGCCAAGTTGGGCGCGATCCTGGTGCCTTTCAATTGGCGGTTGGCAGGGCCGGAGCTGGCCTTCCAGGTGAACGATTGCGGAACCCGCCTTCTCGTCTTCCATGATTCCTTCCTGGGAAGCATCGAGCCCGTGAGGAGGGAACTCAGGGTCGACAAGGGCAAATTCCTCTACCTGCGAAGCGGGAATCCGGAATTGCCCGCGTGCCCGGACTGGGCGGAAGACTACCGGGGCCTCGTGACGAGCGAACCCTCCGATGAGCCCGTCCCGGACATACGGGTCGCCTTTGATGATCCCTTGTCGATCATCTACACATCGGGCGTGACCGGAAGGCCGAAGGGGGCCGTCCTTTCTCACGGACAGACCTATTTCAAGAACTTTCAGGTCGGCATCTACACGGGTGCCGGACCCGACGACGTGATCGTGGCCCAGATGCCCCTGTTCCACTCCGGGGGCCTGTTCATTGTGGCAACCCCTGCCCTGTGCGGGGGGATGACCCTGGTGATGCGCAGGGGGTTCGACCCGGACGAATTCGCAGCGGACATCGTGCGTTACCGGGGAACGATCGTCTTTGCCCTGACCACCATGTGGCGGATGATCCTGGAGACGGGAAAGCTGGACCGGATCGACGTGAGCAGCGTTCGGTGCGTGGTGGGAGGCGGGGAGAGGACGCCCCCCGGGCTGATCGACGAGTTGGCCAAGCGGGGCCTCTACATGCAGCAGGGCTTCGGGCAGACCGAGAATTCGGCCATGATGCTGCTCCCCAGGGAGGACATCTTCCGGAAAAGAGGCTCCATTGGAAGACCCGGGTTCTTCACCGATGTCTGGATTGCCGGACCCGACGGAAAGCCGGTTCCGCGGGGCGAGATCGGTGAGATCGTGGCCCAGGGGCCCACCGTGATGAGCGGCTACTGGAACATGCCCGAGGCGACCGCGAAGACGATCGTTGACGGGGTGCTGCACACAGGTGACCTCGGGTACATGGACGAAGAGGGCTTCTTCTACATCGTGGACAGGGTCAAGGACATGTACCGGAGTGGCGGGGAGAACGTGTACCCGGCCGAGGTGGAGAAAATCCTGATCACCCATCCCAAGATCTCCAATGCTGCGATCATCGGCGTTCCGGATGAGAAATGGGGGGAGACCGGGATGGCTGTCATCGTCACGGACAAGGCCGAGGCACTTACAAAAGAAGAGATCTACGGCCACCTGGACGGCAAGGTCGCCGGGTTCAAGTATCCCCGGCACATCGCCGTGGTGGACGAACTGCCCATGACGGCTACGATGAAGGTAAGGAAAGACGAACTGAGACAGAGGTATGCGAGCGGTTGAGGGGATCAGACCTTTTCAGAGTGCGTTACGATTCGCTGTCTCACGTCCTCCATCACCTCTTCCCACGGCCGCTCCTGCACTTCCTCCTTCGGGACCGGATCCAGCACTTCCACCTCGATCGTGCCCGGCGTGACCACCAGCTCCCCCTTGGGAAGAATCTTCCGGCTTCCGCGGACCACCACCGGCAGGATGGGCCACCCCGAAATCTGCGCGGTCCGGAAGCCTCCTTTCTTGAAAGGGCCGATCTTCCCGTCCGCGCTGCGGGTGCCTTCCGCAAAGAAGAGCATGGATATTCCTGAAGGAAGGGTGCGGATCCCGTCCTGAAGGGTCTTCACTGCCTTTGCCGAGTCGGACCGGTCCACAAAGATGCAGTGCGTGAGGCTCACCGCGTACCCGAACAGGGGGATCCTTCTCAACTCCTTCTTGGCAATGAATCGGACGATCATCGGAAGTTCCGCCACAAGGGCCAGGATGTCGAAGTGGCTCTGGTGGTTCGAAATGATCGAATACGAGCAGCCCGGCCGGATCTTTTCCAGCCCCACGGACCTTGTCTTCACCCGGGTCGTGGTGAGGATGATGCCGTACCAGATGCGGACGAAGAACTGCGTTGTTTTCTGGCTCGGGTCCAGGCGTGCGGTAATGACTACGGGGACGAAGACCAGGAGGGTAGCCAGCCCGATCCAGAAGCAGAGCCAGCCGATCTTCAGGTACCGCACAACCGCCGGCAGGGTGCGTTTCGCCTCTCCACCCATCGATTCGTCCTTCTGTAATGATGTTGAGAAAGTGGAGCAAGGCTACCATGTTCGCGTCTTCGTTGACAACGTGCTCGCCCGTGTGTTCTATGAACGGAGGCCCGTGATTTCCGTTCCTGAGCCGGAGAGGAAATATGATGGAGTTCGAGACGATCCATGAGATGTATCAGCACTGGTTCGACACCCGCGCAAGCCTGTCCGCCTATCACCTCAAGCGGGACGATCGCTGGGGCCCGGTCACGTGGAGCGCCTTCGAAGAGAAGATGACCCACTTCGCACTCGGGTTGATGGCCCTCGGGATGGAACACCGGGACCCGGTGACCGTTCTCGGCTCGACGCGCGAGGAATGGGATGTCGCAGACAAGGCGACCCTGAGTGCAGGGGGGGTGTCGGTGGGCTGCCATCATTCCAGCACCCCTGCCCGGATCCGGCACGTGGTCAACCATTCGGAGTCTCGATTCCTGATCGTGGAAGACAGGGAGCAATGGGACAAGGTCCTCGAGATCCGCCGGGAATTACCCCTGGTCAAGCGGTACATCATCATGGATCCTGCGGGCGTCGAGGAGCAGGACCTTCTCGCGTTTCAGGATGTCACCGAGCTGGGCAAGCAGAAGCGGGATGAACTGGAGGAGGAGTACAGGCGGCGCTCTGGTTCCGTGACCTCTGAGGACACGGCGATCATCTTCTATACATCCGGCATGACGGGCCCTCCGAAGGGCGCGATGCTCTCCCACGGAAACATCCTGGAGGCCTGTCGCAGCATCCGGGGTCTAGAGGTCTTCTCGCCACAGGACGTGACGGTGATCTGGTTGCCCATGCCCCATGTCTACGGCCGAATCGGCCGGATCGCGGGAACCTACATCGGGACAAAGGAGTACTACGCCGAGAACCCGGACAAGGTCGTGGACAATCTGCGAGAAATTCGACCCACAGTCTTCTGCGGCGTGCCCCGCATCTTCGAGGAGGTGTACGCCCGGGTCATGGGAGAGATGGAGGGGGCCTCCCCCGTCAAGGCGCGGTTCTTCCGATGGGCGCTGGCTGTGGGCCTGGAGCGAAGCCGCCTGTTCAAGGAGGGCCGCAATCCGCCGCTCTCCCTGAGACTGCGATGCCGGTTGGCCGATGCCCTCGTGTTCAAGAAGGTCCGGAACATTCTCGGGGGGAGGATCCAGGTCATGGTTTCCTGCGGCGCTCCCATCTCGAGGGAGATCCTCGAATTCTTCCACGCCGCCGGCGTGCTTCCCCTGGAAATGTACGGGAACACGGAGACGCTCCTGTGCACCACGAACCTCACGAACAGGTACCGCTTCGGTTCCATGGGGGTTGTGGCTCCGGGGGTAGAGATCCGCCTTGCCGAGGGCGGAGGAATCCTCGTAAAGAGCCCCATGGTCTTCAAGGGATACCTGAAGGACGAGGAAGGAACCCGGGAGGCCTTTACCGAGGACGGTTGGTACGCCACCGGGGACGTAGGCGAAATCGACCCGGACGGGTTCGTCTGGATCACTGACCCTGAGAAAGACACGATGGGGACGATATAGACTCAGACAGGAGGCCGCTGCTTGTGGAAGCCGGTGGCCTGCTCGAATGCGTGGGCCAGCTGGAGCACACCGAAATCGTCCTGGTGCCGGCCCACGATCTGAACGCCCACGGGCAAGCCTTCGGGCGTAAAGCCGCAAGGCACGGAAACAGCGGGGAGCCCCACGGTGGTGATGAAGTAACACGACTTCATCCAGTCGATGTAGGTCTCCATCCTGACGCCTTCTATCTCCTTGACCCAGCGTTCCTTTACGTCGAAGGGCGGGACCTGGCTGACCGGCAGGATCATGAATTCGTACGTCTCCATGAATTCCCTGACCCGGTGATAAAGCCGGGTCCGCTTCATCTCGATCCGTCCCAGGTCGGGCCCGGACAGGATCCGCCCCTGTTGCGCGTTCCAGAGGATGGTCTCTTTGAGGAACTTCTGCTGAGCTTCCGTCATCGGCGCCACGGACAATTCCACAAACCAGGCGCGCCAGGCCTTGAAGATTTCGTCGGCGTCAGCGAAATCGGGTTCGGCATGATCAGTCGCACAACCCAGCGATTCGAAGACGTGGCGCTGAGCGTCGATCGCCTCCGTGACGCGAGGGTCGACAGGCAGGCCGTTCAGATCCCGGCCCCAGGCGACTCTTGTTCCCTTGAAGTCCCTTCGCAGGGGGCGCGAAAAAAGGCTGCCCGATTCGTTGATACTGATCGGAGACCGTGGGTCCGGCCCGGCAATCGCGCTGAGCATCAGGGAAACGTCTTCCACGGTGCGTGCCATGGGCCCGTCAACCACGTATGTGAACCATGCCGCGGACGCGGGCCAGACCGGTACGCGGCCCGGGGAGGGCCGGAAACCGACGACATTGCAGAAGCTCGCCGGATTTCTGAGGCTGCCGCCCATATCGCTCCCGTCGGCCAGAGGCATCATGCCGCAGACCAGGGCCACAGCGGCTCCGCCGCTGCTCCCGCCGCAGGTCCTGGTCAGGTCATAGGGGTTGAGGGTTTCCCCAAAGACTTCATTGTAGGTCTGGGAGCCGGCCCCGAATTCAGGCGTGTTCGTTTTGCCGATCGAAATGGCGCCGGCCCTGTTCAGGCGTTCGATGATCAACTGATCCTGATCCGGAACAAAATCCTTCATGAGGGGCGACCCGAAGGTTGTGCGGATGCCTTTTGTGAGGGTCTGATCCTTGTGTGCAATGGGCAGCCCGAACAGGGGACCGGGATCTTCCCCCCGGGCCAGGGCTTCGTCAGCCAGTCGCGCCCCTTCCAAGGCTTCATCGGATATCAGCGTGATGATGGCGTTTACCTTGGGATTGACCTCCTCGATCCTTGCGAGATGTGCCTCCATGACCTCGTGGACCGACACGTCTCGATCTCGAATCATTCGGGCCAGCAGCTTGGCGGACAGGAAGCAGAGTTCCGGGCTTGTCATTCGCGGGCTCCCTTGGTCTTCTTGCCGCCCTTGTTCCCGCCACGGGCCTTTCGTGTCTCTTCCAGGGGGGCCTGATTCTGGGCCATGAGCCACTGCGCCAGAGGCTCGAAGACCCATTCCTGAGCGATATCGCTCACGAAGAGGTCTGCATGAGCGACCGGGACTTCCTGGGTGCCCACGCAGAGTATATCTTTCACGGATGAGCCCATCTTATGGTAGGCGCTCAGCGCGGTGGCCTCCGGAACGATGCCGTCGGCGTTCGACAGGACGACCAGGAGCGGGTTCTTCGCGTCTGCAACGGCCTCGGTCACGTTGACCCCCCGGACAACGAGGTCTCTGCGTTTCACCCATTCGGCAATCTGGCGGTTGATCGTTCGGTTCGGGTTCTCCACCGTCCGGATCATTTCCTTCATCCTGGAAGTGTCCACGATTTCCGGATGCAGGTAGACCTCGAGCAGCTTGGGGATTCGCGTCAGAAAGGGCATGGCGACCCTTGCAAAGGGGCGGACCCCGCGAATCGCGAGCATGCCGGCCACCCGGGGGGAGGCGAACGCGGTCTTCAACATGGGGTTGACCTCTACCCACTGCAGGGGGGCCCCGATCGTAACGATGGATCCGAGGAGGTTCTTTTCCGGGGAAAGTGCAAGGTTTGCGTAGAGGTACGTTCCGCCCAGGCTGCAGCCTACTGCGTCCAGGCGTCCCGCCTGGGTCTTCGTGTTGCGGGCGATGAAGTCAAAGGCGGCCCCGAGATCGGTTACGGCCGCGTCGTAGAACCCGTACTGCTTTCTGCCCCCTACTCGCTTCGAGTTCCCCTGGGCCCGCAGGTTCATGGACCAGACCTCGAACCCCCTGTCCGCCCAGTAGGCCTCCATCGACTTTCCCCCGGGATGGTAACCGAAGATGAAGGCGTTCATCCCATATCCCGGAATGATCGCCACGGGCCTGCGGGAATGTTCGAGCCTTCGAGGCTCGTAGGTCTGTTTCAGACCCAGAAGCCAGCCGTCACCGTTGTGAACAAAATGTTTCTCTTGAATCATTTGACTCGCCCCCTCCTTGCCGCGCCCACGCCACAGGATGCGCCTGCCGTTAGGTATTAGGTATAAGGTATTAGCCCACCCCACCCCCATCCGTTCGAGGAGGAGGACGAGGACGATAGAGAGCCCTGGTGGTGGCAAGGGCTGGGAGCTAATACCCAATACCTAAGACCTAATACCTCTCTGTTCACGCAACGCACAGGAATTGCTCGGGCTCGCGGTAGCCGAGCGACGCAAGCTGTCCGCGAATCACGTCCCGGACGCCCCAGGACCCGACGGCCGCGAGGAGCATGCATCCCTCATAGCGGGCGGACAGGTCCTCGTATCCGACGACGGGCTTGCCTTCCCACACGGTGCCGATCCGTTTCGGGTTGACATCCACGTACCCCACGACCCGCAGGCCCGCCTTCTCCAGTGTGGCCGCCAGGTGCTTTGCCTCCCGATTGCCGGCAAGCACGACCTTCCGGCCCTCTCCCAGGCACGTGGCGAGGTGCCGGGCCTTGCACTCCCGGAAGGCCTCCTTGCTGTAGGTGGGGGAGCTTCGCGTGACCCGATCCGGCCTGTCCATCCAGCAGAACAGGGCCTCCGGGACCTTGGCGAACCGCATGCCCCTGGCGTGGAGCCGAAGCCAGAGGTCGTAGTCTTCCGGCCCATCGTCCCGGTAGCCTTCGACCGCCTCGAGGGCTTCCCGGCGCATCAGGACCGACGGGTGGACCAGAGGAGACTCGATGAAGATCTCCCGGGCAATCTGTTCAGGGGTGACCAGGGAGTTGAGCCAGCCCTCGTAGGTCAGCATTCCCAGGGAGGCCTCTTTGCGGGGAAAGATGCGTATCCTGCACCCCACCGCACAGATGTCCGGCCTCTCCTCGAGGAAGGCCGCCTGAAGGGCGAGCCTGCGGGCATGCGACACATCGTCGGCGTCCATCCGGGCGATGTAGCGGCCGGTGGCCCTTTCGATGCCGACGTTCAATGTGGCCGCGATGCCTCGATGGGGCAGATGCACCGGCCTGATCCGGGGTTCTTCCCTGGCCAGAGAATCGACCAGATCAGGGGAGTCGTCCGTGGATCCGTCATCGAGCAGCAGCAGTTCCCATTCCTGAAAGGTCTGCCTCCGGATGCTCGTGACGGAACGCACGAGATAGGAGGAATCATTGTATATGGGAAGAAGGACGCTGATGGATGGATTGAATGCGGACATAAAAGAGGTCCGGCAAATCGGGCAGCGGGGCTATGAGGAAGCCGAGTCAGCCTTCTGCTGCTTCTTCTTCCTTGGGCGGGTCTTTCCGTGGCTTCCTCGGAAGATCTTTCCCTTGCGGGTCCTCTTGTCTCCTTTTCCCATTCCTTGCGCTCCTCTCGTTTCCTCTGTCCGCACCGGGTGCGGGGGTTCATGTTGTGAAAAAGCATTATAGGAAAATGATTTGAGGACTGCAAACGGGAGGCGGGGCAGGGCCTGTCCCCCGACCCCTGATCCCTGTCCCCTGTCCTTACGTCATCATGCCGCCGTCTACGGTGATGCAGCTCCCCGTGACATAACTCGAGGCATCGCTCGCCAGGTACAGGGCGGCCCCGACGATCTCGGAGGGCTCTGCGTGTCTCTTCACCGGGATCTTCTGGAGGGCGAGTTCGTATATCTCCTTTGTCTGGATCAGCACCTCGGAGAACTTGGTGGCGGTCAATCCCGGACAGATGGCATTCACCCGGACGTTGGCGAGGGCCAGTTCTTGCGCAAAGGTCTTTGTCATGTTGACCATGCCGGCCTTGGTGATCCCGTAGATTCCCTGCATCGGGTTGGCCGCGAAGGCGCCCACCGAGGAAACGTTGACGATCGAACCTCCTCCCTTCTGCATCATGATCCGGGCAGCGGCCTGGGACATCAGGAAGGGCCCCTTCAGGTTGACGTCCAGGGTCTTGTTCCACGCCTCTTCGGTGGCATCGACGATGGGACCGAAGTACGGGTTCGTGGCCGCATTGTTCACCAAGATGTCCACGCTGCCGTAGGTCTCGACTACCTTGTCCATGAAGGCCTTGATCTGGTCCGGCTTGCCCACGTGGCACGCCAGGGCAAGGCACTCTCCCCCTTGTTGGCGGATCTCTTCGGCCACTGCGTCCAGGGCTTCCTGTTTCCGGCTGGTAAGGGCTATGCGGGCACCCTGTTCTGCGAGCCCAATGGCGATTTCCTTTCCGATCCCACGACTTCCACCCGTGACGATCGCCACCTTCCCGTCCAGTCGAAACTTGTCTGCATACATGTGAACTCTCCTTAGGCTGCTGCGCCCGGCACAAAATTCGGGTTTCGCACCTCTTTCATTGCGATGGCCTCCTCGGGGCACTGGTATGCACACTGGCCGCAGCCGATGCAAAGATCCTCTTCCACGGCCACCGTTTCCTCTGCCCCGCCATCGTCCAGGGAGAGGGCATCCACCGGGCAGGCCTCCACGCAGGTCTGGCAGAGGGTGCACTTGTCGGCATCCACCTCGGGCAGGAACCGGCTCGGGGCGAGGAGCACGCGCTTCCTCTCCTTGAGGATGAGGGGGAGCACGATGCAGCAGCAGGGACAGCAATTGCAGATGATGTGCTCGTTGTCCGCCCGGTTGTCCGTCACGTGAACCAGGCCCGCTTCCTCCGACTTCCTGATGATCTCCTTTGCCTCCTCCTTGGTGACCTCCCTGCCGGTGCCCCGCTTGATCGCGTATTCTGCGGCGCGGTTGAGTTGCAGGCAAACCTCCACGGGGGACTCGCATTTCTTGGCCGTGAGCCGACACGTGCAGGCCGTGACGGCAAGGCTTCGGGCATCGTCGATGATCTTGCTGGCGTTGTCGATGGGAAGGATCTGGGACCCGCCCCCTTCCATCGGCGCATCTACGGGAATGACCCGGGTAAAGGCCGGCAGGTCCATGGCGGCAAGGGCCTGGGCGATTGCAGGATACTCCTCATCCATGAACTCCTGCCACTGGTCGTGGAAACCGTCGGGTGCTTCGGGCCACAGGATGCTGGCGTCGTGGAACTGGAGCAGGTGACGCGCCATGGAATACGTAACCACGCCTTCCTTTTCCCGGTCGAAGACGACTCCCTTCCGGAAGAGGAGATCGATCATGGGCTGGGTTTCCTCCGGCTTGCGCCCCGTCTTCCCGGCGAGATCTTCCACGGTCCCGGGCATGGCCAGCAGAAGCTGTGCCTCCTCTTCGTTGCAGAGGACCTTCCAGATATTCTCGATTCGCTCGGAAGGTGTCCCTATCTTCTCGGCGAGCGTCTGATACAGGTTTTCGTTTCCCATGGCATTCTCTCCCCTGTTTCGTTGCGTTGACAGAGGAAAAAGGATAACGGACCTATTGGCCGGAAGCAAGGCGGCGGATCCCGGGCAGGAACCTGCATTGACGCGGCCCCCACCCTGCCTGATAATGAATCGACAGGAATAACTTCTTTTCGGATCATGGAATGAGCGAAGTCTGGTACAGAAATGGGTTGAAATTCTCCTGCCAGCAGTGCGGCCAGTGCTGCTGGGATGAGGGCGAGTACACGCAGGTCTACGTGGAGGGAGACGATCTGAGGCAGATGGCCGCTTACCTGGACCTCTACCCGGATGTCTTTTATAAGAGATTTGTGAAGCGTTCCGAGGGCTTCGACGTGCTCAGGTCACGCCGCGGAGCCTGTATCATGCTCCGGGACGGTCGATGCCGGGTCTATCCGGTACGGCCCCGGCAGTGCCGGACCTGGCCCTTCTGGGTGGAAAACCTGCGCCGGCACGTCTGGTATGGGGAGGTCAGAAAGCGATGCCCCGGGGTCGGCAAGGGACGCAAGTACGATGTCGAGGAGATCGAGAAGATCCTGACCAGTGGCGGGCCCGTATCGTAAAGGCCTATTTCTTCTTTTTCCGGGTTGTCTTCTTGCCCTCGAGCGCGGAGCGAACCCATTGCCAGCCCGCTGCGGTCTTCGGGTGGCCACACGTCGTCATGGCCATCAGGACGGCCTGATAGATTTCGTCAACCGTGGCCCCATGCTCTTTGGCCATGATCGCATGACGGCCCGTGGCGGTTTCCAGTCCGGCCCCCAGGCAGATGCCCACCTTTATGAGTTCACGCGTCTTGCGGTCCAGGGGACCGGCCTCGCTGCAGGCCTTCGCGAGCTGTTCGTGGGCCTCCCAAACATCCGGGTACTTCTTGACGATGCTCTTGAATGTCTGTGGCAGCGCCTTCTTTGCCATCTGCAAAACCTCCCTGCAAGGGTTCTCTCATAGGGTTTCGTTGCTTCGGAACCTGTAGGAAGACCAACCCGTGCCGTAAACTTTTATTTTAACAAAGCTGGTGAAAAGGGAAAAGAAAATTCTATCCTGAAATGTCTGTCCCCAGGGTCGTTTTTTTCCTTGCCTTCGCGGTGCAGGGAGGTGTAGATTTATACATGAGGGGACATGCCGGGAGAACGAAAAAAAAGGAAAGTGGTCACAGACCAGAAACCCTTTGAACCGGGCACAGTGGCTCAGTTCGGGGAGCCCGGCTCGGTAACGATCTCTTATCGAAAGAGAAAAAGCGGGTCATCGCCGGCACAGGGGTCCCACAGGCCGGATTAAGAAAGTACCCGTCCATTTCCCGGTCATGTCCCCTCACCCCTCATGGCGTTCCAGCAACCGAAGGTACCCCCCTTTTAGCCTTGCCTTTAGGTATTAGCTGTTAGGTATTAGCCCGCCCCTCTCCCATCCGTTCGAGGACGAGGAGGAGGACGAGGACGATCGAGAGTCCTGGCGGCGGCGATGGCTGGGAGCTAATACCTAATACCTAACAGCCGAGTGGCTGCGATTCTCTCTACCTCTAGCCATTGTTGCTTTCCAAGTAATCCACCAACAACCGCACGCCGAAACCGGTCGCGCCCTTGACCTGAAGGAAGGGCTCGGGGAGTTTCTCGCTCAGGGCCACTCCGGCGATGTCCAGGTGAGCCCAGGGTGTTTCTCCGGCGAACTTCTTCAGGAACACCGCTGCGGTGGATGCGCCTCCGTAACGCTTGCCGTCGTTGTTCAGGTCCGCCAACTGTGGCTTGGCTGCATATGCGTCGTCTACGGGCATGCGCCAGAGCCTTTCCCCCGTTCGCTTGCCCGAGGCGAGCAGGACCTCTGCCATTTCATCGTCCGTACTGAAAAGGCCTGCGTACTGAGTGCCCAGGGCGACCATACAAGCTCCTGTAAGCGTTGCCAGGTCGACCAGCTCCCCGGGTTTCTCCTTGTCGATCACGTAGGCGATGGCATCGGCCAACACCAGCCGGCCCTCTGCGTCGGTGTTGCCGATTTCCACGGTCAGTCCCTTGTAGCTCTTCAGGATGGCGCTGGGCAGGTAGGCCTTGTCGGACACCATGTTCACCACGCAACCGCAGACGCCGATCACGTTCACACGACTCTTGCGGAGCGCCAGGGCCTTCATCAGTCCCATGACGGCACCGGCACCCGCCATGTCACACTTCATCGTCTCCATCGAACCGGTGGGTTTCAGGTTGTATCCACCCGTATCGAACATCACGCCCTTTCCCACGACGGCCCGCAAGGGAAGGTCTCTTGCCGCGCCCTGGTACTTCATCACGATCAACCGGGGCTGTTGATCTTTCGTTGCGCCGGCGCCCACCGTGAGCATCAGGTTCATCCCGAGCTTCTTCAATCGTTTTTCGTCCAGCACGTCCACCCGGATGCCGAGATCAGCGAGCTTGACCGCCTCCTCCGCCATGTACTGGGGGAGCGCGATGTTCGGCGGCAGGTTTACGAGTTCCCGGGTCAGGTCCGATCCGGCCATCAGGCCCTCCAGGCCGGAAAGCCCCTGTCTTACCCCGGAGACAGCATCACGGTCCACCGCCACGGAGACCTTTCGAAACCTTGCCTCTTGATGCGGCTTCTGCTCCGTCTTGAATCGGTCGAAACGGTAGAGTGCCAGGTGCAGTCCCTCGAGAAGCGCTTCTGCAGCCTTTCCCGGACTCACGGTGCCGCATTGGGATCCCAGACAAATCGTTGCCTCGGTCAGACCGAGCTCGTCGATCCGTTTTCCAATGTCCAGGCCCCGCATTCGCCAGTCGTTCTCCTTCATCTCCTCGAGCTTGCCGAGGCCGCAGACCAGGACGCGCCTCTGGCCACCGGACAGACCGGCCACGGTGAACACCTCACCGGGGCCCCCTTGAAACCGGCTGTTCTTCAGTGCCCTTGCGAGGACTCCTTCTTGGTTTCGGTCCATCGCCTTCGCCTCTGCCAGAAGGCGGCCCTTCTCTCGGGCGAAAACAACAGCGGTCTTTAGCGATCGTTTCGGGTCAAGAGAGACAACGCTGAACTTGAACACGTGCAGAACCTCCTCTTCTTGTTCGTTTTCTATCTGCTGGTGGCGAACATTTCCTGGACACCCCTCTAGGGTTTTCTCTTTCCCTGGCCGGCAACCGCCTGCATGGCCTTTTCGATCTCACCCTGATCGCCCAGGTAGCGGTGCCGGATCGGTTTGAGGTCGTTGTCCAGATCATAGACCAGCGGGACACCGGTAGGGATGTTGAGCTCCACGATCTCCTCGTCCGAAACCTGGTCCAGGTACTTCACCAGGGCCCGGAGGCTGTTTCCGTGGGCCACGATGAAGACCTTCCTGCCGGATCGAATCTCCGGTTCGATCGTCTTGTGCCAGTAGGGCAGGAAGCGTTCCACCGTGTCTCTCAGGCATTCAGTCAGGGGCAAGTCCGACTCGGCCAGGCCTTGGTAACGCGGGTCGTTCCCTGGATAGCGGTCGTCCGCCTTGTCCAGGGGCGGGGGGGCCGTGTCATAGCTTCGACGCCAGATTTTCACCTGGGATTCACCGTATTCGGCCGCTGTTTCCGCCTTGTTGAGCCCTTGCAGCGCTCCGTAGTGGCGTTCGTTCAACCGCCACGATCGGTGGACAGGGATCCACATCCGGTCCATCTCCTCCAGGGCCAACCACAAGGTCTGAATTGCCCGCTTGAGGACGGATGTGTAGGCCGTATCAAAGATGAACCCCTCTGCCAGGAGGGTGCGCCCCGCCTGGCGAGCCTGCTCGGCCCCGTACTCCGTGAGCCCCACATCGGTCCATCCGGTGAACCGGTTGGCCTTGTTCCACAGGCTTTCGCCGTGCCTCAGCAGAACCACCGGGTGCATCGATCACATCCTTTCGCTTCCATGCTCCCCTATGCGTTATATTTAGTGTTTGATTCAACCCACCGCCAAAAAGTCACTTGCAGGTATCGTGGCACCGGCAGGCTACCCTGAGAAATTCGATTCAATGCTTTTTCCCTTTCTGCCCCTGGTGGTCTTGGGGGGTGGCCTTTGTGTCGAGGCCTTCCGGAAATCGTCGCTGGGGCAGAGCCAAAGTTTTTGGTCCTGTCTGGGGCGCTCCTCTAGCGGGTGCCGATCCGCACTCTGAAATCCAGTCCGAAGCTGCCGTCTGTCCGCTGTGTGCCCACCACGTAGAACGTGTCGGTGAGAAGATAGCCCACCTGCGCTTCGCTGACCTCTTGTCCGCTGCCCAAAGCAAAAACGCCTCTTACGTCGATCCGCTCGTTGAACCGCCCTCCCACCGTGGTCTTCACGCCGAATTCCTCTCCTTCGGTCCTCTCCATCACGAACGTGTCCAGGCCGGTCATGGCCCTTATTTCACTGCCGAAGAGCATGCCGATGCCGGACACGGCGAGCCTCTGTGTTGTTTGCTCCATATCGGCAGGTTCTTCGGTTGCGGCATAGTACTCGTCCCGGGTCTTGCCCGTGAGCAACACGAAGATGATGTCTTCACGTTCCAGGTCGGGTACGGAGCGCAGATCGAGCTCGATCCGATCCAGGGGGCCCATCAAGGTGAGATAGATCATGTACTCCCGGCTTTGCCCCTGGATCCTCACCCTGGATTCGAGCTGGAGCCGGGGTTGGCCTCCGGAAGGGTCCGAGAAGGCAAGGTTGCCCTGGGTGATGTCGAATCTCTTGTTGCTGTAGAAGATCCTCCCCTCCTCCGCCCGGACGATTCCCAGAGGAATGGGCCTGGCTGCGGTTCCCCTGATCCCCATGTTCGTGGAGAGGACCAACCTGGCCAAGTTGTTCCGGACAAAGAGGTTGGGACCGCTCTCGATACGCAGGTCCAGCCTCATGTTCCTGAGGAAGGGGTCCGCCTTCTGCACCCTGACCTTTCGGGGGCGGCTCGGAAGGAGCACCGCGCCGACCAGATTGAAGTCTTCCTCATACCTTGCCTCGATGATCCTCAAATTCCCACGAAGCGAGGAGTCTTCTCGGCTTCCCTCGAGGACAAGCTCTCCGTGCAAGTTTGCGGCCAGGGAATCGGACAGCCGAATCGGGACCGCATTGAGCGAAACCTGTACGTCCTCGAAGGCGAGAGGCTCCAGGGTCATGGACCCACTTCCGCGCAGTTCGCCGTCGGCTACGTTGGCGCGCAAGGATTGGAGGGTGAACCGATTCGACGCGGCTCGAAGGTCCGCCTCGATCGAGTCGGCAGGATAAGCGAGGCCCGCCACCCTGACTTGTCCCGCCTCCAGATGAATGTGCCCGTCCAGACGTGGAGACGACATGGATCCCCGGACCACAAGGTCGGTTTCCACCTTCCCGGTGTGGAAACGAACAGCGGGTATCAACGTCTTGAAGGGCCGGAGAGGAACGGCGCCTTTGACGTTCAGGTTGTTTTCCCGACCGAGGCTTCCTCTCAGTCGAAGCCGGGAATCACCGGCGAGCAGGGATGTCTCCGGTATCGTCACATTTCCACAGGAAAACCGGAGCGACACGGGTTCCTCCAAGCGCATTTCATCCCCAAATGCACGTACATCCAGTTCTTTCAGTGAGACGGCGCCCTCCCACCGCTGGATGTCCGTTACGGGCCCCGCGAGTTCGCCGGACAGGCTTGCCTTTCCGTTCCATCCCCGGAGGCGGACCGCCTCCAGAAGGGGCCCGACTGGGAAGTCCTCCAGGGACCCTTGAAACGAAAATGCCTGCTCTCTTTCGGTCTTGATGGAGGCCTCGAACCAGCCCGTATCCGTCTTCCCGGTGAGAGAGAGGTGTTCAGGATCGTAAACCAGGTCGGTGTCGAGATGGCCGACGGGAATGTCCTGTATCTCGAGCGATTCGGTGACAGCCCGAAGCTCGACCCGCGGGGATCCTATCGTCCCCCCCAGGGTCCCCTGGATGCGGCTGGTTCCCCTTATGGGTGTTTGCCTAGCGCTGAGGAGCTCGGCGAGGTCCAGTTCTGTAGAGCTGATTTCCCCGGAGATCGCTCCTGTAGGCACCTCCCACCGCCCGTCCAGGTTCAGCTCGGCTCGGTCACTGCGGACTACGGCGTGGGGGGCCCAGGTCCGTCCATCCGGGCTGTGGGCCTTCACATGGAACTTATCCAGCGGGATTCCGTAGAGGCGACCTTTCCCCAGGAGGACATCCAGGGACCCGGACGGCCCGGCAACAGGTCCCTCCAGTTCGAGGCGCATTCGGACATGATCCGATCGGATCCCCTGCAGCCCGACCTCCTCCTCTGCCACTGTGTCTTCTGCCTCGGTCTCCAGAGGTTTGTTCCGGTCCTCTTCTTCCTGAGAAACCAGTTGAAACGAACCGCCAGACAGCTCGGCAACGGCATGGAGCTGGGGTGCTTGCGACGGGCCCTCCAGGGTTGCCTGTATTCGGAGATCCCCTTTCCAGTCCCGCAGAGAGGGAAGGAAGGACCGGGCAGGCAGCAGGAAATCCTCGAGAGCCAGGTCGGCATTCCCTTTGACCTTGACCCTTCCCTCGCCCACGAGGGGGAAAGCCCCGCGAACGGAGATGGGCCTGCCGTTTGCCTCGAAAGACGCCTCTCCGTCCAGGTGCCCATTCTCGAAACGCACCTCCACGGGACGGGCCGATTTGATGACGAGGTCCGGGAACGAACAAAGAAATTCATCTATTTCCGCCTCCCCCTTCCAGGTTTTCTTCCTGTCCGGGTACCCGTGGAAGCTTCCCTTGCCGGTTACGGACAGAACGGAGGCGGACCGAACCCACTGCTCCGTAAGAAACGAAAGGTCGAGCCCCACGGCTTGCACAAAAACCTCGGTTTGCAGATCCTCGATCTTCAAGCGTGCGGTAAGGTTGAGACAAGGTTCCGCCTCGATCTCGCATTCGACGATGCCATCCTGGAGCCGGGCGGAGATTCGTGCGGACTCCCCTGCCTCCCTCAGCACAGGAACGCCTTCCGCCTTTCCTTGTACATAGAAGCCCTTGTCCGGCGCGTACCCTCCCTCGGCATTCAACCCCTCCAGCAGGGGCTCACCGTAGGAGAGCTCGTCCACGCCCATCTGAAACAGAACCTCCGGGGCCTGGATCGTACCCCCCAGCGTTCCGTCTGCTCGAAGGCCCCGGACCTCCATCCCTTCGATTCCGTAGGTCTCGAGAGATTCGCCCAGGACGGAGGCTTCCACGCGGAAGTTCCCGTTCATCCGACCGGACGAGGGTGCAAGCCGCATCTTCCCGGAGACCCGGACCTCCGGATTTTCGAGATCGATCGATTCGAGAAGGAGATCCTCTTCTTGGAGCATGCCGGCGATGCGTGCCCTGACCTGCTGGCCATGGAACGCCCCGGTCAAATCGGCCGCGAACTCGGCGTCCTCTTCACCGTCAGCCGCGACCTTCACTCCACCGCTCAAGCGCTCCACCCCGACTGTGCCCACCCCAAAAACGTCAAGGAATCGATCCAGGGGCAATGCTGTCAGCTCTGCATCGAGGCGAGACCTCTGCTCCGGGATCGAGTACTCCCCGTTCAGGGAAATCACCGCCTCCTCCGAGGTTGCTTGAAGCCCGGCAAGCCGGACGAGGCCCTCTGCCAGAGAAACATGACCTTCTGTGCCCATTTGAAGGGAGGAATCAGGGCCTCGCCCGGCCTCGAGGCGTCCCCTCCGCAGGTGCAGCTCGCCTCCGAGTGGCCGGCCCGAAAAACTGCCCCCCATGTCAAGGGAGACCCACGTCAGGGACAGTCCGCTCGCCCGGTCCTCGAAACGGACCGAGCCTTGTGCAATTCGGACCTCTCCGATGTTCAAGTGTGCGAGCATGGGGATCCACGATCCGCCGTCTTCCGGGCCCTCTTCTTCTTCCTTCTTGCCGGCGGGGGAAGGCTCGAACAGGTTGAGTTGGCCGTCCTCGGAGCGCTGGAGTGTGATGCGAGGGTTCTCCAGTTCCAGGGAAGAGACCTTGATCTTTCCCAAGACGAGCGCAAGAGGGCGGTACTGGATTTCGAGGCCGGTCATCTCGAGGAGAGTCGCCCTTGGCGTTGCAACCCTGACCCCTGACAGGCTGAGACTGCCTGGAACGTGGCGGTAGTTCTCGACGTCTACGGCTACGGGAAGAAAACGGTTTGCGGTCCTGAGGCCGAACTTGAAGGCCGGCGGAAAGAACAGGACCACGGCTGCCAGGAGCATCAGGACGATGAGCGTCCCCAGCAGGCCGAAACACAACCGTTTCATCATCCCTCCTTGAACCTAGAACGGAAACCCCAGCGAGAAGTGCAGCTCCCCTCGATTTAGTGGGGGATTCTCCTGGAGCTGGTACCCGTACTCCAGTCGAACAGGTCCCACCGGCGTGTGGAGCCGCAAACCGCCCCCCGTGGACCAGCGAAAGGTATCCCACTCGATTTCACTGAAGCCGTTGGTCAGGCTTCCCACATCCACGAAGGCCACACCGTGTATCAACCGATAGATGGGAAAACGGACCTCCACGTTTCCGATGATCCGCGTGGTGCCGCCCTTTGGGGCTCCGTTCAAGTCCTTTGGTCCCAATCCGTCCCTGGGAAAGCCCCGGACGGTGTTGTTCCCGCCGCAGAAGAGCAAGTAGGTCGTCGGGACCTGGCCCGTACTCCCGTAGGGCTCCACGTTGTCGAACCAGAACCGGGACGCGATCGTTACTCCGGGACCGAACGTGCGGTAGTCCTGCCACTGGAACTGACTTGTGAACAGGTTGTCGTCACTGCCCCAGGCCTCGTTCGAGACGCCGAACCTGAGCTTCCCGTAGGCCCCCTGCGCGGGATAGAGCTTGTTGCGCCTCGTATCCCTCACAACCTGCGGCCTCACGAAGAGGTTGAATGTGTCGGACGGCTCCGGTGCGTCCGGCGCGTCGCTCACGACGTCGTAGACGTTCGCCCAGTCGAAGAGCAGGAAGAGGCCGGGTGCGTACGCGTTGTTTCGAGACTTGCGGAAGACGCCCCCCTCGAATTCGACCCGCTGTTCGGTGTAGGACGCCCACTCTCTCCTTTCATACTTCACCTGTGCGGTTGCGGTTGCCCGTTGGGCGAAAACCGTGGGGTCTGCAAAGCCGAGCTTTGCCTCTGCCTTCTCGTCCCCGATGATCACATTCAGGTTGACCTTCTTGGCCCTGCCGAGCAGGTTCTCCTCCCTGAGAGAGAGAAGCCCCTCGAATCCCCAGTCCGTGTCATAGCTGACCCCCACCTCCATCCCGAGGGATCTCCGCTCCTTTACCTCGATCAGGACCGGCAGGCTGACCTCTTCTTCCTCCTGCTCATCTTCTGTAGTGGTTGTCCCGGCAGCGTCCAATCCCGGGACCCTCAGGGAAATCCCTTCGAACGTCCCGAGCCGGTAGAGGCGCCTCCGCGTCTCTGAGATTTCCTTGTTGCTGATCGGCTCCCCCTCAGGAAGCCGGAACGCGTTTTCGATCGTCCGGGTGCGGGTTTTCCGATTTCCGGACACGATCAGGCCCGAGAGTCGATAGAAGGGTCCCTCATCGATCTCGAAGGCAACGTCCACCGTGTGGTCTTCCAGAATTTGATAGTTCGTGTCCACCCGGGCAAAGAGGAGACCTCTTTGTGCGTAGAATTGTGTAATACGCCCTGCCTCTTCCACGAGCCTTCCTTCGTGGAAGGGCTCGCCCGGCTTGAGAAGCAGCACACCTCTCAGCTCCGGCTCCCACTCTGGGCTTGCTCCCTTGATCGTCGAGGAGGCGATGGTGTACGGAGGCCCTTCCTTGATGCGGACGAGAAGCACGGCCCGGTCCTGCCTTTCCTTGAAGGGCTCGAGCGAATGCTCCACGTCCACGTCCAGGAAGCCCTTGGCCACGTAAAGGTTGACGAGCGCATCATGGTCTTTCCTCCACTTCTCTGTGACAAAGGTACCGCGGCTCAACAGAAGCGGCTGCCGTGCCTTGGTAAAGACGTGCTTGGAGAGCTGCTTGTCCCGCACGGTCTCGTTTCCCTCGAAGGCAATCTTGCGGATGAACGCCTTCTTTCCCTCATCGATCGTGAAGAAGACGCTGATTTCCGCGTCCGTCTCCCTCCTCTTGAAGGTCACGAGTGTATTCGGGAATCCTTCCCGCTCGTAAAGCTCCTTGATGGACTCCGCACTGTCCTCCGCATCGAACAGGCCGTAACCCCGGTTCACGAAGAAGGTGGTTGCCTCGAGGATCTTGTGGGAGGGCAGGGCCTCGTTCCCTTTCACTTCCATGACCAGTCTCTTGCCCTCTCTGATCCCGACCCGCAGAAGGGGTCTCTTCCTCTTGTCGCCTGGTTCAAGCCCCTCGATCCGCACCCGCGCTACGGGATAGCCGAGGTCCTGGTAATAGCCCTGGATCCTTCGTATCCTCCTTTCCAATCGATTCCCTGTTACCCAGGGCCAGACCCGGAGAATCTTCCGGATCTCGTCCGGATCTCCGTTCTCCACGCCTTCCAACTCGATAGGACCGAACCGGATGTGGTGGCCCCGCTTGATCCGGTAATCGATTCGGAAGGAGCCGTCTTCGGGATCCTGCTCGAAGCTGGGGGTCACCTCGGTATTGTGCCACCCCTTCTTCTTGTACAGAGATTTGATCAACGCCACCTCGCCGGGCAAGGCGTCCTCTCGAAAGAGATCGCCCTGTTGCATGGCGAGGACGCGATAGATGGAGGAGGAAAGGACCAACCAGTTCCCCTTGACCCTGACCCGACTGACTCGTTCGATCTGCCAGAGGTCGAACAGGAGCGAGATCCCCTCGGGGGTCTCTTCCACCTGAACCGACACGGATCGGAAGAGCCCGCTCTCTCTGAGGGTCTTCTCGACGGACCGGATCTTGTCGAGGGTTGTCCGGCCGCCCTCTCTCAGGGGAATCAGGGGCAGGAATGTCTCGGGAGGGGGGGAGTCGTACTTGGTGTGCAGATCGATGCGGGTGATCTTGAAGCCCTCTTCCTGTGCCGAGGCGCGGCAGGGAAAGGGCAGGAGGATGAGCCCGATAAGTATGAACCACTTTGGAATGTTAACGGAGCGCATTTAACCCTTTATGTTACTTGATTTTCTTCAGTGGCGCAAAGAAGGGAGGGGCAAGGGCTTGCACTTCCCTGGAGATCTGGAATCATAGGGGGACTGAACCGTATTGCCCATGGAGGCATTCGCCCTCGTGAACGAGTCGAACAAGCAAGGAAGGGCTTCATTCACTTTTGCGATGCTCGCCCCGGGGATCCTCGTTGCCGCCACCGGCGTCGGTGCCGGGGATCTCCTGACGGCAAGCATTGCGGGGTCCGTGGTCGGGATGTCCATCCTTTGGGCGGCGCCGGTCGGGGCAATCCTCAAGTATTTTCTCACCGAAGGCGTTGCCCGCTGGCAGATGGCGACGGGGACCACCTTGCTGGAAGGCTGGGTGACCCGGTTCGGTCCCTGGTGGCAGTGGATCTTTCTCGGCTATCTCGTGCTCTGGAGCTTCTTCGTCGGAGGCGCGCTCGTGAGCGCCTGCGGCCTCGCAGCTACGGGATTGCTGCCCCTGGGAGAGGATCTTCGCACCTCGAAAGCCGTGTGGGGAATCGTCCATTCTGTGGCCGGCTATTGCCTGGTCCGCATCGGTGGCTATCGGTTGTTCGAGAAGATGATGTCGGCAATGATCGGCCTCATGTTCGTGACCGTGATCCTGACGGCGTTTCTGATGCGGCCCGATTGGAGCGTCGTACTGCGCGGGTGCCTGGTGCCGGCGATCCCGGAGAAGGGAACCGGATGGCTGATCGGGATCCTGGGCGGGGTGGGCGGTACGGTCACGCTGCTCTCGTACGGGTACTGGATACGGGAGAAGGGAAGGAACGGAATGGCCGGCCTGGGGGCAAGCCGAATCGATCTCGGGGTGGGCTATCTGATGACGGCCATGTTCGGTTTCGCCATGGTCATGATCGGCTCACGGGTAAGCATCGAGAAAGGCCCGACCGTGGCCTTGGAGCTCGCCGGGCAGCTCGAGTTGATCCTCGGGCCCCCAGGCCGATGGATCTTTCTTTTCGGCTTCTGGGGAGCCGTCTTTTCGAGCCTGTTGGGGGTCTGGCAGAGCGTTCCCTACTTGTTCGCCGACCTGACAGGGTTGATCGGAAGGCAAAGGGGACGTTCAGGAGACCGGGGCCGGGACGAAGGCGCCTCCAGTTCGGCCGAGATCGTTCGCCTTTCCGGGACACGGGCCTACAGCCGGTTCTTGCTGGGGATTACGGTGATCCCCCTCTGCCTGCTCTGGATCTCGGTCCAGCAGGTTCAACTCGTCTACGCGATGGTCGGAGCATTCTTCATGCCCCTGCTCGCCCTGAGCCTGCTCATCATGAACAACCGGGTCGCCTGGGTCGGGGCTTCCTTCCGCAACGGCCGGATCGCCAATTCGGCACTGGTGGCCACGCTGCTCTTCTTTGCCTATGTGGCCGTAAGAGAGGTCGCCAAAGCCGTCGGGGGCTGACGGGCCTGCCTCGGCGGGGATGCGGAGATTGCCCTTGACGAAGGGCGGTATTTGCTGGAAAATCAAAAAGAATCCTCACACACGCTTCCGCACTGCGAATCGAATGGTGCGTGAACCCAGCAGAACGAGCTGGCCGGAATGTTCCATGCGTCGAGTTTGGCGCGCAGGCCAGCCTCTTGTGGATAAGTCCGGAGCAACTGGTTCGGCCTCAAACCCTCGAATCGGGTTTCATCGTGTCATCCGAGAGAACCAAGAACCCGGGTGAGCCAGACGAGGAATCGGCGGGTCTATCCGTATCGCAAGTCCTCGGGATTCTTGACCATCTTGAAGACAACCTGATGGTCGTCGATCCGGCCGGGATCTTGCGCTACTGGAATGAATCGTCTGCCGGGAGCTTCGGAGCCCCGGATGTCCCTGCCCTCGGCCGCCCCTTCTCCGGCCTCGTGCATCCCGAGGATTCCCCGGAAATCATCGAAGCCATGGAGTTCTTTTTCGAGAAAGGATCTCCGTCCCCGAAGAGCAGCGAACCCGAAGTACGAATCCGCCTCAGAGATGCGGAGGGCTTCTGGTCGGCCTGCATAGCGCGGCTGCGGGTCATCCGTCTGTCGGGAGACACGGACCCGCTCTGTCTTCTCGACGTCCGGGAGGATCGGGAAAGGAGGAGAATAGAGCCCTGGCGCGAGAAGGTGCAGGAACTCGAGGAAGAGGTCGAGGCCAAGAGCCGGAAACTGGCCGAGTCAAAGGCCGACTACCGGAGCCTGATTGAGACGATGAACGACGGTTTCTGGGTCCTCGACGCCCAGGGCCGCGTCCTTTTCGCCAACGAAAAGCTGGCCAAGCTTCTGGGCTGCGGCGTGTCCGACCTGGTGGGCA
>Ga0180434_10001556_pt1 | contig 32422 bp, 35 predicted proteins | sample SS_ome_7_FD_132453 | JGI IMG/M metagenome (GOLD analysis project Ga0180434, IMG submission 132453) | Hypersaline lake sediment archaeal communities from the Salton Sea, California, USA - SS_1_D_2 metaG | ecosystem: Environmental > Aquatic > Non-marine Saline and Alkaline > Hypersaline >... | reverse complement strand
TTTCATTAAAGTATATTTTTAGAAATTTATTCCATATTTTTCTTAAAATACCACTTGAGAAATTGTCTACTAAAAAAAATAAACCATTTTCTTTTAATACCCTATTAATTTCTGGCAAAGCATCAGCGTAATGATGAAAAGAATTTAGTGAAAATGCTGCATTAAATTTATTACTTGGAAAATGCATCCTGTTAACATTTTCTTTAAGGATAACTATTTTATTTTTGTTTTTGTGGGGTATTTTTTTAATTTTTTCTAATGTTTTTTTTATCATCTTTTTAGATATATCTATACCTATTATTTTTTTTGTTTGTTTTAAAAAAGAAATAGGAATTATCAAACTCCCCGTCCCACAGGCTATATCTAAGATTTCGCTTTCTTTACAGAGATATTTTTGAGCGATTTTAATAGTTTTCTTATAAGAATAATTAAAATATAAAGACCAAATTCCCTTGTCGTACGTTTCTGCCCATTCGTCAAATTTATTAATTGTTTTTATTTCCTCGTTCTCTTCCATTTTTTTATCCTAAAGAAACTTTTTGTGTTAAACTTCTACCCTGAAAAGAAAAATAGATAAGCGTTAAGATAAGACAGATTCCAAAAAAACCAATGGCGAAATCGCTGCACAAAGGAATTAAATTTAAAAAGCCTTCTAAAAAATAATCAATAAAAGCGGCGTTAAGCCCCAACAGAATCATTAAGCCCATTCCTATCGCTCTAATTTTAATAAAAGGAAGTTTTAAAAATTTGGAATAATGGAAAAACAAAATACTTAAAGGAATAAACGTTATAAAAAATATTAAAAATTGAAAAATACCAATTATAAACGTAGTGTTCCAGTTTATCGTGTTAACAGCTCCTGCTGATTCTAATACAGGAGAAAACGGAATTTTAATGGTAAATATTGTTATTAATAAACCTAAAATAAAAATAAATAAAAATCCATAAAAAGGTTTGATTTTAGGAGAAGAAAGATAAATTACGGCATACCCCATAATTGCGCAAGCCAAAGATTCTAAAAATACGGCGATAACGACCAAAGTTTTTAAAATAAGAGAGCTTTGAGGAAAGAACAATAGTCCAAATCCTGTAAAAAAGAAATATAAACTAAAAAAAACAGTAATATAAAAAAAGAGCTTGGAAAGAACGCTATTGTCTTTTTGATAAATTATATAAAAACAATAAGCCAAGAGTGATGTAGCTAAAAAACCAATGAGTTCGGCTAAAGTGGTAAGGGTAAAAACCATAAATATCCCTCCTGTTTTTTACGTTTTTTCCATTATATCCCATTCCCCAAAATAAAAAAAGCCCAAAAAATCGGGCAAAGCAATAATACCAGAAACCTTATTTTCCCTACTGGGACATCAATTTGTCCATTATGAAGTCGGTGGCTTCGTTTATATTTTCGGGATATTTCATTTCAGGGGGCAGATAAAAAGGCTTTCCGACTTTTACAACTATTTTTTTTCTTCTCAAGAAGAATTTTGAAAAAGTTAAACCCAAAGCGCCTTCAATTTTAAGGGGCATTACTGGAGCGCCGGTGGTCAAAGCCAAATAAGCCACTCCCCGGCGGCCCCTCCTGGGCCTGCCGAAGCGTCGGCGTTTTCCCTCCGGGAAAATGCCAACCGTTCCCCTGTTTTTCAGGACTTTCACCGCTTCTTTCAGGGCGTTTTCCAGGCCTATCCCCCGTTTTACCGGGAAAGAAGCCAGTACGAAGAAGAAAGGAAATCCGACATAATAATAAATATGCCAGGCGGCAAAGCAAATCGGATAAACCACCGAATTAAAAGGAAAAACCATTCCGGCCAAAAACGGATCAACCCAACTCGTATGATTGACCGCAATTATCAGGGGCAGCCGTATTTTTTTCACATCTTCCTCGTATCTGAATTCAACCCGCAAAAAGAAACGAAAAAACAGCTGAAAGGGCAGCCAAAACAAATTGAAAAAGATTTTTCCAAAAAACCTTTTTATCAAATACATTTAATATTTTTTAAATAAATTTCGTTTTATAAAGATACTTTTTATCTATATCCAGCCACCATTCGTCTCCCTCAAGTTCAATAAGTTTTCTTCCCAAGATTTGCCCGGATTTTGTTTTTAATCTCCCCAGGGAAAAATGAAGCCATTTGACAGCCGATCGGTTTCCCAGTTCAAGGCAGTCCTTTTCCAGCAGCATTTGAGAAAGGACATCGGCGTCTTTGGCGATTTTGGCTTCGGCGCTTTTTTCTTTGTTGAATTCCCCCTGAAGTTTTTCCAGATTAAATTTTTCCAGTTCGTAATCTCTGACAATTTCCCTTATCATCGCCGATTCGTTAAAAGGCGGGCTGTAAAATTTATTAATCAAATTTCTTTCCCCTCCCCTAACCTCGCACAAATCGTGAAGTAGGCACATTTTTATTATCTTATTTTCGTCTTTCTTTTCCATTTTAGCCAACACCCAGCCCAAAATCGTAGTATAAAAAATATGTTCGGCGACATTTTCTTTTGCCGGCCCTTTCAAAAAAGGAAAACAGCCCCTCGGCATGAATTTTAGCGCTCTGTACTCCAATACGAAATTGAGCATTTTTTTGGCGTCCGCCTTGGGAGTGAATTTTTTGAGCGCTTTGCTTTTTTTGGCTATTTTTTTAGTTTTCCGAGCCATTTTTCAGTTCATTTCCATTCTATCACTTCTTCTAAAAAAAAGAAGAGCGATTGCGAGCGCAATCGCTCCCTTTCCATCTCAAGAATATTTTCTACATTTCTGTTGGCGGGGGCGGCGGTGGGCCCTGAGGTTTTTGTGGAGTGCCGGAACCCTTTTTGTTTGACATTAACCACCAGGCTACCACTACAACTACCGCAACCGCGAAAATTGCTATTATCCAGGTAGTATCCATAATTTAAAGATAATTATTTATTTTATTCAAACTTCGACCTTCTTATTATTATATTTTCTTTTTTATCGCCTTCTCTGTCAAGTGGATAGTTAAATCATAGATATTGCCGGCTCCCATAATAATTACCACTTCGTTTCCTTTTAGGTTTTTTTCGAGGAAATTCAAAACTTTTTCTTTGGGCAGATAAATTACATTTTCTTTTTTTGTTTTTTCCGCCAGTTTTTTAGAATTGACTTTCTTTTTTATCGCTTTTTCTTCTCTGCCTGCCACATCGTAAATATCAGTAATTATTATTTTGTCTGCCGGAGCGCTTTTTAAGGCTTTTACAAAATCTTCAAACAAATAAAAGGTTCTTTGGTATTGGTGGGGTTGGAATACGCACCAAATTTTCTTTTTGGGGTATTTTTCCCGGGCGGCTTTCAGGGTGGCTCTGATTTCGGTCGGATGGTGTCCGTAGTCGGAAATTAAAGTTATGAACTTTTTAGCGACTTTCGTTTTGATTATTTCAAATCGCCGCCAGGAACTTTTATATTCTGCCAGGGCTTTGAAAGATATTTTATCCGGAATTCTTAAAGCCCTTGCCAAGGTTAAAGCCCCCAGGGCGTTGGAAATATTATGCTCTCCGGGAACCCTCAGTATTTTTTTTAATTTTTTTGCCCCTTTTTGCTTTAAAGAAAAATATCTTTTAGTTTGTTTTTTATTTTTTGTTATCTGGTATATATTTTTGTCGTCTTCGTTGGCGATAATCAGTCCTTCTTTTGGCAAGTGAGCGAGATATTTTTTAAAAGTTCTTAAAATATTGCCGAGATTTTTATAATAATCAAGATGGTCTGCTTCAATACTGGTTAAAATGACAATCTTGGGCCAGTAGTTTAAAAAAGAGGCAAAATGCTCGTCCGCCTCAATTATCAGATACTGCGACCTTCCCACTCTGCAGTTTGAATTCTCGAATTCTTTCATTTTTGTTCCCGCAATCACCGTTGGATCCAAGCCGGCTCTTGTCAGCAAAAGTCCTGCCAGGCAGGTTGTGGTGCTTTTTCCGTGAGTGCCCGAAACCGCAACGGTAAAATATTCTTTAGTCAAATCCCCCAGCGCCTGGGGATAACTCTGCAGTTTTATTTTCAGTTTTTTTGCTTTTTTGAACTCGGGGTTATTCTGTCCGACGGCCGGGCTGAAAATTACCAAGTCAACTTCTTTTTTAAGGTTTTTTTCTTTATGTTTTCCGATATAAATTTTAGCCCCCTTTTTTCTGAGGGATTTTATAATTTCAGAGTCTGTTAAATCAGACCCCGAAACCTTATATCCTTTTGCCAGATAGTATTTGGCAAGGGCCGAAACTCCTATTCCGCCAATGCCGATGAAATGAATTTTTGTTTTTAGATTTTTAACTGGCATGATTCCAAAATTGTATATTCAGCTCCCCCTCTTTTTAATTGGCTTTCCATTACCTCAATTGATTCTGCTTGAAAACTCAGCGAAATTTCCTCGTTGATTTCCGGCCTTGCTTCCGGTTCAAGGCGCTTCCACTCAAAAGCCCTGATTCTCGCCAAAGTGATATGGGGAGAGAACGCCCTGCTTTCGGGAGAAAAGCGGACTCCGTTTGATATCAGAAGGGATTTTTCCAAGTCGTTTTTTAAAGCCGTAAATTCTTTTGATTTTTCTCCTTCCGCCCAGACCATTCGGGGCGGAATTTTTTTAGGAGGCGCGCAGATAACTTTATTCAAATTTACGGGAAAGGAAAAATTTCGCGAAGCCGTTTCTTTTGTGATTTTACATACCTCCAGAAGTTCGTTGTCTGAAAGGTAGCCCAAAAAAATAAGAGTAATATGGAGATTGTCTTTTTTGGTCCATCTGGCCGGAATTTCGGGCCATCTCCCCTGAAAATCGGCAAGTTTTTTCTTTATGTTTTCCGGTAGATTTATCGCTATAAAAACTCTGTGCCGCATAAAATTTATTTTAACAAAAAAAAATTATATTGACAAAAAGCGAAAAAAAAGTTAAATTTTCTTAGAGTCTTTCAAATCTTTTTGGACAGGGGGAACGGAAGATGATACGGACAAAAGAGATAGAAATAATTAATGAAGAATTTGCCGAAGAGGGCCAAGAAGAAGAGTTGGGTTTTTCAGGATCAATTTTAAAAGAGCTTAAGGCGCACGCCGTTCTTTCAAAAGAGGAAGAGCTGGATTTATTCCAGCAGCTTGATGAAAATCCGGACGGAGAATCGGCGCGGGAAAAAATCATTATCTCAAATATAAGATTAATCCTCCATATAATTAACAAAGAAACAAGGGTTCAGGAATTAGATAATTTAGGCTTGGAGGTTTCGGATTTACTTCAAGACGGCGTCATCGGTTTAATGAAGGCAATTAGAAGATATGATTGGCGTTTGGGAAATAAATTCTCTACTTTTGCTACTTACTGGATAAAACAGGCAATTCAGAGAGCAATAGTTGATAGGGGGTATATTATAAGGACTCCATCTCATGTAGCCTATAAAAAGAGTGTATTATTTAAAAGACGAGACGAATTCATAGAAAGAGAAGGCAGAGATCCTTCAGATAAAGAATTGGAGAGTTTGGCCATCAAAAATGAAATTTCCAAAAGCGAATTAGAATTAATTAAAACTTCTATGTTAGTGGACAGACTTATGTCCCTGGATATGCCCTTTAACGAAAACGACGATAACTCACTCTCTTTAAATGATGTAATTCCCATTCAAGATATAAGTCCCGAAGAATATTCGGAAGACAAAAAGAGAAAAGAAGACATTTCAAGAATACTGGAGTTTATACTAAATGAAAGAGAAAGGCGCGTCATCGTTCTTAGATACGGCCTGACAGACCAAAAAACTCGGACATTAGCAGAAATAGGACAAGAATTCGGCATAACTCGCGAAAGAGTAAGACAGATTCAAGTAAAAGCGATGCGAAAATTGAAAAAGTCAAAAGAGATTAGATCCTTACATACTGAATTATAAACATAAAACGAATTGCAAAAAATTAATTGCAAAGAAAGAATTACATAAGGTGCGCCAGCGCACCTTCTTTTTTTAAAAATTTAAAAAACTGCTTTTTAAAGCAACGAAATGATGATAAAATAAAAATATGAAAGAGGTTTATCTTTATGAAAAAAAATCCGAAAAAGGAGTGAAATGTTTGAATTGCGCCCACTACTGCCAAATTTTATCCCAAAAAAGAGGCACTTGCGGTACAAGAGAAAATAAAAACGGGAAACTTTACGCTTTAAATTACGGAAAAGTTGCCGCTCTGAACATTGACCCTATTGAGAAAAAACCTCTCTTTCATTTTTTGCCGGGAAGCCGGTCTTTATCTTTGGCGACTGCGGGCTGCAATTTCAAATGCGCCAGTTGTCAAAACTGGGATATATCTCAATCCCCCAATCTGACGGGTAAAATTGAAGGTAGAGAAATTTCTCCAAAAGAAATAATTGATATTGCTTTAAAAAATAAACTTCCCAGCATATCTTATACTTATACAGAGCCTGCGATTTTTTCGGAATTTGCTTTAGATATAATGAAGTTGGCAAAAAAAGCAAAAATAAAAAACTGCTGGGTAAGCAACGGTTTTTGGTCCGAAGAATTGTTTGATTTAAATTTTCCTTATTTGGACGCAGCCAATATTGACTTGAAAAGTTTTGAAAACGAATTTTATGTAAAATATTGCGGCGGCAAACTGCAGCCCGTCTTGGATACCCTGAAAAGATTAAAACAAAAAGGAATTTGGACTGAAATTACAACTTTGGTAATTCCGACTTTGAACGACAAGGATAAAATTTTCAAAGATATTGCAGATTTTATAAAAAAAGATTTAGGCAACGAAACCCCCTGGCATATCAGCCAGTTTTCCGGCGCTATTTCCTGGAAACTTAAAGATTTGCCCAATACTTCTTTTGAAACCCTTGAAAAAACCCATAAAATCGGCAAAGAGGCCGGCTTGAAATATGTTTATACCGGTAACGCGCCGGGTGCTCCGAGCGAAGATACTTTTTGCCCCAAATGCGGCGCTTTAATGATTGACAGAAACGGCTATTTTGTTTCCCGTCACGACAAAGACGGCAAATGTTCAAAATGCGGCGAAGATTTAAATTTAATTTTAAAATAAAATAATATGCCCGTGGTTTTCGCTTGTATATCCCCTCACCCGCCGATAATTCTTCCGTCAGTCGGTTCGGATAAAGACCGGGCAGAGGTTAAAAAAACAATTGAAAATCTGGAAAATTTGGGAGAAGAACTGAAAAAAACCGGACCCGATTCAATAATAATTTCTTCCCCTCATCCTGATTGGGGATTTAATGTTCCCTTGTTTTTTCTGGCAAAGGATTTTCAGGGAGAAATCAAAAAATTATTAATGGGAACGGAAACGCCGGAATTTTATTTTGAAGAAGGGAAAAAACTTTACAAGGAGTTGGATAAAAATAAAAAATATGCTTTAATTGGTTCTGGCGATTTATCTCACTGCTTGAAAGAAGACGGACCTTACGGATTTCATCCCGACGGTCCGAAATTTGACGAGGATTTGATAGAATCCTTTAAAAAGAAAGATATAAAAAATATTTTTAAACTTGATAATAAATATCCGGAAACCGGTGAATGCGGATTAAGGTCTTTTTGCTTTATCCTTGGCGCTTTGGAGGAAATAGGACAAAATTTACGGCCGGAAATTTTATCATATGAGGCGCCCTTTGGAGTCGGATATTTAGTAGTCAACTTTAAACTATAATTTAAACTATAAAAAAATATGAAATTTGTTTTAAAAGGACCATTTAAAGAAAATATTTACAGTTTAATGAGGGGGGTCGGCTATTTTTTCCAGGGCGAAAAAGATGAAGAATTGGCTTTCAGCAGGCCGGCAAGGGGTTATCCCAGATTTCATATTTATCTGAAAAAAGAAGGAAATGATTTGATTTTAAATTTGCATTTAGATCAGAAAAAGCCGAGTTACAAAGGAACTCCTGCCCACAGCGCCGAATATAAAGACACTCCCGTAAAAGAAGAAAAAGAAAGAATCAAAGAGATAATAATGAAAAAATCGGTTTAATTTATAATATGAACAAATATGTTTTGCTTGCCAAAACGGCAGTTGAAAAATTTATAAAAGAAAAAAAGGTTATTCTGCCGCCGGCGGGATTGCCCGAAGACCTTTTAAAAAAGAAAGCCGGAACCTTTGTAACAATAGAAAAAGAAGGAGAATTAAGAGGATGCATCGGAACCTATCTGCCGACAAAAGAAAACATGGCTCAGGAAATAATTCAAAACGCCATTGCCGCAGCCACCGAGGATTACCGTTTCAATCCTATACAGGAAAAAGAGCTTCCCTTGCTTTCTTTTTCCGTTTATATTTTAGGGAAATCTGAACAAATAAAAGAAATAGCGGAACTTGATGCTGAAAAATTTGGTATAATTGTTAAAACGGCCCCTATTGACAATACGACAGATGTGGCTTTTGACGGCCATATGCCTTCCAGATCCGGGCTTTTGTTGCCCAATTTGCCGGGAGTGGATTCGGTGGAAAAGCAGTTTCTTATAGCCTGCCAGAAAGGAGGAATTGATCCGGCAAAAGAAAAAATATTGATTTACCGCTTTACCGTTGAAAAATATGAATAAAAAAATAAAAAAAGTCAAAAAAAAGACCAGAAAGAAAATAAAAGAGGAAACAGATGTTCAGGAAATAATAAACCACTACTTTTATAGCAAGGGTTTGACTTTGGATAAAATAAAAGAAGATGCCAAAAAGAAAAAGATAATTTATTCCAGGTATACCAGACCGGCAAAGCAGCTCTTGGAATTGGCGGGTTCTGTGGGTAAAGCCAAAAAAGCTATTAACATAGTGGCTGAATGGGCAAAGTCGAGAAACTTGGATTACGCCATTGAAACTGTTTTTAAAAAATGGCTGGAACTGGGCAGGTTAAAACCAAAAGAAATTGTCAAAAAACCCTACTTTCAGGGAAATCCAATGATTTGGTCTGACGCCAAAAGAAAATGGTATGTAATAAATGACGTCGGAGACTGGCTGGAGTTTGCCGGCAAAGAAGAAGAAATAGAGTGGCGAATTATGAAATAATATACAAACTTAAAAAACTATGAAATCTGATTTAAAAATTATTTTTATCGGAACGCCGGAATTCGGCGCAATAATTCTGGAGGGAATGATTAAAGGAAAATATAAGCCAGACTTGGTTATTACCAATCCCGACAAGCCCGTGGGCAGAAAAAAAACAATCACTCCCTCGCCGGTAAAACTGACGGCTGAAAAATACAAAATCCCGATTTTGCAGAAAGAAAAAATAAAAGAGTGCGAAGAAAAAATTAAAAACTTGAACCCCGGCTTAATTGTGGTGGCGGCTTTCGGCGAAATATTGCCAAGGGAAATTTTAAAAATTCCCGAACACGGCTGCCTGAATGTCCATCCTTCTTTATTGCCGAAATTCCGCGGTTCCTCCCCTATTCAATTTGCTATTTTAAACGGAGAGAAGAAAACCGGAACCACTATAATTTTAATGGATGAAAAAATGGACCACGGCCCGATTTTAAACCAAAGAAGCACAGAGATTAAAGAGGTAGAAACGGCTCTTGAACTTCGGAAAAAATTGGCTCAACTCGGGTCATCCCTTTTATTAGAAACCATTACTCGCTGGACGAGAAACTTAATCGAGCCGAAGCCGCAAGATGACGGGAAAGCAACTTTTACTAGGGCGCTTATTAAAGAGGACGGAAGAATTAACTGGCAGAAAACAGCAGAAGAATTGGAAAGAGAAGTAAGAGCTTTTTCTATTTGGCCCTGCAGTTTTACTGTTTGGGAAAGAAGAGACGGAATAAAAATAAGAATTAAAATTTTAAAAGCAAGAGTATATAAAGTAAAAGGAGGTATTCCCTACTCCATAGGTAAAACTTTGGTTGTTCCTCAAAACGAAATCGGAGTCCAGTGCGGCACGGGCCATTTTGCCAAAGGCTTTAAAGGAGATTTACTGGTAATTGAAAAATTGCAGAAAGAGGGAGGAAAAGAAATGAGCGCTGAAGATTTTTTACGGGGCCATATAGATTTTATCGGAAGCGTTCTTAAATAATATGTTGTTGCATAACGACCTAAAAAAGGGAGTAAATTTTATTTTAAACGGCGAGCCCTACGAAGTTTTGGAATCGTCCCTCGTATTTAAAGGCAGGGGCAGTTCGGTGGTTCAGACAAAGGTTAAAAACCTGGTTTCGGGAAGCGTACTTTCAAAAACATTCCATCCTGGAGATTCATTTGAAGAAGCAGATATTGAGAAAATAAAAGTGAAATTTTTATATCCCCATCGGGATAAATTTTTCTTTTCAAAAGAAAATAATCCCTCTTTTCGTTTTGACCTGCCAAAAGAAATTATTGGAGAGGGTGTTAAGTTTTTAAAACCAAACCAAATTGTAGAAGGAATGCAGTTTAAAGATAAAATAATTAACATTTCTTTGCCGATTAAAGTTCAATTGAAAGTAGTTGAAGCGCCACCGGGAATTAAAGGAGACAGAGCCCAGGGCGGAACCAAAGCGGTTTCTTTGGAAACCGGTGCCAAAATAAACGCCCCTCTTTTTATAAAAGAGGGAGATATTATTGAGATAAACACTGATAAGGACGAATACGTAAGAAGGGTTGAATAACTATTTGTTTTTTCTTTTGGCTTCGGCTTTTCTTACTTGGACTTCCGACATCCCGAAGTGATGGGCAATTTCATGCCAGACGGTATTTTTTACAATTTCCTTTATCTCAATTTCCGTTTTCGCTACCTTTTCAATCGGTTTTTTGAAAATAGTAATTTTATCGGGCAGAACCTGGCCGTAGTGCCATCTTTTTGTTTGAGGAACGCCTTCATACAAACCAAAAAGCAGAAAACCATTTCTTATTTTTAATTTGCCGAGTTGTTCTTTTGTAGGTAATTCTTCAACAATAATATCTACGTTTTCCAATTTCTCTAAGAATTTCTGGGGAATTGCTTTTATTCCCTCTTTTACGATTTTTTCGAATTTTTCGTTAGTCATTTAATATAATTTAAAGGGCCTCTGCCCTTATTCTAAAAACCGCCTCAAGGCGGCTTTCACATCTATTTACGCTTTTTCAATTAAAAGCTTATTGACAAGTTTTTCATCTGCTTTAACAAAATCAAATCCGGGAAGCTCTTCAAGTTTTACCCAAGTTACTTCGTCGTGAACCGTTAAAAAAGGCTTTCCCTCTAAAATTTTGCACCAGAAACTAAAAAACCGATATTTTTTTCCGTCGGTTCGGTTGTAATCATGTTCGTAAACCAAATAAGACTCTTCAATTTTTATTTTAAGACCCAATTCTTCTGAAATTTCCCTGCGTAAACAATCCTCAATTTTTTCATTCGGCTCAATTTTTCCGCCGGGAAACTCCCATTTTTCAGCCCACCCTTTAAATATTTGATTTTTATTTCTTTTGGCAATTAAAAACTTATTCCCCTCTTTTATAATCGCCACAGTTACGTTGATATAATCTTTTTCGGAAGACATATAATTAAATAGCTAACTAACCATTTTTTCCTTAATGATGAAAATAAGAAACATTCATTTGTGAAGTTTTTTTATTTCTTCCTTGAATTATTTTTTTTCCTATTTTTCCTTTTTAATTTTCTATCAAGCCGTTTTCTGTTTGCCCATCCTATACCCATTTTTTTTATTTTTTATTATAGTTATGACCTTTTTAAGTTTTATTTGGTTTTTAGTATACGGCAGGCAGGGGTAATTCGGATTTTTTTGGCGTGTCTCACCGACCCGTCTCGATCGGGACTGTTTTTAGCTAAAATGAGACAAATGAGACAATATTTAAGGGTGTCTCACGGTGTCTCATTTTTTATCTTTTTCCAACTCCTCGCCCCGAAGAATCCAAAGAAGCCGAAAAAACCGAAAAATCCGTAAGTAAGCGTTGGAACCAATCCTAATAAGCCGAGAAGTCCTATCCAGCCCAGCTTCCATAAATCTTTCGGTTCACCCTTTCTGAAATAGGAAACGGTGCCGTAAATAACGGAGATGACAAAAGAAATGGCAAAAACAAAAGTTAGGATGAAAAACACCGGCTCTTCAATTTTGAAATAAGCGGAAATGGCATTATGTAAAATAATGAAAATGATACTCAGCCCGAAGAAGATATAAGTTGTCTTTGTCTGTTTTTCCATCTTACTCTACTTTACCAAAAAACCGCCCGAATGGAAGTGGCGGAAATAAAACGAAAGAGGTTAAACCTCTTTTATCTGGGCTCCCCTGAACCCCACGTGGTTCAGTGGTTTCATGGCTCCCCAGTTCAAAGTTTATTATAATTCTAGAAGACAGGGATTACATGGCGGGATTGAAGGTGAAACTGACAGAGATTAAGCAATTCTACAATAATTTACGTCTATCTTCTTCTTTGGCTAGATGATGTTTGAATCCGTCTTCGGACTAAACTTTGACTATTTTAAAAATTTTATTATCTTTTTCCCTCCGGTCGTATTCTTTGATAAACTTGCCCCTCTCGTTTGACCGCCAGTGTAAACAATGATGTTTTTGTTTTTTGGCAGATGCCATCTTTTCTTTCTTCTTGTACAAATAATACAAGCCTTACCGGACCTTACTCTTGGAACTACATATTCTCTGACAAAATCAATCATCAATTTTGGTGTATACATCTGATTATATAAATTATTTTTTAATTTAAAAATTTTTGAGTGATAAGGAATGAGTTCTAATGTAGCTATGTTTTTTGACACAAAGGATAATGCATCTATGTAAGAGACAGACTTGGAATGTGAGACTTCGTGTATTATATCTCTTAATTTATTCTCCCAATATTGGCCCCCTCCATGCCACAAAAATCTAGGATTTAGATAAAAAAATGGAAAGCGATTCTTATTTAAATTCTGTCTTATATTTTTAATCCCTTGTTAGTCGCTTTCCTTTTTAGTATCCTAACCATCTTCCTAGATATATCAGAAGCAGAAACTTTATACCCTTTTTGTGCAAGACCAATAGCTTGTATTCCTGTACCACAGGCACAATCAAGGATCGTTTTGACTGAATTTGGCCTCAAAATGCCATCCAATGATAAAGCCTCTAATCTCGTTAATCTGTCGACGTTATCGAATAGTTCATCGAATCGGGAACCCATGCCCCCATAGTTCCCCTAATCTTTTTTCTTTAAAATCATATTTGATTAACAAAAACAATTAGTAATAAATGGCATTTTTAAGTAGATTAAGCGTTTTAAGTTTCTTAGGATGGGCTTTTTTAAACTCTCCTTCGGGATGAGGACTAATAAGAATTACTTTACCTTTTCCAAATTTAGAAAAAGCAATAGCTCCCAAGTTGTTTTCATAATTAGCCACCACAGTAACTCTTTTTTTCGGAATAATAATTGGTCCGTTCCGATACCAAATATTCAATTCTCTTGGAGAACCTTGAGTTAAACGATGTTTCTTTAGCTTTATTTTTCTTAGTCTTCCTGGTCTCCTTCTGGCTGTTTCCCTAAGACACCTAACATTGATTATTCCCAAACCTCTTGCTTTAACTCTTTTGCCTTTTCTTAAGATAATACAGTCTTTTGAGGCAAAATAAACACCGCCACAAATACCAATATATTTCCCGCCTTTAGAAATAAATTCTCTAATAATCTGATAGAAATTATCTTTGCTTAAGCTTGATATATACTTCTCTGTTATTCCCCCGGGCATTAAAAAGACCTGGAAATCATTAAGTTTTTCTTTAATTCCTCTTTTATCTAACTTTACATAGGATATTTTAAGCATTCTGAAAGCAGATTCTACATCGGGGATACTCTGAGTGCCGGGTCCATTGTAAATGGCTATTTTATTCTTTTTCATATTCTTAATTCTAACAAAAAATCGTCTTCTTGACGATTCTTCTTGACGATTAAGTGTGGTGTATAGACTATTAAAATCCTGAGTTTCCCTCATCTGAATCCACTAATTACTTAACGAACTGTTCATTGAAAACAAAATGCTCTATCTGGAAAAATAAAGAGATTTAAGTATAATAAAAATATACAATTGAATATGCCTAAACTCCGCTTTCACGGAGCATGGCACAAAAACCCTCGTAGGTATCAAGCTCGTCGTCAGAGCACCTGCGAGGGTCATATCCCGAAAGGGGTATGGGTGACCGCAAGGTCATCGCTGGCGGCGAGCTTTATGTTAACCGCCAGTCATATAACGAAAGGTCGCAGAATAATTAAATAGAGATTAAATATGGCCGACGAAACAAAACCTAAAAAACCAATCTGGAAAAAATGGTGGTTCTGGTTAATTGCTATTTTTGTGATATTTATTATAATCGGGGCTAGCGGTGGAGAAAAGAAAGAAGAAGGAACTCCAACAACTGGCCTGCCTACCCAACAAGAAAGTACTCAACAAGAAGGCACTCAACAAGAGAACACCGAACCTCCTGCAGCCCAAATAACTTGGCAGAAAATAAAATCTTGGAATGGAACGGGAATTAAAAAGACGGAAGCATTCACAATAACTGGTGATCAGTGGAGAGTTAATTGGAAAAATCAAGGCGGAGATTTTGGAGACGGAATACTTCAGATTTATGTATATAGAACCGGTAGTGATTTTCCAGAAGAATTATTAGCAAACACAACCGAGGTCGGAAGTGATACTTCTTATGTCTACAAGAGCGGAACATTTTATCTGGATATTAGCGCAGCTAATACAACCTGGGAAGTAGAGGTAGAAGAATTAAAATAAAAACTAAAAACCCCGTTCGGGGGTTTTTAGTTTGGTAGATTTTTTAGTATCTCTCATCCTCTTTTTTATTGAATGATAGAACGAGGAGAAAGTTGAATCATTTGGGCGGTATAACTTCCGTCGGAATTTTCTTCACCGGTAACCGTTATTTGTTTACCAATTTCAAGATCTTCTACTGAACCCCCTGTTGTTTTAGATATTTGAGTAGAAGCTGAGAAAAAGATAATTTTTGAGCCACCATCCGGCATTTTCAAAGTTATACTCTGCTCGTCTTTAGCAATAACCTCGCCATTTAGAAATCCACCGTTAGATCCTCTTCCAATTCTCCCCTCAAAAGCTTCTCCTATATTTCCCTGAAAAAGTTCCTGGCGTTGTTCTTCGGATAAGTTTTGGAAATTCTGACGGGAAAAATCACCAAAAGAGGTTTTGCTCTGGCTATACTTTATTCCGCCATAAAATGCACCACCGCCCACAATAATTAATGCAATAATGATTGGTAATAATTTTTTCATGTTTTTGACCTTTAATTTTTATTCATAACGCAACGCCTCAATAGGATTTAGCTTAGCCGCTTTTTGAGCAGGCCAGTAACCAAAGCCGATCCCTATGCCGGCAGATACGCTAAAAGCTAAAACAATTGAAAATAAAGAAATTTTAGTAGCGGTATCCGTAAAAAACATTATCCCGTAAGCCAACGTGCCTCCTAAGATTATCCCAAAAACTCCACCCAAAAAAGTTAGCATTACAGCTTCGGCTAAAAATTGAAAGGTGATATCCGATCTTTTGGCTCCGATAGCTTTGCGAAGGCCGATTTCTCTAGTTCTTTCGGTTACCGTGGTCATCATCATGTTCATAATGCCGATTCCACCAACAATCAAGGAAATTCCAGCAATAGCTGCCAATAAAATGGTCATTGTGTTGGTTATTGAAGAAGCAGACTCAATAATGTCTTCCTGTGACATCACACTGAAATCGGCTGTTTGGGGATCGCCAATATTATGGAGTCTTAAAAGAAGATTTGTGATACCTGACTGAACCGAAGCCATCATTTGAGAACTTTCTGCTTGTACGCTAATTGTAGAAACAGCATCCGAGCCTGCTAAAAATCTTTGAGCGGTCGTTATGGGAATAAAAATTATATCATCCTGGCTGCCAAAACCCGTACCTCCTTTGGCTTGAGTTACGCCGATCACTTTAAAGTTTATACCGTTAATTCTCACTGTTTGGCCCAGAGGATTAACATTCTCGCCAAAAAGATCGTCTCTAGTTGTCGGGCCCAAAACCGCCACCTTCGAAATGGAGCGGACATTTTGGTCAGAAATAAAAGAACCTAAAGCTAGGGCAACATTCTTCACTGCAAGATAAGAAGAAACCGTACCTACTATTTGGGTGTTAGTATTCTGACCTTGGGTTACAACCTGATACCTTCTGGAAACTTCTGGTGCCACCGCCGAAACCCCGGGGACTTCTTGAACTATAGCTTCTGAATCTTCTATGGTTAAACTTTGAGCTGTACCTCTGCCGGCTGAAACTTGAGAAAAACTTCTTTGGAAACCCGGCATTACTGTGATTAAATTAGAACCCATTGACTGAATACTTGATTCAATGGAACCAGCCGCTCCCTGGCCAATTGAAATCATAGCGATAACAGAGCCAATACCAATAACGATACCTAAAATAGTCAGACCCGACCTGACTTTATTAGCAGAAATAGCAAAATAAGTTTCTTCAAATAAGTCGGTAATGAGCATAACTAATGATGATTAATAATATCCTCAACGATTTCCCCATCTTTTAGAGAAATCATTCGCTTGGCCTTTTGGGCAATATATTTTTCGTGAGTAATTAAAATGACTGTTCGGCCCTGCTTGTTTAGATTTTCAAAGGTTTCAAGAACAATCTCACCAGTTTTGGTATCAAGATTGCCGGTAGGTTCATCAGCCAGAATTAAAGAAGGATTATTCACTAAAGCCCTAGCAATAGCCACTCTCTGCATCTCTCCCCCCGAAAGTTGATTGGAAAGGTGGTAAAAGCGAGCTTCATCTAAACCCGCACTCAATAGAGATTTCTTGGCGATTTCTTCTCGTTGGTCTTTTGAAATATTAGCATAAGTTAAAGGTAGCACTGCATTCCGCAGAACCGTAGCTCTAGGTAAAAGATTAAAAGCTTGAAAGACAAAACCGATTTTCTTTTTCCGAATATCAGCTAATTCATCATCGGAAAGATGGGAAACATCTTTTCCTTCTAAGAAATACTGACCGTTAGTCGGAGCGTCTAAACACCCTAAAATATGCATCAAGGTTGATTTACCAGAACCCGAAGGTCCGATAATGGCTACAAATTCACCCTCTTTAATAGAAAAAGAAATGCCTTTAAGCACCCTAGTTTCGATATCGCCTGTTTTATAAACTTTGGTGATATTTTTAACTTCTATCATCTTAATTTATCTACTAAAACTTCTCATCTGCATCATCTGAAATCCCTGTGTTTGAGTCTGGGTAGTTTGATTTTGTGTCGAATTAATGGCCGAACTTACAACGATATCTCCCTCTTTAAGACCTGAAACAATTTCGGTAGAAAAATCATTTGAAAGTCCAACTTCTACGGTCTGCAGTTTCGGCGAATCTGACAAGACTGCCCCCGAAATGTTAGCTAGTAATTGCTGGCTTAATTCTTCATCTGCCTCCACCAATTCAACATAATAAGAACTTCCTTGAGATTTAATAGCACTACTTGGTAAAACTAAAACGTCTTGCTTGGCTTCGGTAATGATGTCTGCGGTAACGCTCATCCCGGGCTTAACTTGTTCTATGTCGGTATCAAAAGTAATCTTTATTCCGTAACTTACCACCCCCTGAGAAACTTGACCAACCGTATCGACCTCTAAAACCTTTCCAGTGATGCTTATATCCGGCAGAGCGTCAAAAATCAAAGTTGCCTTCTGGCCGGCTTTTACATTAGCCGCATCAATTTCATTAAGGCTTAGTTCGGCTATTTTCTGTTCGGTAATAATATTGGCAACCACCGCTCCGTTAGAAACAGAATCGCCATTTTTTACTTTAACTTCAGCAATAACACCACTGAAGGGAGCATAGATATAAGAATTTTCTAAATCTTTTTTAGCTGTAGCTAAAGCATCTTCTTTTTGCTGAATGGTAAGTTCTTTGGTTCGGACGGTCAGTTCATCGGGAACCTCTTTAAGTTTCTCCAGCGACAGCTCTTTTTCTTCTACCGACAAATCGGCATCAACCAAAGCTTGCCTATCGTCCTTTAAAGAATTCTGGACGGAATAAAGAGTCTGTAAAAAACTATTTGTTTTTGAGTAGTAGGATTGGAGGTTTGTTCGATAAGTAGTTATACCGCTATAAATGCGCCTGTCGTTAGAAGAAAGATAATCGACAACGAAATCCAAAAGATTAATCTCGGATTTCATGGCTTGAGATACGGCTTTAATCGTATCTGTCGTTTGATCTAATAAGGCTTCTATTGTTTGACTATCCGCGTAATAATCGGTATTTTTATAATCTTTCAAGTTCTGGTCATATTTTATCCTTGCTATTTTATAATCATCCTCGGCGTCTCTGATAAAAATATCTAAATCAGCCCTACTTATAGGATCAAAAGAATTTACATAAACGGTTTTGTTCCAATTGTAATCGCTAATCGCTATTTCGCTTTTTGCTATGTCGTAACCGTACAAAACATCTCTGGCTGTTGTAACAATCGTCGGTAAATCAAAAAAGATATTGGTAACACTATTAAAAGCATCTTTTAGACCATTCTCAATTCCTTCTTCTGCTTTAATTTTTGAATCTTTGGCTTTAGCCAAAGCATTTTCTGCTTGAAATAAATCGAGTTCATCAGGGGGGCTCAGTAAATCATTTAGGTCGGCTTGAGCAGTTTCAAGTGCAAGTTGAGCACTGACCACTGCTTTTTTTAAATTCGTGTCGTCTAATTTAGCGATTAATCCTCCCTTTTTTACTTGGTCGCCATTTGTAATATAAAGATTTAGAATCTCTCCACTTATCTCTGCCTTAATATCTGCTTCATTTAATGAGGATACTTGACCACTGCCAGAAACGGAGACAATAAGCGTGCCTTTCTCAGCGCTTGCTAAAACATAACGCGTTTCTCCTTCATCACTCTTGATTGTTTTATAGCCAAAATAGCCTCCCAAAACAAAAATCAATAAAAAGAGAATAATAATTTTTTTCTTAAATATTTTTTTAAACACAAAATTCTAAAAAAATTTCAGGCCTCCCTTCCGCTATTTTTTAACAGAGGCCCAAAATTCTTTTTTAAAAACTAATCTTACCAACCGAACCCTCTGCCAAAGCCCCTAAAGCCGTGTCCAAGCATTCCACCTCTCACACACTTTAAATCAATTCCCTGTTCTTCGGCCCAAGCTTCTATTTTTTCTCTCATTTCCTGCATTTTGGCTTGTCTTTCTTCAAGAGAAAAATCTTTTAAATCTCCGTACTCCTCCCTTAATACCTTAAGAGCTTCTTTTTGTTCGTCAGTAAGTTGAGTGCATTTAGGCAGGCCGAATTCAGGCATTTCACCGCTCCATTTTTCTTCAAAGCGGGCTTGCATCTCCTGCATTCTTTCTTCTCTTACTTCATCAAAAACCTCCTGTACTTCTTCGGGGTTGAGACCGAACCTCTCAACGAACTTCTGGATAATGATAGAGAAAGGACCACTCCCACTTTCGGCCTGGGCGTTTACCACGGCTACGCCGCAAAGACCGAGAACAGCAATTGTTATCACAGAAAGAGTTAAAATTTTCTTCATATTATTTATCAATTATCTCATCTCATCCGACCTTTCTACTTATTACTACAAATAATGGCTCATTTTATTTCATGCATCAAAAAAACTGCCGGAGAGAAGCAGTTTTTTAGATTCGATACGATTATCTGTCCGGCATTATAGGCATACGATGCGGAATTAACATATTGCGCGGCTTGGACGGGCGGTCTTGCTTGAAGATTTTGAAATTATCATCAATTTTACTGACGCCGGAGGCCTGCACCGTACCATTATTCCTTTCCCCTAAAACCACTACCGTATCTGATTCTTTAATACCTGTCCCAAATGGAAAACGGGTTTCGGAATCGACAATAACTTCTAATATTTCTTTATTGGGTGTCTCAATGCGGAAACCGTTATCTATAACTTCGGAAACAACTCCCCGATGCACATTCTGGAATTTTGGCACGCCGAAATCGCGGTAAAATTCTCCCGCGAGCGGCAGGCGTCCCTCTCGAGCTCTTTGAAAAAGATCCGGGTGAAACTGCGTTTTATTAATAATAAAACTGCCCAAAAACACAAGTACAATAATGGCTATAATAGAGTAAAGGATGGGCCGGCGATAAGAAAAAGCGAAATGTTTAACCAGTATTTCCAACACAACAATTAAAAGTACGGCCACTAGAATTAAAAGCCAGGGCATGGAAGTAAGAAAAATCCCTACCCCGCGAAAGCCAAATCCCGGTAAGAACATAACCCCACTTGCCCGCAAGGAAAAAGCAATAAAGCTGATCAAGTACAAAATAAATAAAGCAACGGTGATAACGCCCAACACAAACAAAACGGTCTTTAATACAAAGTAAGCTTTAGGCTTCATGTTAATCTGACCGCTTTTTATCTTATTAAGCACTTTCTCTGCTATAGAATTTTTTACTTCCTGATTGTTCATAATTTCGGAGAAATTATCTTTCTAATTTGTATCCTAATTTCTCAAAAATAGATCTCATTATTTTTTTTGCTCTTTTGATCCTTATCCCAACGGTTGAAATTGGAATCCGCATTATATCGGCAATTTCTTTGTAGGGTAAATCTTCTAAATAATATAAGATAATCGGTTCACGATATTTCGGCTCCAATTTATCGAGACAATTATCAATCATCTTTTGCATATCTTGGCGGTTTATTTCCTGTCCTAAACTGTTATCGTGAAGTTCGTAAGGGAGAAAAACATCTAAATCAAACAGCGGTAAGGTTCTTCCCCTTCTCTTTTTAAGAACATTGACTAGTTCATTGTGGGCAATGCGGTAGAGCCACGAGGAGAATTTCCTGTTTGTATCAAAACTTTGAATGTTTACGTAGGCTTTTATGAAAATTTCCTGGATAATATCGTTTATATCTTCGTTATCAGAAAGAAACTTTCTAGCGTAACGTACCATTTTTTCCTTGTAGCGGTGGATTAAAACTCCGAATAAATCAATATCGCCTGCCCGAATCAAGGCGACAACATCTTCATCCGATTGGAAAGGATTCTTTTGCTCCATTTAATTACTACAACAAAGATATACTTCTTATTTCATTAATTCCGTATTTTATACTACCAAAAGTCACCAAAATAGCGATTAGTTGGCGATGTTTTGCTCCGAACAAAGTTCGATGTCCTAGACGGGTACCGGAATAGTTTTCTCGAACTTTTCCAAAAATGTGAGGCGGATCGGTCTCTCGAACCGCGCTCAAGGTAGCTGCGGGGCTGCGACTCGAACTATAGCTTCATTTTATGTTCAAAATCCTGTATTTTTCAGTTCGAATCCCAGACGGGTTAAATTTGAGGAATTACATTGAATTCTTATTTTCATAGTATTTAAAATTTCTTAAAATAATCTTCGAAAATCTTTCTTTCCTCCTCGTTATTGATTTTTTTATCTTTTAAATTATATTTCTTGGGATCAACCCACTCATGCTTATTGTGTTCTGCAGAAAGTTTAATTTGTCCAGATAAGTATCTCGCTTCATAAGCAGTAATCAAAGCGTGCATTTTAGTGTATTTATTATATCTCCTATATTGAATAACTGGCCTAAGGATTTTATATTTAACATCTTTGCCTAATTCTTCTTCTACTTCTCTTTTGAATAAATCTTTTATTGGAAGTTTTATCTCATTTCTTTCAATTCGCCCACCCGGAAAATCCAAAAAACCGGTTGCTGATTCTGTAAGCAACAATATCTTATTATTTTTTTTGAGAATCAGTTTAAATGAAACATTAAAAGTCGCGTATTTCATGTTTTTATTCTATCAAAAAAATCGCTTTTTGGCGATTCTGGGATAAGTCGGTTTGCGATATGGTACTAGGACTAGGACTAGGACTAGGACTCGAACTAAAACCCCGAATAAAGTTCGATGACCTAGAAAGGTACGGGTCTAGGACGTCCTAGACGGGTCGTGAAATTACGTTCAAAATGACCCGTCTCGGTCATCCACGATACTGCGCTGACTCGTGCTGCGGGGCTTGGATTCGAACCAAGATTAACGGCTTCAAAGGCCGCTGTCCTACCATTAGACGACCCCGCAAGATTCTATTATTGCCAATTCCAAGGGCAATTGGGGTATTGAAGAATATCTTACTTTGTTTTCGGCTTCCAGAAAAAGATTTAAAATCCTGCGAATATCTTCTTCTTTAAAAAGGTCTGCCTGTTCTTTCAGTTTTTGAAATTCTTCTTTGGTTAAGCCGGTGATAATCGGGTTTGTCATTTCCGCGCCGGTTATTTTTAAAATCAGTGCCTGTCTTAAATAATTGATAAAGGATTTGCTGAATTCCTGAAGGTCTGTTCCTTTTTCTGTAATTTCGTTTAAGAAATTAATCGCCTCCGGTGCTTTTTTGTTTCCGATAAAATCGCAAAACTTGCTTACCATATTTATTTCAACCAATCCCAACAAATCTTTTATATTTTCCGTTTTAATTTCCTGCCCTTGCCCCAAAGATAAAAGTTGGTCCAATAAGCTTTCAGCGTCTCTTATAGCCCCTCCTGAATTTATGGCTATAAGCTCCAAAGCCGGCTTTTCAATTTTTAAGTTCTCTTTTTGAGAAATTATTTCCAGTCTTTTTATAATTTCGGGCAGGGTAAGTTTTCTAAAATCAAATCTTTGGCATCTTGAAATAATAGTCGGTATCATTTTGTGAATTTCGGTGGTGGCTAAAACGAATATAGCGTGAGATGGCGGTTCCTCCAAAGTTTTCAAAAGGGCGTTTGCCGCTTCTTTGGTCAACTGATGACTCTCGTCTACAATAAATACTTTGTATTTTGATTTTGCCGGAGCGAACTTTATACCATCCCGCAATTCTCTGATTTCGTCAATACCCCTATGGGATGCGGCGTCAATTTCAATTAAGTCCATTGACCTGTTTTCCATTATTTCAAGACAGGAAGAACAATTGTTGCAGGGTTCAAAAGTTCCAGATTTTCTGTTCTGGCAGTTAACGGATTTTGCCAGAAGGCGAGCAATGGTTGTTTTGCCAGAACCCCTTGGGCCTGAAAATAAATAAGCGTGCGAGGTTGTCCCGGCTGAAATAGCGTTGGTTATGGTCTGAACAACGTGCTCTTGCCCGATAACCTCTGAAAATCTCTTCGGTCTGTATTTTCGATATAGAACTAAGTTAGGCATTTTTTTGTTTTTTAATTCTACCAAAAGTTATCCATCCCAATCCAACTATCAGCAAAATTCCAAATAAGGTCTGTAAACCCAAAAACTTCTCAATTGTAAATCCGGCTTTAGTAAGAAATAAAACTATCAATCCGGCCGTCATTACTCCCAAAGTTATTAAGGGAAAAGCTTTTTTAAAAGGAATACCAAAAAGAAAAGCAATTAAAGCCCCCGTCCATCCTCCGGTAACCGGCAAAGGAATTGCTACAAATAAAATTAGTGCCAGACTTCCGTATTTTTCTACCTTTGAAGTATACCTTTGTCTGGTTCTTTCAAAAAGCCAGGAGAAAAATTTTCGGAATATTTTAAAACTTTTTGAAAGCCAGGCGGAAATCGGCTCCAAAAATAAAATAATAAGAGCTACGGGCACTAAATTCCCCAAAACCGAAATAAAATAAGCTAAAATCCAATCTAATCTGAATATTGTTAAAGCAATAGGAATAGCCACTCTAATCTCTCCGAAAGGAGTCATTGATAATAGAAATGTTTGTATTTCCGGGCTCACAGCTCTTTAATTTTATCATAATTTTAATAAAAATCAAATTTGTGATAAGATAAATAATATTTATGGTTTTGAAAATATACAATACCCTATCAAGAAAAAAAGATGTTTTCAAACCCGGAAAGAGCAAAGCGGTAAGCCTTTTTGTTTGCGGTCCCACTGTTTATGATTTTTCCCATTTGGGCCACGCCAGAACTTATATCGCCTTTGACTTCATAGTCAAATACCTAAGACAAGAGGGTTTTGATGTTTTTTACCTCCAGAATATTACAGATATTGACGATAAAATCATAAAAAGAGCCGGAGAGAAAAAAATAAAGCCGGAAATATTGGCGAAAAGATTTGAAAAAGAATATAGAAAAGATATGAAAAACTTAAAAGTTGACAGCGTGACAAAATATGCCAGAGCCACGGATTTTATAAAAGAAATAATCAGCCAGGTGGAACGGCTCTCAAAAAAAGGATTTACCTACAGGATAAAAGACGGCATATATTATGATATTTCAAAATTCAAAAGATACGGAAAACTTTCCAAGAGAACGGCTCTGCAGGCAGAAGATGCCGTTTCCAGAATTGACGAAAACAGAGAAAAAAAGAACAAGGGAGATTTTTGCCTCTGGAAAATTTCAAAACCCGGGGAACCGAAATGGAAAAGTCCTTTCGGTTACGGCAGGCCCGGCTGGCATATTGAAGATACAGCCATTACTGAAAAATTTTTCGGATCCCAATATGACATTCACGGCGGAGCCAGAGATTTGATTTTTCCTCATCATGAGGCGGAAATAGCCCAAATGGAAGCCGTTTCCGGTAAATCCCCCCTTGTTAAATATTGGCTTCATACCGGATTCTTGACCGTCAAGGGAACTAAAATGGCAAAATCTCTGGGAAATTTTATTACTGTTAGAGATTTTTTAAAAGATCATTCGGCTCGTCTTTTAAGGTTTTTAGTGATTAAAAGCCACTACCGCTCCCCTCTCGATTATACAGAAAATCTCATCCTACAATCAGAAAGAGAGTTAGAAAGAATTGATGAGTTTGTTGATAAATTAAAAAATATAAATAATAGAACTAAAGGAAAAAAAGAAAAATATACAGAAAAATTATTGGAAAGAGTTTCAAACGAGTTTGAAGAGTCAATGAAAAACGATTTTAATACCCCGAAAGCCTTATCTCGCCTTTTTGAATTAATAAATAAAGGAAACGCCTTAATACAGGAAGGAAGATTCAACTGGGTTGACTCAAAAGAAACTCTCGGATTTTTGGAAAAAATAGACAGAATTTTCAATTTTATTTTCTGGAGAGGGCCGGCAAAAAAAATTCCTTCAAAAATTTTAAAATTAGCGGGGCAAAGAGAGCAATACAGAAAACGCAGAAACTGGGAAAAAGCCGACGAAATAAGAAAAAAAATTAAAGGGCTTGGCTGGCAGATTGAAGACGTTAAAAGAGGATTTAAACTAAAAAAACAAAGGCGTCTCTGTAAAGATTTTAAAGACGCCTCTTGAAATCTTATTTTTTAATTTTTTTTACTATACCAATTACCCATGTACACTTCGGTTTTTCTTGGGCTGAGAATGTAGGCTTTATTATTCATTCGTGGACCTCCTACTATTCTAATTTTACCTTTTTTCATTAATATATCGTGGCAGAAACTACAAAAAACCGTATCTCCAACCAATTCTTCTCTTTGCTCTAATCCCTCAGGCCTGATTATAATACCACAACTGGAGCATTGCTCCGCTTTTTTAAATTCCTTGCAGTTTTTTGGTTCTAATATTTTTCCCAATAAACACTTATCTTCTCTGCCAATCTTCGGACAGCCGGGCTTAAAATAATAACAAATAATACAATTTCCTAATACTTCTTCTAGAAATTTTTTTCTGCCTTTTTTTCGAACTTTCGACATTTCGACTGCCTCCTATTAAGAACTAATCTTTAGAATAAAGGAAGATTTTCAATTAGTCAAACTTGCCTTTTCCTTTTTTTATGCTAAATTAAAGTTGTTATGGCAGAAGAACTTCCCGAAAAATTACCTCCCCAGTCAATAGAGGCCGAGCAGTCGCTTTTGGGCTGTTTGATGCTGGACAAAAACGCCATAATTAAGGTGGCAGATTTTTTAAGTCCCCAGGATTTTTACAGAACAATCCACCAGCAGATTTATAAGGCCTGCCAGGAACTTTATGAGAGAAACGAACCTATTGATTTGTTAAGCGTTGCCAACCGCTTGAAAGAAAAAGAAGAACTTGAATCGGTCGGAGGCAACACTTATTTAACCGAAATTATCAATACCGTTCCAACAGCCACCCATATTCAAAATTACGCAAATATCGTCCGGAGGAAAAGAATTTTAAGGGATTTAATTGAAGCCAGTCAGGAAATCGGCACTTTAGGTTATAACGAAACAGAAGATGTTGATTTGCTGCTTGATCAAGCGGAAAAAAGAGTGTTCGGTATCGCCCAGAAATCTTTAAACCAGAATTTTCTTCCGGTGAAATCAACTTTGGAAGACGCTTTTGACAGAATTGATAAATTATCCAGGCACAAAGGCGGTTTAAGAGGCCTTCCTACGGGCTTTGGCGATTTAGATAATATTTTAGCAGGTCTTCAGAAATCAGATCTGATAGTTCTGGCTTCCAGGCCCTCTATGGGAAAAAGCGCCTTGGCTATGAATATTGCCAGCAATGTTGCTATTCATGAAAAAATACCGGTAGGGATATTCAGCCTGGAAATGTCAAAAGACCAGTTGGTTGATAGATTAATTTCAGACCATGCTAATGTTGACCTTTGGAAGTTAAGAACGGGCCGACTTTCGGCAGAAGGAGAAGATAATGATTTTTCCAGAATTCAAAACGCGATGGGAATTTTATCGGAAGCGCAAATTTATATTGATGATGCCGCCACTTCCAACATTCTCCAAATGAGGTCGATGGCAAGAAGGTTACAGGCAGAGAAGGGTTTGGGCCTTATTATTGTTGACTATTTACAATTGATGGAACCGAGAAACACCAACGCTCCCATAGTCCAGCAAATGACCGAAATTTCCAGATCTCTTAAGTCCCTTGCCAGAGAACTTGACGTTCCGGTAATAGCCATATCTCAATTATCCAGAGCGGTTGAACAACGATCTCCCCAGATTCCCCGCTTGTCTGACTTGAGAGAAACCGGAGCGATTGAACAGGATGCCGACGTGGTTTTGTTTATCTACAGAGAAGACAGATACAGATCTGAAACTACAAGGCAAAACATCGCAGATATTATTGTTGCCAAACACCGAAACGGTCCTGTTGGAAAAAGTGAATTGTATTTTGACGACAGTCGTGTTTCTTTCCGAAATTTAGAAAAAGGATACCAAGAATAAAATGTATCCGAAAAGTATTCAAAAATTAATAGATTTATTTTCCAAATTTCCCACCGTCGGACCGAGAACTGCTGCCCGGTTCGTTTTTTATTTATTGAAACTGCCAAAAGAAGAAACGGATAAATTAACCTCTTCAATTTATGATTTAAAAAATAATGTGAGAGTTTGTACCTTTTGTTTCAAATCTTTTGAAGCAGAAGGAAATCTTTGTGAAATATGTAAAGATCCCAGAAGAAATAAAAATTTGCTTTGTATTATGGAAAACGAAACCGATTTGCTGGCTATTGAAAAAACCAAAAAATATAACGGCCTCTATTTTATTCTTGGGGGCACTTTTTTGTCTTTAAAAAAGGACGAAACTAAAAACCTGAGAAGCGAAGAACTGTTGGAAAGGATTAAAAATTCCGAAAAATTCGGAATAAGCGGAGCCGACTTTAAAGAAGTTGTAATCGCTACCAATTCAACAACAGAAGGAGAGTCTACTGCCTTATATCTGGAAAGGCTTTTGAAGCCTTTAAATATAAAACTCACCCGTTTGGGGCGAGGATTACCGGTTGGAGGCGAACTTGAATACGCAGACGAAGAAACCTTGGGCAGCGCCCTGGAAGGCAGAAAGTAAAAACTAAATTATCTTTGTAATTTCCACTTCGGTGAAGGGCTGGCGATGGCCCTTTTTTACTTTGTAGCGCTTTTTTGCTTTGTATTTGAAAGCAATTACTTTTTTTGATTTTGAATGCCGAATAACTTTCCCCAGCACCTTCGCTTCTTTTACAAAAGGAGTACCGATTTCCAGTTTCTTGCCTTTCTCCAATAATAAAACTTTGTCAAAAGTTATTTCGCTACCTTCTTTTTTGTTTATTTTTTCTATTTTTATTTTTTGGCCGGGAGAAACAAGATATTGTTTCCCGCCGGTTTGAATTACGGCTAACATATTAGTCTTCTTTTATTTCAGGTTCTTTTATTTTTTTGGGTTTTTCTTCGCCCAGCAGCCTCAAGCCGTCAATTTTGCCGACCAACCTTCCGTACCTTGACTGGGCTCTATCTGAAGCGCCCCGGGCGTGGTCAATATGGGTAGCTAAAGTGGATAGTTCTTCGCCGAATTTTACCGATTCCTGCTGTATTCCTCTCAAACCTCCCAGTATTTTTTTTGATGCTTCCTCAATTTTTACACCTTCCAATCCGAGCATTATTATCTTTAAAAAGTAATAAAATGAGTTCGGTGAAACAAAATATACTTTTTTATTGTATCCGTAATCCAGAAGTTCTGGCCTGTTCAGGGTAATCTCGTAATAAACGGGTTCCGAAGGTACATACATTAAGGCAAAGTCCACGGTTCCCTCCTGGGGCTGAATATATTTTTTGGCTATGGCGTCAATATGTTTTTTAATATCTCGAACAAAATCTCTTAAGTGTCTTTCTTTTCCTTCTTCGTTGGAATTATTTAACCTTTTGAAATTTTCCATCGGAAACTTTGAATCAATCGGAATTATCCCCTGCTTTGTTTTAATAATGGCATCAACCATTTGTCCTTCCCGGAATTGGTACTGAAGCGAAAAGTTTTCTTTTGGCAGAACCTGGTCCAATAAATCTCTTAATACCTGTTCGCCAACATTACCTCTTAATTTAGGAGACCTTAAAAGGTCTTGAAAATCCCGCATTGCGTGGCCGATCTCCTGAATTCTACCCAACTGATTTGCCATTTGACCGTAGCCCGTTTCAAATTTACTTCTCATTGCTTCAATATCCTGTTTCAGCATATTCAAGGCAGTATTGTCTTCTTTATTCTCCTTTATTAACTTGATTTCTCTTTTTATCAGAAAAAAAGAGCCCGCTATCCCACAAACAACAACAAAACAGATTAACAAGATAAAAAGAAAATCATTCATAAAAACACTATAGCAGTTTTTAGGGTTTTCGTCAAAAAGTTATTCTTAATAGTTTCGCATTAATATCTCGGTTATCAAAAAAACAATATAAAGGCCAAGTAGAAAAAGCGCTTCTTTTTTGGTAATTCTGAGGTCGGTTTTGACAAAGAAAAGGAAAAACATAGCGACAATTATCAAGAAAAACCTGGCAATGGCGAAAGGCGAAAAATCAACTATTTTTATGGGGCAAATTAAAGCAACTGTTCCCAAAACCAATGTGGCAGCTGAAATTACAGAACCCATAATGGCTCCCAAAATCATCCAGTTGCTGGCTCTTCTGGCTGCGATTATGGCAAAGTAGGTTTCGGGAATAGCGTTTCCCAGTCCGACAACCAAAATTCCGATTAAAACCAAGGGCAAATTCAAACTCTCTGAAAAATAAGAAGCCGATTCCACTATTCCCTCTGCCGCCAACAATAGAAAAAATAAACCAAAAATTATCTTAGATAGGTCTTTAATAAAAACTTTAAAGCTTTTTATAATTGATAATTTTTCCCCGTTATATATTTTTGTAAATCTTTCTTTTTTGGAAAAAAGCCAGAAAAGATAAAAACAAAAAATCAAAATCAAAATAATACCATCGCCTCTTCCCAGCGTTCCGTCTAAAATTAAAAGAAGGGGCAGAATGGCAATAATCATTGTAAACGCGGCCGAGGTTTGAACCATTTTGCTTTCTGCGGGCAGACCGACTAATCCTTTGGCAAATAAAGCAGATAGGGCTATTGCTATTGTTAGATCAGCCAGGTTTCCCCCCATTATATCTCCGAAGGCTAATTCAGGTATTCTATGGAGGGCGGAAGTTATTCCGACAAAAAGATTGGGCAGAGAAGCGGTAAAGGCTACCGTTATAAAGGCGACTACAAACTCTCGCCAACCCAAGTATTGAGCTATCCTTACTAATGCACTAATTAACCATTTCCCCGACAAAAAAAGCAGAAAACAAGAAATCAAAAAAATAAAAATATAAAAAATAATCATTTTATTTTATTTTTCACAATAAAAAACCATTTAGTAACCTCAATTAGAATAAGTTTAATTAAACCCAGCGTCAAGATTATCAACCATTCATTCAAACCTATTGGAACGGTTTTTAAAAGGTTTTGAAAAAGTGGAACATAAAGGGCGGAGATTAAAGCAATTAAGCCGACAAACCAAGAAAAAACCAAGAATTTATTGGACAAAGGATTAATATGCCATAAATTACGCCTTAAACTCTTACAAGAAAAAACATAAAAAAGAGAGTCAATAGTTAAACAGGCAAAAATCATAGTTCTTATATAGGAAATATCATGGTTTTGATTCCAAAGCCAAAAGAACAACCCCAAAAGCAATACGTCGGTGAAAAACCCGATAATAAAGATTATTACTTTCATTTCCCGGGTTAACAATGGTGCGTCGTGTCCTCTGGGCTTTTGCTTCATTAAATCTTTTTCTTTGGGTTCAAAGGCCAAAGCAATGTCGGGCAGGCCGTCTTCTATTAAATTCACCCATAAGATTTGCGCAGGAAGAATAGGAAGAGGGAAACCGGCCAGCAGGGCTCCTCCGACTAAAATTATTTCACTGAAGCTGTCTGAAAGAAGATAAGTAATTACTTTTCTAATGTTGTCTAGAATTGCCCTGCCTTCTTCTATTGCCGCCACCACAACTGAAAAGCTGTCGTTTAATAAAATCAAATCGGAGGTTTCTTTGGCAACCTCGGTGCCAGAACCCAAGGCCAGGCCGATATCCGCTTTTTTAAGAGCCGGCGCGTCATTTATCCCGTCGCCGGTCATTGCCACCACTTCTCCTTTTTGCTGCCAAACCTCAATAATTTTCATTTTGTGTTTTGGTTCAACTCTGGCATAAATTTGTACTTTGCTTATTATTTTTTCAAATTCTTTGTCAGATAATCTATCTAAATCCTTTCCTTCTAAAATATTCTCGTCTTTTATTTTAAAACCCAACTCCTCGGCTATTGCTCTGGCTGTAAGTTTATGGTCTCCGGTAACAATAATCGGCTTCATCCCTGCCCTGCGGCATACTCTTATGGCCTCTTTTGCCTCTTTTCTTAAAGGATCGGAAAGCCCCAAAATAGCAACGAAGTCCAAAACGGGTTTTTCAGAACTAAAGAAACTGTCATTTATTTCTTTCTCGCTTGTTTCAAGCAGGGCGAAAGCCAGTGTTCTAAAACCTTTGGAAGCGGTTTTCTCTATTTCTTTCTCCCATTTTTCTTTTTCTTTTTCTTCCATTTCGGACATTGCCAATATTCTTTCCGGAGCTCCGGCAACAAACAAAATATTTGTTTTTTCATTTAATCTATGGAGAGTGGCTATAAACTTTTTCTTATTATCAAAAGGAGACTCATCTATCTCGGGCAGTTCTTTTTCTAATTCGGTTTTTAAAAAACCCGATTCCATTCCAAAAGAAAGCAAAGCTTTATCGGTGGGTCTACCCCTTAGCTTCCATTTATCTTTTGAAGCCGAAGGGTTTTCAACAAACGCTTCGTTGCATAAAACAGCGATTTTGGGAATCAGGTTTTTTTCTTTTCTAACCAACATTTTTGTAACCTGTATTTTTCCTTGTGTTAAGGTGGCTGTTTTATCAGTGGCTATGATAGAAGTGCTTCCTAAGGTTTCGGCAGCCACCAGTTTTCTGACCAACCCCCCTTTCTTTAGTATCCTCTGCATTCCCAAGGCTAAAATTACGGTCATTGCCACCGGAAGACCTTCCGGAATTGCCGCTACGGCAATCGCCACGGCAATAGTGAACATCTCGGAAAATTCATTGCCCGTTAATATGCCTTCCAAAAAAATAAAAAAAGAAATGGCGGCAATAACGCCGCCTATAATTTTACTGAAAGAAGCCAATTTTTTCTGATATGGTGTTTTTTCTTCTTTTGTTTCTTTTACCATTTCAGCCACTTTTCCTATTTCCGTCTGCGGACCGGTTGCAATAACCACGCCCTTTCCCTTGCCATCTTCTACCAGAGTTCCCATATAAACCATATTATCCCTGTCAGCCAAAGAAACCTCTTTTGTTAAAACGTCTCTTTCTTTCTTTGCCGCCACCCACTCTCCCGTCAAAGCCATTTCATTAACTTTTAAGTTATAACTTTCTATTATTCTTCCATCGGCCGGTACTTTTGCACCGGGCCCCATTATAAAAATATCACCGGGCACGAGCTCTGATGAATTTACAACTTTAGTATTTCCGTCTCTTATCACCTGGGATTCGTATTTTACTATTTTTTTCAGCTCCTGAAGCGCCCTGACGGCTTTGTTCTCCTGAAAATATCCGACAATTGTATTCAAAAAAACGGCACCAAAAATAACTATGGTGTCCGTATATTCTCTTAGAAATAAAGTGACAAATCCTGCCAAGACCAAAATATAAATTAAAGGGCTGCGAAACTGCTCGAAAAGTATCGTCAGCCTTGAAAGAGGTTTTTCTTCGGGAAGCGAATTTTTACCAAACTTCTTTTGGCGTTTTTTTACTTCTCTTTCAGCTAATCCTTTTTCTGCATCGGAATAAAGCAGTTTAATAACTTCTTCTGAAGAAACATTGTGCCAAAAAACTTTTTCAGCCATTATTCTATTG
>Ga0180434_10001554_pt1 | contig 32442 bp, 23 predicted proteins | sample SS_ome_7_FD_132453 | JGI IMG/M metagenome (GOLD analysis project Ga0180434, IMG submission 132453) | Hypersaline lake sediment archaeal communities from the Salton Sea, California, USA - SS_1_D_2 metaG | ecosystem: Environmental > Aquatic > Non-marine Saline and Alkaline > Hypersaline >... | reverse complement strand
TTACGATTCTATGCCTGCGGATGTAGCGATTCTTGGTCCGTATGATGGGCAGTTGAAGAACGGCGGCGAGAAGGTCGAGCTTGGTATGCCCGGTGACGTGGATGGCTTAGGGACACGGTACTACATTCGCGTGGACCGGGTCAGCTACAGTGATGGCTCGCATCCGGAAGATTGTCCCGGCGGCATCGATTTGTGGCCGAGCACAGCCGACGGCGGCGGCTTTTCTCTTTCCCGGATACAGCCTTCTGCTTACGGCAACGATGTGATTAACTGGACGGCTGCCGCTGCTTCGCCGGGCGGCAGAACCCCCTTGGGTCCCCCGGGCGAAAGGTAGTCATCATATAAACAAGGCCCCGTGAAATCAAGTGCTCGCAAGCGTCTCAGTGATTCTCTTGGTCAGCTCGACCTGTTCTTCGCCGCTCAGGGACAGCTTGCTTTCCAGCATCCCTATGTATCTGTTGACTTCCGGATCATCCTGTTTTAATTGTTCTATTTTTGCGTCTTGGTTCCGAATTTTTGCATCAAGCTCCCCAAGAGCGAGGTTCAAGTTGAATTTCTTGTCCAGGAAGGATAGGACTTTTTTTACACCCTTGTAATCCGCGTCGGCGGCCAAATAGAAAGGCACTTCAATCCAAAGGCTTACGCCGGGGATGTTCCTTCTCTGTGCCGTCCACAACAGATAGCTGCTTATGGCCGGTGGGCCTTCCCAGCTCATGTTCTTCAAGCCGTACCCGCGGAGTCTATCTTGAATTTTCCGTTGATTGAAAACGGCCAATATGTTTCGCGGCTTGGTATGAGCAATCGAACAGATCGTACCGCCTATAGTATAAAGCTCGGATATCTTACAGTGAAGCTGAGCCAAGTCTGACACCACACTAAGAAATTTATATCGGTCAAATTGTGGCTCGTTTGCCTTGAACGTCACCAAGTCGCTTCTGCCGTGCTCCGGCAGGCTCCGCCCAGACGAGCTGAAGCCATAAAACCGGGCCTGCGGAAACTGCGCTACATCATTGTCAATAGCGACCCCCTCCAAGGAAAAAAATCCCACCGGCTCGATCTCGCAAAAAGTCCTGCCGCCGATTTTCTCATTGATATAGTCAATGACCTTCGAGCTGAGTCGGCCGGCGTCTTCTTGCCAACCGATAATCAAGGCCGGATTATCAAATCTTGGTTTCTCTATAAATCTAAGGATGTCTTCCATCCTTCGGACCTCCTTGGTCGAAAAGCTCGTCGATATGTTCCATAATCTTTGTCTGTTCTTCTTCCGTTATGGGGCCCGGCTCAGTCAGCTCAGCGTGCTTTAACCTTTCGATCTCGTCTCTGACCTCGGGGGGCACGGCATCCGCCTGGTAAAGGCTTTCCAAGAAGCCTTCAATGTTTTGCTCCACTTTTTGCGCCAGCTCGTCAAGCTTGCTCAAGTCTACCCTGACATCGATGATCTTGAGCAGCACCTCCAAGACAGATTTGGAACCCTTTGGATAGGGCCAAGGGGCCGCCTGCAGGTAATACGGTATTTCGCCCATCAGACAGATTGCCTGCAATCCCCTTTTCTTGGCCACTCCCAATAGAAGCCCGTTGAGGCCGGTGATAACCCCTTGCTCGCTTCGTCCTCCAATCTCAGACATCAACACGGTATTCGGATATCGCTTGACCTCGGTAATCAGATTTTCCCCATTGGGTACGGCCCACACTCGTGATCGCGCGGTATGGTGAATCTGCGTCACGGCGGCACCGGAGGTGTAAATTCTCTGAGAGCCGAATTTCTGGGCCACATCCAAGACCAAATTCGCCATTTCGTAAGCCTTCTGGCCCTCTGCGTACCGCGACCGGCCCTGGCTGGGCTGCTGCTCGGCGATGAAAAACAACACATCTCGATCATTGAGTTTGCGGAAGTAGAACGTGTTGCTGGGAAACTCCAACTCTTTCAATAACCCTCTTTCAATCGAGACCGTGCGAGGGTCAAAAAAATCCCAGGGTTCGATCTGGCCAAATTCCTCGGCGCTTAAGACCACTCGCAGGGTATCTATGGCGCTGAGCCCGATGTTTCCAATTCCAGGCCAACCACAAAACATGATCGGGTTTCGAAGGTCCGGCTCTTTGTAAAGTCTCACAGACATTTTTGTGACCACCATGCTACTTTGCTGGATGTTTTCTGCATAACGCTCAAACGCACAATCATGGAGGACGGCTCCCTTTGCTTTACCCACTCATAGTCAGAACCCCCGCTCCCTGCATTTTGCCCTGCTTCAGTAGTATCAGGGCCTCATTCGCCTGCGATAATTGGAATTCCCGGACTTCCGGGACAACGGGAATCTCGGCCGCCAGCGGCAGAAACTCCTCGGCGTCCCGGCGGGTAATATTGGCGACGCTTTTGAGTTCCTTTTCCAGCCAAAGGTGCGTCGGATAGCTCAAACGCATCAGCGAATCCTTGTCCCTTTCTTCCTTGCGAATTGCATTTACCACCAAGCGTCCTCCTTTTTCCAGCACCCGCAAGGCTTCCACGATCGGGCGCCAGGCGGGTGTAAAATCGATCGCACAATTCAGCCTCTCCGGCGGCGCTTGCCCTGTTGCGCCGACCCAATCTGCGCCCAGTTTTCGGGCCAGGTTCTGATGCTCTTGCTGTCCCGGCCTGGTAAAGACAAACACCCTGGAGTCTGGATACTTGTGCTTGGCGATTTGAATGACAATGTGAGCAGAGGCTCCAAAGCCAAACAGCCCAAGAACCTGCCCATCTCGAAGGCCGGTCAATCTCAAGGCCCTGTAGCCGATCGCCCCGGCGCACAAAAGAGGAGCTGCCTGCGCATCTGAGAACCTGTCGGGAATCGGATAGGCGAAGTCCTCGGAGACGACGGTATACTGCGCATAGCCGCCGTCCGCATCGCAGCCGGTTCCTTGAAATTCGGGGCATAAGTTCTCGCTTCCATTCTCACAGAAAAAACACTTTCCGCACGCTGAATGTATCCATGCAATCCCTACGCGATCATCCAATTTGAACTTGGACGCATCCGGCCCCAAGCTCTCGACTCTGCCGACAATCTCGTGTCCGGGAATGACGGGCAACTTGGCCCTGAGTCTGCCCTCGATCTCATCCAGCTCCGTGTGGCATACGCCGCACGCTGCGATTTTGACCCGGATTTGCTTTGGACCGGGCTCTGGAATCGGTAATTCCTCTAACTCTAAAGGATTCTGCTCAACGGGCGCTGTCTTTTTGAGCACTAATGCCTTCATATTTTACTTCTCCCCGGCAACCTTTGTCTGCCACAACTTGCGAGCAAGTTCTTCGATGTACTCTCTATTTTCAAGTGTCTCTGTCCATTCTCCGGGAATATCTTCGGGTTCCCGCCTTGCGGGGTCTCTAATTCCATAGCACGCGCCGGCAATCGCTCCGGTCATAGCACAAATCGTATCCCTGTCCCCTCCGAAGCTCAAGGCGTACTTCAGAGTTTGCTCAAAGCCGACATTAGCCAAGAACGAGTAGATGGCTATCGGCACTGAATTGAAGGCTTCCACGGTATTTCCCAGCGCAGCAATAACTTTCAGCCTATCAACGCCTTTGGGCAGCAAATCTCTTATCATTCCTAATTTCTGTTTGTATATATCAGCTTCTACGAAATCACTCAATTTGTTCAGAAAATCATTCCGATCGAGCGCTTTCGGCTGAGCATTTGCCGCCAGTGCGACCGCGTACGCCTGCAGAGCCGCCCCTTCCATTCCCAGGATGTGAGTATGCGTGATTCGGCTCGATTGATACGCAACCTTTTTCAATTGCTGTGGGGCATCGCAATAGAAAAGGCCGATTGGCGCTATCCGCATGGCCGAGCCGTTACCGTAGGAACCGCCCGGATATATGCTCTCCGCGGCGGCTTCATAGCTCAGGCCGGATTTCATCATCTGGAAGATCCGGGGTGGGCCGGGACCGTAGCCCCGCCAAGGCTCCTCTTCGAAATTCTTCGCAAATACCCGCGCCATATGCCGTGCGCGAAAGCCCTTATTCTCGATCAAAGATTCAGCCACGCCTATCATCATGGCAGTATCGTCGGTATATCTCGTACCGCCTGCTCCCAGGGAATCCCCCACCGCCGCACCAACGAGACTGCCACGAAATTTGGATTGCAGTTGATCCACTGGCGTTCTCACCGCTCTTGCTCGAAGACGGAGCTTGCGTTCCAAGTAAGACAGCCGCAAGTCAGGTTTTCGAACGTGAAACCCTTTTCTCCCTACGACTGCTGATTATAATAGTTGCCGCCGATAAAACAAATTCTACCTTAGCGACAGACCGAAATTATGAAAGTATTAGTATATGGCGGCGGTGCCGTTGGGCTTGGTATCGCAAGCTGCCTGCTGAAATCCGGATGCCGGGTTGATATTCTTGCACGCCCAAACACCATCTCGTCCCTGCGTAGCCACGGCTTGGTAAGAACGGGCATCTTCGGCGAATATCACGCTCCCGCCTCATCATTCGGTTGCTACCAGTCCCTGGATGGCGTACGAAAAAATACCTATGATTATGTATTGGTGTGCACCAAATCCTTTGATTCTCTTGCAGCCGCACGAGACCTTTCAGGGCACAATTCTGTATTTGATGATGAGACAAAGATCGTGCTTTTTCAAAACGGCTGGGGCAATGCGGATGCATTCCTGCCCTTTTTCGCAAAGGAACGAGTCTATAATGCCCGCGTAATAACGGGATTTCACAGACCGGCAAATCACAAAGTCCAGATAACAGTCCATGCAGATGCCATTCATATCGGCAGTCTGTTCCATAGCGACGTGCCGCCTCTTGAAGACTTATGCGAAGCCGTAACAAAGGGGGATATCCCTTGCAAGGTAACCGCTGAGATAGCAAAGGACCTCTGGGCGAAAATGCTCTATAATTGCGCATTGAACCCGCTCGGAGCGATTCTCGATGTTCCGTATGGAGCCCTGGCGGAAAGTGCGTTCACCCGCAGCATAATGGATAGCATCACCGAGGAGGTATTTGACGTTATGACGGCGGCCGGTTACCAGACGCACTACAAATCGGCAGCGGAGTTTTTGCGACTGTTCTACGATAAGCTCGTTCCCGATACGGCAGAGCACAAATCGTCGACTCTACGGGATATCATCGCCCAAAAGAAAACGGAAATCGACGCTTTGAACGGTGCGGTCATCAAGCTGGCTCAGAAACACGGATTGCATGTGCCGCACAACCTGGGGATGTACAACATAATCAAGTTCATCGAGGCTCGTCATTGTTAGAGCTGCTTCTGCTGCGTTATTCGCAAGCGCTGGCTCGCGCGCATTGCGGATGAGTGCGAGGCAAATTGGCAGCACTAACCGAACGATAGATTTTTTTCCTTTTCAATTATTTTTTTATGGCAAAAGCCTTTGTACGTAGCGAAAATGAACGCGCAGGTAGGTTATCGGAACCTACTTTTTCAAAATCTCTATAAGAGGGAGGTACCAAAAATGGCAAAGCGAAAGGCTGGTACCAAAAAGACTGCTGGGAAGAAGAGAGCAAAGAAGTGAGCACGTGATAATCATGAGTAACAGCAAAGCCATCCCCCTGAGGGGCGATGGCTTTTTACTTGTCCTCGAATCAATAACTCGCACAATATCATGTAGCAGGAGGACCATGTAGGCATGAGGCTAAGTACGTTTTCAACAAACAGCAGTTGGGGACGGCAAGGGAACTTGCAACGTGATTCTTGCAAGCCGGCGAAATGTTCACGGCGAGATTTTCTAAGCCAAAGCGGCGGCGCCCTTGCCGGTACTTTACTTGCTTGCTCTGCCGTAGCTATAAATACTGCTCCCAAGAAGGTTCGCATCGGCGTAGTAGGGGGTGGATTCGGCACGGCCTTTCAATGGCACGAGCACCCGGACTGCATCGTTGAAGCCGTAAGCGACCTCCGTGAGGACCGCCGCAAGCGACTGATGAAGGTGTATGACTGCCGGAAACCGTACAACTCGCTCGAGGAACTGGTACTGGACAGAAATATCGATGCAGTGGCCATCTTTACCGATGGGCCGCTTCACGTGCAGCACACCATAGAGGCGATGAAGAACGGCAAACACGTCATCTCTGCTGTGCCGGCTGCCTGGGGTACCATCGAGCAGGCCGAGCTGTTGCTGGATACGGTCAAGAAATACGGGCTGACCTATATGATGGCAGAAACCGGCCATTACCAGCAGTCTACGATTTCTGCACGAGAGTTTTATCAGAAGGGCAAATTCGGCGCTTTGTACTACTGCGAGGCGGAGTACCAGCATCCCGGCCTGGAAGTGCTGTACTGGTGGAACGGCAAGCGCACATGGCGTCACGGCCTGGCACCAATGCATTATCCCACGCACTGCACCAGTCAACTGGTCGGTGTCACCGGCGAGCGGTTGACCGAGGTGGTGTGTCACGGCTGGGGCGATGATAGCCAAATCCTGAAAGACAACGCCTACGGCAATCCATTCTGGAACGAATCGGCGATGTTTCGAACCGACCGTGGTCACGCATTTCGCGTAAATATTTGGTGGAAGGGAGCGCACCGAGGCTGTGAGCGGGCACAGTGGATCGGCGATAAGATGAGCTTGTACGCGGCGCATCCTAACGGGCTCGGCCCGGTTATTATCCGCTCCGGCAAACAAACGGAAAAAGACGATGCAGGTTTCCAGTGGGTAGCGCCAAACTTCGAGCACTACAAACAACCTCAATGGTGGAAAACGGATATGCTGCCGGAGCCTCTGCGTCACAACAGCGGACACGAAGGCTCCCATACGTTTCTTACACACGAATTCATTGATGCGGTAACGCATAATCGCAAGGCGGCAGTCGACGTATATGAAGCTCTGGCGTACACAGTGCCTGGCATCATCGCGCATCAATCCGCGCTGCGCAAAGGCGAGTTGCTAAAGATTCCCCAGTACGGCTAAGTAAAGCGACTATGGCAAATAGGGGCCGGACAGACAAGGCATGTACACATAAGCTGATAGTGGTGCTGTTGGCGGCGGCAATGGCAAATAGTACTGCCCGCTTGTGTGTACCGAAACAGGACACGCCAAATTGGCCGCAGCATATACGCATTGTATTGAATGCGACTGAACCTCTCGAATTCGACAGGGCAGGCCGACTACCACTTTACCTCTGGCAAGCCATGGACCCTGGTCCGCTTGATGATGAGGCTGCGGTGCAGTTGGTCAACAAACTCAATGAACGAGGCGTTGGCCTGATCACTTCCTGGAATCCAAACAAGCGCGACCAGAGCTTAGCCCAATCGCTAAGTGTTGCCAAGGCGCAGAAAAAGCTGGGTCTTCGCGTAAATATCAACGCAAACCGTTGTCTTTATTCGTTTTTCAACGGCGATATTCGCACCGCTCATATAGACGAAAACGGCCAGCCGTTCTGGGATGAATCCTTCGGCAAACACAAGATGGGATGTCCCTTCGCTCTGGATTTTCGCCGACCGGTGATCAAAGAGCAGGTGGAATACTTCGTCAAAGCATTCAAAAAGGCAGGCGTGCCGGTCGACTTTGTTTTCGCAGACTGGGAAATCGACGGCCCGATTGAATTCAACGAGGCCCATGCTGCTTCGAGACGGTGTCGCCGCTGCCGGGCGAACATTGAGAACATAGATGATTTCGAGGCGTTTCAGAAGGCCCTTCGCCGGCTTCGATGCGATTTGCAGCGCGAAGTCTATGCAGGGCCGATCAAGTCGAATTTCCCAGATGTGCTGGTCGGCAATTATGGAGTCTATCCACACAACGGCCACCGCTATTGGTATGATTACTACGAGTATTATGTGGAGGGACAGCCCTTTCTGGCTGACCAGCGCGCTAAATACAGGAAGTGGTACCATGAGTTCCCTGAAACCGGCTACACCTTTGCCATGCCGGTCGTATACACCTGGTGCCGGATCTTCGACTGGTATGACTGTGCTGATACCGACTACCGCTGGTTCTACAACATGCTGCTGGTAGCGAGCAACGCAGGCAAGCACACGCCCACTGATGTACCCATCATCAGCTTTGTCCACTGGCATACTATTGAGACGAAACACGGCTCCGGCAACGCCGTGCAATTCAGCGAAGAAAAGTATCAGGAGCTATTATGGCACATGCTGCTGCGTGGGACAGACACGTTTTTTCTCTGGTGCCCGAAGCAGCAGGCCGCAAAAGAAATCCGGTTGCTGCACCCGGTGTACGCGCAGGCGCAACAGTACGGCGATTTTCTCTCCGAAGGCACGCCCATAAATTTCGACGTTCCCGAACAGCCGGGAACAGTCGTGTCCGGCTTAAAACTCAAAGACAGGGTACTGATCCGCAGGACCGATTTTGAGCGCGCAGGAAAAGTGGTTGAAATTATTGTTGACGGCAAGAAAATCAAGGTGCCGCGTGCGCCACAGCGCTGTCAGGTTATCTCGCTTCGTTGAGTCTACAAGAGAAGAGGACAGGACTGCCGGCACAATCTTGTTATCCTGTCTAATATGGAGGCAGATCATGAAATACAGAAGCATGTACATTGTTCTCGCGTTCGCGTTGTTTTCCGTATTCACGCAGTGCACCTTGGCTCACGAGCAGATCAAGCTGACGGCACTGAACAGCATGCAGCGGGTCGGCTTGAATGAAAAGCCCTACGGTGCCAACAAGGTCCAGATTCAATCAGCCAAAAATGAGGTAGAATCCTTCCAGGTCGTGATCACCGCTTTGGGCGAAAACGTTGAGGTACAAAAGGCAGGAATCTCCGACCTCGTCGGTCCAAATGGAGCGAGAATACCCAAAGAGAACTTCAAACTCTTCCGGGCCGAATACGTTCGCGTGCGCAGGCCCAGCCCCAGAGCGGAATTGCCGCCGGGCCTGTACGCAGATGCCCTGGTTCCGTTTGTTGATCCCGTGACCGGCAAGCCGATTGAACCTTTAAGACGGTACCGCAAGAGATGGGGCGAGCCGGTAACCACCAGCGGACATGATATGTACGCGATTCCGTTCGAGGTATTCAAAGGGCAGAATCAGCCTCTCTGGGTTGATGTTCATGTCCCAAAAGATGCGGCGTCCGGAATCTACCGCGGCAAGTTCCGCGTCTCGGCCCGCGGTGGAATCTCGGCTGAAATTCCCCTAACTCTTACCGTGTGGGACTTCGCTTTGCCCGATGGTCCCACTCATAGAAACCATTTTGGAAGCTTTCGCAACGTCACTCGGTTCTTTAGCGTGAAACACGATTCAGAGCGATTTCAAGAGATTGAAATGCGCTATTGCCGGGCTATGGCGGAGCATCGAATCAATCCGTCGATTCCACGCCGTCTGCTGCCCGAAGTCAATGATGATGGCTCGTTGAGAATTATCCCCGAAAAACACGAGGCACTAAAGAAGTTCATGGCCGAATTGCACGTTACCGACTTCGAAATTCCCCGCGCACCCTTTGCCAGGCTTCCCAGCTCGACCGCAAGACCAGACTACAAATCTATATCTGCCGCCGACAGAAAAAAGGCCCAAAGATACTATCGTGACTTCTACACATATTTAAAGGAAAACGGCTGGGAAAAGAGGGCCTATCTGTACATGCTGGATGAGCCGAACCTTCGCGAGAACTATGAACAAGTTCTTGTGCTGGGCAACCTCGTTCACGAGGCTGTGCCGGAGCTGCAATGTTTGGTCGTGGAGCAGCCCTATCCACAGGACCCATCTTGGCCGGATATAGACCCGGCCGTCGATATATGGTGTCCCTTATGGTCGTTTATTCACCGCGGAAGTATCAACGGAAAAATCGCACACGGCGATGAGGTCTGGTCCTACACAGCCCTGGTGCAGCGTGCGCCGCGCTGCCACCCAGAATATGAAAAGGTCAAAGACTTCGACCCGCCCTATTGGCACATCGACCGGCCTCTAATTGTGTACCGTGTGCCGACCTGGATCAACTATGAGTACAATATTACCGGCCTGTTATACTGGAGTACCGTCACGATGGTGCTGGAGCCCTGGTCGAATCCGGCCTTTGCACATCCCCGGCACTACAATGGGGGCGGGTACTTATTCTATCCGGGCTTGCCCTGCGGTATTGATGGACCTGTTGCCAGCATGCGGCTAAAGAATCTGCGAGACGGAATGGAAGACTATGAATATTTCGCCATCCTGGAGAAGTCCGCCGGGAAGGCGGCTGTAAAAACCATCGTCGATACTATCGCGCCGAACTGGTGGGATTTCTCGAAGGACCCTGATGAGTTTCTCGCCGCGCGTGAGAGACTCGCCAGAGAAATCTTGGAGCTGAAGAAACCAGGCTGAACCATTGCGACATTCGTCAAACTCATTTGGCAAGAAGGGCGACAATGCATCGAAGCGATAACCAGTCAACGTTGCTGAAATGCATGCTGGTTTCGTGCCTGTTGCTGAGCATCAACGTATTTCGCGGCGCGTTTACAAGACCGGCCTGTGCCGGCAACAACAGTATTCAAGGCCCCTTGCGGGTGCATCCGGATAACCCGCGCTATTTCACCGATGACAGCAGGAAGGCTATCTATGTGACCGGCTCGCATACGTGGTATAACCTCCAGGATTCGGGCACCATTGGCGAGCCATTGACCCGCTTCGACTATAATGCTTACCTGGACCTGCTTCAGTCGTCCGGCCACAATTTCATGCGAATGTGGGCCTGGGAAGGCGGAGTCAATGAGAGATATTGCGAGCCGCTCGCCTACAGTCGCACGGGTCCGGGGACAGCTCTTGATGGGAAGCCGAAGTTTGACCTGAAGCAATTCAACCAGGAATACTTCGACCGGCTCCGGTCTCGCGTTGTCGCAGCCGGGCAGCGAGGGATTTACGTGAGCATCATGCTCTTGCAGGGTTGGAGCATTTATAGCCACGGCTATGGCAATCCCTGGCCCCTGCATCCCTTCAATAAAGCAAATAACGTCAACGGGCTCGATGGGGACCCCAACGCCGATGGGGAGGGCAAAGAGGTCCATACACTGCAAGTGCCTGCCATCACGGCTCTTCAGCAGGCCTACGTCCGCAAGGTCATCGATACCGTTAATGACTTGGATAACGTGCTCTACGAGATCACCAATGAGACCGCCATCTTTTCCAAGGACTGGCAGTACCACGTGGTGAAGTATATCGAATCTCACGAGGCCACCAAACCCAAGCGACATCCCGTCGGAATGACTGCTTTTGACAGCGGCCGGGCAGGCTCGATGGCAGCACTCTGGGCAAGCCCGGCAGATTGGATCTCGCCCCAAAACGACGGCACGGCAGGCGACTTCAGGCACGATCCACCGGCTGCTGACGGGCGGAAGGTCATGATCAGTGATACGGACCATCTGTGGGGAGTGGGTGGGGGGCGGACCTGGGCATGGAAATCTTTCACCAGAGGCCTTCATTCTATTTATATGGACCCTATCACGAAGCCTGACGGTACTGTGGAGACTTTATGGAAAGAGGCTCGCAAAGGCAATGGGGCTTACCCTCCGCTTGGCCAAACGAATGAATCTGACGAACATGGTTCCTCACAACGACCTCGCCTCAACCCGCTATTGCCTCGCGCATCCGCCAACGGAGTATCTGGTCTATCTGCCGGACGGCGATCAGGTGACGGTGGACCTGTCAGACGCGAAGGGGATGTTGCAGGCCGAATGGATCCATCCTGTCGAAGGGACTGTGAAGTCAGCAGCCCCCATCCGGGGCGGCGACAAACGCCGCTTCCAGACACCTTTCAATGGTGACACGGCGTTGCATTTGTGGGTAAAATAACCAGAAAAGGGGCAACAGCAATGCTTATGCGATGTGCAATGGTTGTGGTTTTCTGCCTGACGGCGTGCACTGCCAAGGCCGAGACCTACTACGTCGCCACGGATGGCAGGCCAGAAGGCAATGGGTCCAATGAAAGGCCCTGGCCGTCCGTTGAATTTGCCTTGTCAAAAGTTGGCGGTGGACATACCATCGTAGTCACACCGGGCATATACCGCGGCCCGATTCAGATCGCCAAACAGTTCGCGGGAACCGAGCAGCGACCGACCGTCATCCAGTCGGATGTCAAATGGCAGGCGGTGGTCATCGGCGCCGAATACCACGTCATCAGCAACGCAGGCGATTGCGACTGGGTGGTCATCGACGGGTTCGAGGTGATGGGCGGGCGCTACGACGGGATCAAGATGAGTGGCGACCACAACGTAGTGCGGAACTGCTGGGTGCATAACAACAAGGCCATGGGAATTGCTATGCACAACCGCAAGGGCGGGGTCATCGAGAACAACCTCATCGAGTTCAACGGCGATCACATCCAGTTTGACCACGGTGTTTACGCCGATGGTGAAGAATTGACAATTCGAAGCAACATCGTCCGGCACAACGCCAGTTATGGACTGCACCTGTATCCATCCATCAAGAACTCACGCATCGTCAACAACCTTGTGTATGGCCAGGTGCGGCGCCGAGGGATCATCGTGGCGTGTCCGGCTGGCGGCGGCAAGAATGTCATCGTCAACAACACGGTCGTTGAGGACCAGCCGCTCACCCTCTGGAACGGCAACGGAGAGGTAGTGGTAAACAACATCCTGGTTGCCGAGGGCGGAGAAGCATTCTCATTTGGCGAGAGCACCGAGAACGTTCTGGTGGACTACAACCTTTGTGTACCGAAGTCCGCTCGGCAAGGCCCGCATGGCCTTACCGGCAATCCCAGGTTCGTGGACGCGACGAAAGGGGTGTTCTGGCTGCGCCAAGGCAGCCCGGCGATTGGCAAGGGTTCCTCGGAATATGCACCTACGACGGATTTCTGGGGCCGTCCCCGTCCGCAAAACAAAACTCCGGATCTGGGCGCCTTCGCCTTTGAGCCCGTCTTGACGCGGCAGCAGGTTCGGGCCGGTTGGGATTATGGGTGGGCGTACCACCGTCACGGCAACAAAGTCGGCCTGCCCGACCCATGGGCACTGCCTTCGTCCGAACCCGGCAAGGCAGCTCCCTGAGGCAGCCAACGAACGTAATTGAGATTAAGGAGAAACATCATGAAAACGGTATTGAAACCTTTTCGATTACCCGTGCAGAGGCAATCGCAGCTCTGCAGAACAGGCCTATTGGTGGGGTTGTTCTTGATCGGACAAGTCTTCGCAGCGAAGGCCAGCGGGCCGTTGCGGGTGCATCGGACCAATCCGCGCTATTTCACCGACGACACGGGGCGGGCCGTCTATTTGACAGGCTCGCACAACTGGGCCAACCTGGTCGATATCGGACCCAGCGACCCGCCGCCGCGATTCGACTTTGGAGCGTGTCTCGATTGGATGGACAAGCTGAATCATAACTTCATCCGGATGTGGACGTGGGAGCCCGTAACGTGGAACACCAAAGCAAACAATGAGAATGCCGTTCATACCGCTGCGCCGCACCCCTGGGCGCGAACCGGACCGGGCAAGGCGCTGGATGGCAAACCCAAGTTTAATCTCAAAAAGTACAATCCCGAGTATTTCGACCGCTTGCGCCGACGGGTCAAGGCAGCCCAGGATCGTGGAATCTATATCTCGATAATGCTCTTTGAAGGCTGGGCGATGCAGTTCTCAGCCGGGGCGTGGCAGGGACATCCTTTCCATCCGGACAACAACATAAACGGCATCGACGCAGATACAAACAACGACGGCAAAGGACTGGAATTCCATGAGCTTGCAAACAAAGCCGTCACCTCCCTGCAGGAGGCGTACGTCCGCAAGGTAATCGACACCGTCAACCACTTTGACAATGTGCTATACGAGATATCTAATGAGAACCATCCGCCTTCGACGAAGTGGCAATATCATATAATTCGCTACATAAAAGAATACGAAAAGACCAAGCCGAAGCAACACCCGGTGGGTATGACGTATCAGTACCGCGGCGGAAAAAATGAGACGCTATTTAAGAGTCCCGCGGACTGGGTTTCGCCTAACCCCGAAGGCGGCTACCGGGATAATCCGCCGCCGGCGGACGGGAGCAAAGTGGTCATAAACGACACCGACCACCTCTGGGGAATCGGCGGCAATCAAGCGTGGGTGTGGAAAAGCTTTACCAGAGGATACAACCCCATTTTCATGGACCCTTATGATGGGGTCGTGCTCGGCAAAAAGTTCGACCCACGGTGGGACCCGATCCGCCGTAGCATGGGCTACACATTGGCTTTCGCCGGCAAAATGGATCTTGCCGCGACAAAACCCCGTCCCGACCTGGCATCGACCAAGTACTGTCTGGCAAATCCGGGCCACGAGTACCTGGTGTACAAACCTGAAACCGCCGATGCATCTGCCGTCACTGTGACCCTCAAAGCCCGCGAGTACAAATACGAATGGTTCAATCCAGACAATGGCGAGACCGCTGTTGCTGACACAACACAAACAAAAGGCGGAAAACACACCTTCCGCCCGCCTTTCTCAGGCGATGCAGTTCTTTACATCGCCCTTGTAGGTCAGAGCAAGTCGGGGAGATAATCATGGCTGAGTATCGAAGATGCTTTATATCGGTTGTCGTGGCTGCGATCTTGTTGCGGACATGCGCCTCCTTCGGGGCGACGTTTCCCGGCAAAGATTGGCAAGAGGTTCGGCCTGAATCGCAAGGCGTAAACTCAGAGAAACTTGCCGCTGCCGTGGCATACCTGAAGAACAATTCCGGCCCGGATGGAATCGAAGAGCTGGTCATTATCCGCAACGGCTATATGATCTTCAAGGGCAGTGACATCGACAAAGTTCACGGCGTCTGGTCGCTGACGAAGTCATTTACCAGCACCGTTTTGGGACTGCTCATAGACGAGGGCAAGGCCAGGCTGGACACTTCGGCGAAAGACTACGTCCCGAGCATGGCTGCAACCTATCCGACCGTCACGCTGCGGCATTTTACCACGATGACCAGCGGCTATTATGCGGTGGGGGATGAGCCTCGTGGCGGCTACAAGCACGGCCCCAGCCCAACACCGTTTCAGCCCGCAAAGACGCCGTTGTTTGCACCGCCCGGTTCGAAATACGCCTATTGGGACTCGGCCATGAACCAGTTCGCCAACGTCCTGACCCGCATCGCGAATGAGCCTATCGAAGAGCTTTTCAAACGGAAAATCGCTGATCCCATCGGCATGAACCGAGAAAAATGGGATTGGGGCGATTTTGGCAAAGTCGATGGCATTGTGGTCAACGGCGGCTCCGGCAACAATAACAAGCACATTTTCATCTGTGCGCGCGAGCTGGCGCGGTTCGGCCACCTTTTTCTCAATCGCGGAAGCTACAAGGGCAAGCAGTTAGTCAGTAAAGACTGGGTCGATGCGGCGACAAAGTCACACGTTCCTGCATCGCTGCCTCTGCACGAGTTAAGTGGTGCCGATGGTCGCGGCGTGTATGGCTTTAACTGGTGGACCAATGGCATCAAGCCAAACGGGCAGAGAAGATGGCCCGGTGCGCCGGTCGGCACGTATGCGGCCAGCGGATACAACAATAACGACATGTTTATCATTCCGGAATGGAAGATAGTCATCGTCCGTCTCGGCCTGGACCAAAGAGAGTCCAGAATCACCGACGCCATTTACAGCACTTTCTTGGAAAAAGTCGGTCAGGCCATCAAGGATGTTTCGCTTGAAGATGAGTCGAAAAAGCCGCGCCAAGTGGATTCTGTCACCGCCGGCAGGGCCTGGCCAACGTATCGTTTTGATGTCACACGAAGTGGTGCCACTGATGAGACTGTAGGGCCGGAACTTTTCCTGTTATGGAAGTATCTACCAAGACACGCCCCTAACCTGGCTTGGCCGATGCCCGCCGAAGAGATGCCCAGAATGCACTGCGATAACGCATATCATGTGGCGTTGGCCGACGGTAACGTTTACTTCGCCTCCAGCGTGACTAACAAGGTCTACGCAATCGATGTCGCCTCCGGAAAAATACGCTGGACCTTCTTTACACAAGGTCCTGTGCGTTTTTCTCCAACGGTTGCCGACAATCGCGTGTATGTCGGCTCGGACGACGGCTGCGTATATTGTCTTGATGCAGCAAATGGCGAGCTTATTTGGAGATACCGTGCAGGTCCCAGCAATGAAAAAGTCATCGGCAACGGCCGAATGATATCGCTTTGGCCCGTTCGCACTGCTGTTCTTGTCGATGCAGGTGTTGCATATTTCACGGCGGGGATATTTCCTTTTGAGGGGATATACGTATGCGCGGTCGATGCCGAGGACGGCGCTCTGCTCTGGAGAAATGACACGGTCGGCGACCACGTCCATGAATTGCAGTTCGGGGGCATATCGCCGCACGGTTATCTCGTCGCATCAGAAGATGTTCTCTATGTACCATCAGGAAGGGCTATGCCCGCGGCGTTCAACCGTGGAACCGGCGAATTTCTTTTCTATGCCTCTCCCGGCGCCAAGCGTGGGGGTGCGTGGGCCCTGCTGGACAAAGACAGGCTGATCGCCGGCGTGGATATTACGGGCGACAACAGTCCGGACATCCCGCACAAAGTGGCCTACGATGCCAAGACCGGACAGGCCAAAGGAGATGTGTTCGGCTGGTTTGGCGCGATTGACATGGTTCTGACACGCCGAGATGCTTATGTTCTCACCCAGCGGGGCGTCTATGCAATCAATCGGGCAGCGTATTCCGAGGCGTTGAGAAGAACGAATGAGCTGGCAAGTGAGCGTAGAAAGCTCGCAAAAGCCCTCCAAGAACTCAGGAAAAGACTCAAAGACGCCGATGAGGCAACCGGCAAAGACCTAAACCGGCAAATTGACGCAACAACGGGCGAGATCGGCAAACTAACCGCGGAGGAAAAACGCCTGAAGGACTCCAGCTATCGATGGCATTATCCGCGCGCCGGATTGTGCTCCTTGATCTTGGCCGGCAACGTATTATTTGCCGGTGGCGAAGGGGCAGTTTTTGCTATAGGTGGGCAAACCGGCAAAGAACTTTGCAAGCACGATGTAGCCGGCAAGGCTGTAGGTCTGGCGGCGGCGGGACACCTTGTTGTAAGCTGCGACAAAGGGCCGATCTACTGCTTCGGCCCCAAAGATGTATCCCGACCGAAAGAAATCAAGGCGATGGATAATCCTTTGGTCTATGCGAAGAGCGGACCGACTGAGTTGTATCGGTCCGCGGCGGAAAGAATCGTCAACGAGACCTCTGTGGCCAAAGGTTACTGTCTGGTGCTGGACTGCGGTGAAGGTCGCCTGGCTTATGAACTGGCCAAGCGAACGAGACTACAAATCATCGGAATTGAAAACGATCCGGACAAACGCAAGACCGCGCGCAGACACTTAGAAGCAGCGGGATTGCTGGGAAGCAGAGTTGTTGTTGAGCCTTGGAACATTTCAGATTTGCCGGACTACTTTGCCAACTTGATTGTCTCTGACGGCATGCTCGTCTCCGGAAAGACTGCTGCACCGGAGAGAGAAATAAAACGCGTTCTTCGTCCCTATGGAGGAGTGGCATATTTGCCGGAGAAGCAGGGCAATGACATGCTCTGGAAAAAGTGGACGCGCGGGAAACTGGATGGCGCGGGAAGTTGGACACATCTGTACGCCAAAGAGCAGAACACGGCCTGCTCCGACGATAGGCTGCTCAAAGGTCCATTCGGCGTGCTATGGTTTGGAGAGCCGGGGCCGCAAGGAATGGTGGAACGCCATGCCCGATCCGCCGGGCCGCTATCCATCGACGGACGTCTGTTCATCCAGGGCAAAGAGGTAATCATGGCCTACGATGCTTACAACGGCACGTTTCTGTGGAAAAGAGAGATTCCCGGTGCGGTGCGTGTGCGTGTGGACGTTGACGGCGGGAACCTGGCCCTGACCCAGGATGGACTCTACGTTGCTGCGGATGACAAGTGCTATCGGCTGGACCCGGCCACAGGCCAAATCACTCGCAAATATGCAGTGCCCGTCCGTGAAGAAGGCACACGCTGCCGGTGGGGATACTTCGCCTGCGCGGGGGACATCCTTTTCGGCACGGCTGCAAGGCCCCTCGCGACGGAATACGCCGCCATCTGGAAGGACTTTGCCAGAACCGGCAAGTGGAAAGACGTGGAGGAAACGCCCGGCCAGATCCGCCAGGTGCTTCACAGCAACGCATCCTTGAAGCGACTGTACAACGAAGCCAAATCCAGATACCCCAAGCCCGATGAAGATGCTCAGAGGGCGTTTCAACGTTCCGGCGCGAACTGGCACTTCATTCATAGTTTTCCCTCCTGGGACAGTCAACGCAGTGCTAAGGATGCTCTGAATGAGCGGCTTATGGGCGGCGACGCAGTTTTTGCCATCGAGGCTGATACCGGAAAAACCCTGTGGATTCACGATGGACAAGGTATTGCCAATATTTCAGTCACCGTGGCCGATGATACCATCTTCTTCGTAGAAAGCGGAGCAACTGGAGAGCAGAGAGAAACGGCCCTTGCCGAAAAACGACGGCTGATTGGCACAGGCACTTATGAGGAAGGTGCCGAGGCTAAGCTGCAAGCCGACGAAGCGGACGTACGTGTCGTTGTGGCTCTCGATGCCGCCACAGGGCAGCCTCGGTGGAAAAAGCCGCTTGATCTGACGGGCTGTGGCGGCAACAAGATGGGCACGGCTTATGCCGACGGGCTGCTGCTTTCCTTTGGGCATTTTAGCAACCATGACACGCGCTTCTTCAAAGAAGGTGAACTTACCTGGCGACGCATCACCGCGCTGGACGCGAAAACCGGCGAGGTCGTCTGGTCGCGGCCGCTCAATTATCTACGGCGGCCCTTGATCGTGGGCGAAAAGGTTATCATCGAGCCCAGAGCGTGTGACCTACGCACCGGCCGAATCATCACCCGAAGTCATCCCATCACTGGAAAGTCTGTCCCCTGGAGGTTCTTGCGACCCGGCCATAGCTGCGGCATTACCAGCGCTTCAGCCGATACGTTGTTCTACCGCTCCTATTTCTGCGCGATTTATGAGCTTGCCCGGGACAAAGGCCTGAGCCTTTTCGGTGCGATTCGGCCCGGCTGCTGGCTCAATATGATAGCGGCTAACGGCTTGATGCTGATGCCCGAAGCCAGTAGCGGATGCACCTGCGCCTTTCCTCTGCGGTGCTCGCTGGCCCTTACCAGCAAGCCCAGAAAAGCCGCCGGCAACTGGACGGTATTTATCACGGATGGAGCTATGACTCCGGTCAAACATTGGGCGATCAACTTCGGTGCCCCCGGCGATATGAAAGATGCTCACGGCACAGTATGGTTCGGCTATCCCCGTCCGAAGACCGTTTCCAACATAGGATATGGTTCCTACGAAGTGACATTTGATCTGCAGGAAGAAGTCGTAGAAGGCATGGGAGCCTTCTGCCACGATTATCGACTAAAAGACACCAAAAATACCGATAGGCCCTGGCTGTTTGCCTCGGGGTTCCGCGGCCTTTTGCGTTGTGAGCTGCCGTTAATAGAGCCCGAGGCAGGCCAAAACTCGATGGCCTATCGAGTGCGCCTCGGATTCAAAACTTGGTGCGGGGACCAACCGGGTGAGCGGGTGTTTGACCTCAAGTTGCAGGACCGCGTGGTTCTTGAGAACTTCGACGTGGCCGAGGTCACCGACGCTTCCAACAAGCCACTGGTCAAGGAGTTCAGCAACATCGAGGTAACCGATACCCTCGTGTTCGAGTTCGTGCCCAAAACGGGCATTTCCGCCGGGCAGGGTCTGAAGGTGGACGTAGACCACGCACCAATCATCAACTTCATCGAGGTGATGCAAGAGTAACGTTTGGCTCGCGTATCCGCACTTACCATCCCGATGCGGCACCACGCCTTGGCTGCGGCGCTTGGTACGAAGGGCGGGGAGAAGTCTATGGGCGGATTTTGCCGTCTTGCAGGTAGATTATCCGGCTGGCGAATTTTTCTGCGGTGAGGCCGTGGGTGGCAACAATTACCGTCCCGCCGCTGCGATTAAAATCCGTGAAGTCTCCGAGCACAACCGCGGCATTATCGGGATCAAGATTACCGGTCGGTTCATCTGCGAGGACGATTCGGGGATTATTCAGCAGGGCCCTGGCCACGGCCGTCCGCTGTTTTTCCCCCGCGCTGAGTTGCGAAGGTTTATGGTGGGCTCTGGCCGTAAGGCCGAACTTCTCTATCAACGCACGCGCTCTGGCATCGCGTCGGCCGTTTGCAGCCGCCCCGCCGGCAAAGGCAACGTTTTCCATTACGTTCAGATAGGGAATCAGAGCAAAGTCCTGGAACACAAAGCCGATGTTCTGCGCCCTGAACGTTGCTCGGCCCCGCTGGTCCATGCCGTAGAGGCTGCGCCCGTCGATCGAGACTTTTCCGCTCGTCGGCCGCAACATAGCTGCGATGGTCATGAGTAACGTTGTTTTTCCGCTGCCGCTGGGTCCGCAGATGACCACAAATTCGCCCTTTTCAATATGTAAATTCACGCCATCCAGGGCCTTCACGTTACCTTGTGCGCTTCGATATGTTTTTAGAATCTGTTCCAGACGGACCATAACTACTCGCTCCTCAGCGTGACCGCAGGGTCGTACGTTACCGCTACCATTGCCGGAATGAAGCTGCAGACGCACGCAAATAAAGGCGCTACAACAAGTGACCACGAAAGCAGAGCGTACTCCGCTCTCATGGCTTTAGCTGTTACCTTGAATATATCCGGGCCAAAGTTCAAAGCCAGAGCTGTCCCTATGACAAAACCGATAGCGGCTGCGAACAGACCGATGGTTACCGCTTTTCCCAAGAACAGCATGGTAATTTTGCCCGAGCCGTATCCGAGCGCCCTCAGAATGCCTATCTCGCGCTGTCTATCCCGAACGTTTATCGTCATCAAAGCTGCGATCCATGCTCCACAGGCGATCACGACAAAGAGCATTATGAATGCTAAATACCCTTCCATCGCAGCTCTTTGTTTTTGACGAATTTCAGCAATGCCCTGAAGGAGAATGACCTTTCCTTCAGGCAACACCTCTGCAAGCTGCTGTTGTGCTATCTCAAGCATACTTCGCGGGTCATTCCGCTCTTCAATAAGACACAAACACTCCAACGCTTTTATCTCGTTAATTTTCCCCTGCAAGTGGAGAATTTCTTGTATATCGTGCAGATGCCCGTAAATGCGGATATCGTCTTGACTGCCGCTTGCGACCAGAACCTGTTTGACATTGAAGCTTTTACCAAAGAGGTCAATCGTATCTGTTTTTTTAATGTTGAATATTTGTGCCGCTTGATAGCCAACGTAAACGTCGCCGGGTTCAACGGAAAACGTCATTGGTTTTTGGAATCTCTTATCTGAAGGCAGTACCTCCGGCAGGATGCCGGTGAGGATAACGGTTCTGTTTTTCCATTGCACTTTCTTTTGTAAGGTGGCGGTCAGGTGTGTGTAGGAGTAGCCTTTAAGAGAAGCAAAACGGTGGACGTATTCCTCGGGCATAGTATATGGAGAGAAGCCCTGTGCCCAGAATTCGTCCATCGTGGTTTCCTTGGGGATGATGCGGAGGTTCTGACCCATGTCGCGCATCACTCTTCTTGTTTCGCGCCTGTACGCGCGCCCGGTGGTGACGAAAGCTACAAACAGAGCCACGGCTATCACTACCGCTAATAGGGCAAGTAAAGAATTTATCTTTCGGTGGACCATTTCTTTCAAGATAAGGGCCATTGTACTCATGAGTTCCTCCTGGCCGCACGCAAGAGAATAAAAAGACCCACACCAATCACGCAGAGCGTCATGGTTGAAATAAAATAGAGTGACTTTCGCCAGGGCACCCGGCTTTCGGCCAAAGCGGGACTCGGCCGGACTGCCGCTCCAGGCCTGTCGTCAGCGGGCGCGACTTTCTGCTGGGTGGCCTCCGTATTCTTGGCAAGCGCTGCCTCTTCATGAACCTCCTGCACCGGTTGCATCGCATCCGCGTCTGGCGCGCTACTATCAGCAACTTGTACAGGCTCATTTAGCTCGGCCGGGCTGGCTGGTTCGGACTGTACTACCACTTCCTGGTATGCCGGCGGCATGCTGGGATAGGCCGGGTAGCCGCGACGTACGATCCACGCGATTTCGGTCTTAATCATGGGATTCTCAGGATCAAATCCTAAGCTTTCTGCAGTTTGCGCCTGCAAGTTTTCGTCCCATTTTGCGGGCAACATCGTGCCCTGCAACCATCTGTGGTCGAAGCCGCATTCGCAGTCTGCCCCAATGATAAACAGGACGGAGGCCAGGTTATCTTCCGTTATCTGCTGGCCACGAAATAGCGGCCCGATCCAGCGGGCCCTTCCATAGAGCACCGCTGCAAGCGGTTCATTTACGTCCGCCGCCTCCAGTCCCAGACTCCAAAGCAGGATTGCTTCGTCGGACAGTGACGTTGCATCCATTTCGACAAGAACAGGCCCATGCGCGATCGGCTTGGGCAAGTAGTCCATTTGCGATGCTACCTGCTCTATGGCAGACTGAGCAGCATTCTTTGCATTTTCGTTTTGTTCGGCGTCGGGACCTTCCATGAGCAGCACCACGCCGTACGTCTTGCTGACCTGTTGCAGGATTTCTTTTCGTTTCGGGGACTGAAGAATATCGTCAAATGCCGACCACAAGGTCTGTTTGAAAGGGCGATTGGGTTCTCGAACAGAAACGGCACAGGACTGGCCATCAGGTGAGACCAGAACCGCGGCGGGAAAACTGCGTATCTTCCACAGGTTAAGGTACTGTGTCGCCGGATGGTCTTGTTGTTGATCGACATCGATCATCTCGAATTCGATGTTCGTATCGATCAGGGCTGCGGAGCTAATCTGCTCGAAGTCCGAGGCTGTTTCTGCAGGCGTGTCTTTGTTGACAAAGCCAAACAGATAATAGGGCTCGATACCGAGATCCACAAAGCCGGTCTCACGCACATTGTACCTACAAGCAAGCGCCGGGTAAGCGAACAGGCCGACCCATATGCAGGTAACTACAAGCAATTCTATTTTTCTTGGGCATTTGAGCATGAATTCACACTTTCTTGAGCACCCCGCTCAGCGCCAAGCGGGAGCCGGTCTGCCATAGACTTGCCGGTTTAACGATAGCTGTCTCTGGGTCTTTTCCATACACGGTCCGCATGGCCATCCAGAAAGCTGACATTGACGCCGCCTTCCGTCCCGCCGGGCTTACGACCATGAGGGAAGATTCCCTGCTTGCGGAAAAAGTCACATACCGCCCAGATTTCTGCCGGTGCCGCACTGAGACACTGGTGGAAACGGGCATCTTGAACGTCGGTGTTGCTTGTTTGGCCCAGCCAGTCCCGACGGGCTTCCATTCCATGTAAAGTCAGTTGGCGTGGCAGGAAATAAGCCGGATCGCGCCACGTACCTCCACCTGACTCCCGCTTGTTGGCACGAAAACTCCAATACAGGTAGGTAATCCTGCCGTCCTCACGGTTCTGCGGCGTATCGATCACCGAATCCACACCTCCCGGCGGGACGCCACCGTCTGGGTCGTTTGCAAATTGCTCCAGAAACTTGGCCTGCGGGCAGTAGAAAGCTTCCATAAGGACGTCATCCTTATAGGCATTGAGCTTTTCCAGTAGCGCTCGGTGAGAGCCAAGCTCGGGGCAATTATGCTCGGTCGCCTCCAGCGGATAACGTTCCCTGGCTTCATCATTCGCGTAGGTAATCAAAGCGACATTTATCTGGCGAAGGTTGCTCAGACAACTCGTCTCGTAGGCCCTGAATCGGACCTTGTGTAACGCGGGCAGCAGAATTCCCATCAACACGCCGATAATGGCAATGACCACCAGCAGCTCAATGAGGGTAAATCCGATTCTCAATTGCTTGTGTTGTCGCATGACCGTCCACCTTTCTGCAGTTAGCTACGTTTGCCGAAGCACAGAATTTGTCCGTCCTCAAGACTGGCTATTATACGACCTTGACGGTCCGCTGCCAAGCCCCACGGTACGACAGCCGATGGTGCTGTTTCGGACCAGAGTATCTTGCCGTCTTCGAGATGCAGCGCCATGATTTCGGACCCTGCCGAGCCGGAGTCCTCGGATTGCCTGGCAAGAACTACAGCATTGCCGGCAGTGAGCACCGCGTAGACCTTTCTACTATCGAATCTCCACAGAGGTTCGTCCTTGATTCCAAGCCTTGCCCAGTCAAGATTGAAACGATTGCCCGGGTCAGCCATCTTGCGTTTCAGTGCGCTGCTGTCGAGGCGTGCGAAACACATTACGCTGCTCTGTGCTTGGTGGCTGGCCCACACAATGTCTCGACCTCCGCTGGATGCCAAGAACACCTTGTTGAATACCGTATTGTCGAATACGCGATACTGCGGATGCGCGTAGAAGGGCTTTCCGCAAGCCACTACCTGCTCTGCCAGCAGCGACAGTTCCCAGCCGCGAGGGCTCTGTGATACACAATTTGCCAGCGGTCCCGGATCATTCAAACATTTTCCATCTGTGCTTCGGAATACCGCCGGCGAGAGGGATGTCCCGCTTGCCAGGTAGAGCTTATTCTCGTGGAGTAGTTGATGGCCTTGCACGCTCACGCCGGTGCGGGCCCGGCGATCCAGGTGCCCGGCAGAGTTATTTTGCCATTTAATTTGGCCGGTCTCTGCATCCAGCGCGTAGACGTACGTACCATCGTAGTTGACAATGCCGGCAGCCACGTAGGCGATGCCGTCCTTAACCAAGACACCGCTTGCAGCCGGCCACGTGGACATGAGCAAGCCGTAGACCGGGATTTTGCGTTCCGCAGGGGCGGCGCGAAATCGCCAGAGCAGTCGCCCCGTTCGCGCTTCGAGGCAATACACCCATCCGTCGCCCGAACCTACCAAGGCCCGGCCTTTCCAGATGGTTGGCGGCAAGCGAACCGCACCTCCTGTATAGTATTTCCATTGCTGCTTGCCGCTGGCTGCGTCCAAGGCTCTGACGATGCCGTCCGGACTGCCGACGAAAACGAGACCGCCGGCCGTCGCCGGTGCCGTCGGCAGCGGGGCAGTCACCGGACGAGCGACTTGAGGGGTGAACTGCCAGAGCAACGTACTGTCTTTAGCAACAGCGGCGGTCGTCGTTGCGCTGCCGTGATTATCCGCACGAAACGTGGGCCAGTCACCCGGTGACTGCGGCAAAGCTGCCACCTCGGTCAAATCGTCCGCGCATTTTTCCAGACGTTCCGCCTCGGTCGCAGGCTGAGTGAAATTAAAGTCACCCGCCGGACCAAGACATGTGACACCATACAGCGTAAGCTGACAGTCGCAGACCGATGGCCACCAGTATAACAAACCGTTGGCTATGGTGACACCATCGTGACATGGTGGGCGCATAGGCGAAATCCACTGTGGCCGCTTGCTGGCCACATCCAGCCGTACCGAGCCGCCCTGCGCGCGGAAGAAGATGGCGTCGGCCGAGCCTGTCGGTCGCGTGCATGCCCGCCGAGCTTGATCGATCTCGGCCAAGACTCGACCGGTCAGCGGCTCAAACTGTTTGCTTGGATGTTTGTCAATCTGGCCACTGAGGCCATAAAGTCCGTCATCTCGTAATACCAATTGAAAATTGCTGTACGGATTCTCCCACAGGATACTTCCGTCCTCGGCTGAAACGACCAGGAGTTTGCCGATGGAGGGCCCGGCAAAATACAAAGCCTTGTCACTACACTTTAAATAGCATGTGGTTCGCCAGTTGGTGCGCCAATCCTGTCGATTGAGATACTTGCCGAGCGACGCAAAAAGCTCTGGGGCGTTGTCCGGCGTTTTGCGCCAAAGGACGTTGCCGGTCTTTGCATCCAGACAGGTCAGGTATGCTCCGAATCGGAAGGCATAGATGTGACCGTTCTTCATGCATATTGCTCTGCCGTCAATCGGCTCATCCTCATGATAGTGCCACAAGACCTCTTTGGTCTTGGGATTGATGGCGAGGACATTACGACCGAATCCCCAGGGATGGGCCAGATAAGCCTTCTGGCCGTCACTGAGGCCGTCGGGCTGGTTGAAGCCCTTAGATATTGGGCTCCATGGCCAGCCGTGCTTTTGCCGGTGCCAGCGTTTTGTTGGGTCCCTTTGCTCCTGCTCTCCGATCAAGGCGTAAAGTGTGCCGCCCTGCAGGGTCCCCGCTCCGCGGGAACTGAGTGCCATCCATTTCCAGAATGTCCCGCCGGCAATGTCCACCGGTGGAACGATTTCATCTTTCAATTTGCCGGTGGCTGTGTCGATGAGTTTGCAGGATTTGTCATCGCCCACGTAGAGTGTGGTCGGTGTTGCGATCATGGTATTGCGGTGGATCATCACGCCCTCAGCCAGGTCGCGCTGCCATAGGATTGTGCCGTTGTACCCGTTGAATGCGACAAGTTTGTTCAGGTAAGGCTCTTCCCGTGTCTTGAAGGCTACGTGCCCGAATGCCTTGAACGTTCGACCCGCCGAGGCCACCGCCACTTGCGGCATCGGGGCATATCGCGGCTCAGCCAGAAAGTGCGTCAAATACGGAGCTCGGACGACGCGGTCGTTCGATTGTGGATTGTTGTCCGGCCCATGGTACGGATGGGTCCAGTCATCGATTCCTTCCGGGAAAGGCTTGATGAGGACCTTGTCACCCAGCAACGCCTTGCCTTGCGGCCGCAGAACCCGCAGCGTCTCTGCCTCAGGTACTTGGCTTGCTGCGTCACCCAGTGCTATCAGGGCATCCACTAAGTTGTCAGCAAGACCGAGCTCCATCAGCGCCCCTTTTTCAATGAAGATGCGCGTACCGTACAGTCCGGCTTCATCCACCGCTTGCCGAGCCGCCTGAACGTCCACTCGCTCAGGCAGTTGCACATAGAGCGTTAATTGGCTTTGCCGAGCAATATCAATCGCAAGTTCACATTTCTGATCGCCCAGCACCACACAGATTCCGCAGTTGACACCAACTTTATCGAGGACTTGCTTGGCCTTGTCGGCCCCGGTAGCAACCGGCTGGCTCAGGAGCAAAGTAGCCGCCAGCAGCAACAAACAGGTATTCGGCCCTTTCATTCTTGTTTCCTTTCCAGAATTGCGGGCGAGAAAGACATTCGTGAACGTAGCACCATACAGGCTGATTGTAGCTGCAAGAGACTGTGATGTCAAACCGCTTCTATCGGCGGGCAATGGTGTGCAGACCGTGGCAATCGGTGCAGACAGAGTCTTCGGTGACGTTCCTGCCGTTTTCGCGTTTTTGCCCGGCCCATTTCTTGACGAACGCCTCCACCTGCTGGGGATTCTCATGTTCCGGGTCGTGACATTGCTTGCACATCGTTATCGACTTCCGAGACCAGTGTCATTCCGACGGCCACTGCGCTGATATTCGGGTTGGTCAGAATGTACGCTAGCGTGAGCCGGGCAAGCTCATAGTCCTCTTCCGTGCTGGTGCAGGACTGGCCGAAATTCTGTCGCGGCGTGCTGAAAATGTTTCCCGCACTGAAGGGCTTGATGGTAACCACTCCAACATCGCGCTGCTTAGCCGAGGCAAATAGGCCCTTGCGTGTATCCCCAAGCCACCAATGTCGGCCACGTGCCTTATGTGTGGGTTCGTATAACTGTTTGCAGTCAATGGATTTCAGATCCGGCGGCTTAACCTTGGACTTGAGGGTATACGGCATATACACCATTGCATACTGCGGAAACTTCTCGATAACCTGTTGCGTCCAGACACGATCATGGGTGGACATACCAAGAAAGCGAGCCTTTCCCTGCTTGCGGATTTTCTCGAATACCTCGATGCACATTTCCATCTGGGTATCGGGGTGCCCGCCCATGTGCGTGAACTGTGGCCGCCAAATGTCCAGGTAGTCCGTTCCCAGCCGGCGCAGACAAGATTCAACGCTCTGCATCTGGCTGTTTGCGTTGCGACGGTGCTTTTGCCGCATGCAGAATTCTCCATCGTCGGCTGCCACGTACATCTTTTCGCGCCGGCCTTTAAGGGCCGCACCGTATGCCAGCGCCTCGCCTCCGTACGTGATGTCCAGGTAGTTAATTCCGTGGTCGATGCAGCGAGAAACCACGTCGGTGCGGTTTCTGGTCACGTCGGCAGGCAGCTCGTCATTGACGAATTTGGCCCAGAAGTGCTGGCCGCTGGGATTGTTGAAGTGCCCGCCCAGCACAACCTCAGATACAATCAGGCCCGTCTTGCCGAGCCTGCGATAGCCCATCTTCGGGTTGTAATTCAGAATCTTGGACGTATCAAGCTTCGATGTGTGGCCGGGCGTAGTGCTGTCGCGAGCGCAACCGTTGGCGAGCAGCGTACCGGCAGCGGTTCCCACAGCTATCAAAGAAGCATTGTGAATGAAAGCTCTTCGTGAAAGTTGGTTCTTGTCCATAGGTTTTCCTCTCCGCCCGGAACGCGAGAGTTATCCGTTTTCCCGTCAGGCCCTCCAGGGACGCGGCCTGGTCATTTTTTCCGCCAGTGTTTTCTTGGTGATAATCACGTCCTCTCGTATCTGGAAATCAAACATGCCCACGTGGATGAAGTCGGCACCATTTTCAAAGGCGTATCTGAATCCGTCCCGCGGATTGATGGCCCCGGCGGCCAAGACCTTAAACGCCATCCATGGCTTATCGATGCCTTTCATATACTCGATGGTTCCTTCCGGATTGATGCACCGGATATTGTCATAATAATATCCGGATGTGTGCTTTCCATCCTGCCATGTCGGGTCCCAAACGCGCACATCGTATTTCCTTTGGCCTTTCGGCGTAGCAGACCAGTAATCGTCGTGGTGCAGCGTCTTCATGTAGAAGTCTACTTCAACGCCCGCCTTTTCCAGCGCTTGTAGAACTCTGATGGCGTGGCAGGCGATACCTGCAAACAAGCCATTGGCTTTAATCAGTGAGACAGCCTGTGCCAGCAGGATCTTTTCTTCGAGACTTAACCCCAGCGCAGCGCCGGCTGATGCAGCGACGGATTTCTTGAACAAGCTGCGCCGATTCAGCTTATCGGACATCGTTTGCCTTTCACTTGGAAAGCACCCGCTGAAATTCGCCATGTCATAATGGAATTATACTGCGGCAAATGCTTCATCGGAAGCTAAAATCGGCGTCTGCAATCCGCGCGTTTTGAGCACAGATATATATCGGGCGCCGAGAACCGGCGCAGCGCAATGTTCATCAGCCCCGTAACCGAGGGGAACGCAAGACTGTACACTTTCGTGCGGGCAGGCGTCGTTTGGAAGGCGCAGAAAAAAGGCCGGAAGTTGAATCTTCCGGCCCTCTGAGACAGCTTTGCATTAGAAAATATAGAGCAAACTTATGAACTATTTACTGTCTCACCCAAACCAAGCTACTAGAAGAAGAAAAGAACAACTATTTACTCTTGGTATTATAGACATCCCGAAGTGTTTACGCAAGGATTTTTCCGAAAAATTTTCAAATTTTTTGTTCTGGGCCTCCGCGAACGCCGGGGAGCTGCTTTCGTGCGCTAAGGTCTTAAATAGAAAGGAATTACAGCCATCCGGTCGTGCTCAACCGGCCGGTACCGTTTGCGAATCATGATTTGCCGGCCAAGCGACGAGCGGTTACCAACGGACCCTGAAACTGCTTTCTCACGCGAAATAGGCCTTCAATATATACTCTTGGAGCATTCTCTGCGTGTTGAAGAATGACCCGTTTAGCGCTATTGCGCTGGCCATCACGTTTTGAAAGGCCCGCCGGCGGTTGTAGAACGTCGGGATAATCACCTTCTCGAGTTTATCATACAAAGCTCCGGCATCTTCAGCATCATTTCGGGCTGCCTGCTCGGCGGCTGCTCGGCCTGCTACGGCCCAGCCGGTCAGTCCTTCAACGCATCCCTCAATCCACCAGCCATCCAGGATGCTCAATGACGGCACACCATTGAGGGCGGCTTTCATTCCGCTCGTCCCCGACGCCTCGTGCGGAGGCTCCGGTGTATTGAGCCACATATCGACGCCGGGTATGAGCATTTTTGCGAGCTCGATATCATAGTTGGGCAAGTACACCAATGTCACATCCGGTTTGAGAAGCTGCTTTGCGCGAAAAACATCTTTGATGACCTTCTTGCCGTCTTCGTCTTTGGGATGAGCCTTACCTGAAAATACCAATTGTAGTGGCCCGGCTTTGGCGGCGATTCTCTTCAGCCTGTCAATGTTCTGAAAGAGCAGGCCCGCCCTTTTATACGCGGTCGCCCGCCTTGCAAAGCCGATCGTAAATACATCCGGGCTGAGTTTCGCGCGTGTCTTTTTGTTGGCGTAAGCTATAAACCGCCGCTTGGCGTCCATGTGGGCGTTCCATATCTCCTTTTTGGGCAGATTCAACGCGTACCGAAGGCTGAAGTTATCCTCGCGCCATCGCGGTAAGTGCTTGTCGAAAAGAGCCGCAAACGGCGGCGACGCCCACGTGGCGACGTGTACACCGTTGGTGATAGAATCAATCGTGTATGTTCCGAACATTTGGCCGGAGACCATGCCGTGCTTTCTGGAAACGCCATTGATGTAGTGACTCAAATATAGGGCCAGATACGTCATGTTCAGCACGTCGCGCTCGACACAGATTTCATGGGCAAGCTTGAATATCTTATGATTGCCGACGACTTTGCGAACCAATGGCATCGGGAACTTGTCGTGCCCGGCCGGGACCGGCGTATGCGTGGTGAACACACATTTCTTTCTGACGGTTTTGATATGAGCCGTGGATACAGATTTGCGAGCCCTCTTCTTCAGTTCTTCGGTGAGCAGTTCCAGAGTGAGAAAGCTTGCATGTCCCTCGTTCATGTGAAAACGCTGTATGTTGCGATAGCCCAGGCTCCGCAGCATGCGTACGCCGCCGATTCCGAGAATCACTTCCTGGCAGAGCCTGTAGCGCCGGTCACCGCCGTAGAGATAGTGACTGAGTCTCCTGTCATAGCGGCTGTTGGCGCGCAGATCGGTATCCAGGAAAAAGACGGGGACTTTGTATCCGGTGACCCCGGTGACATCGTATTTCCAGGGCCGCACGCGAACCGTACGTCCTTCCAGCGTAACCGTGACGGTGCTCTCGAGAGGTTCCATGAAGTCGCGCACATTCCAGCGCTCCGGTTGCTCGGTTTGTCGTCCGCGTGAGGTAAGTTTCTGCCGAAAATACCCCTTCCTGGGAAGCAGAGTTACTGCCACAGTGGGGACTTCCATGTCGGCGGAAGTGCGAATCGTATCCGCTGCCAGTATGCCCAGTCCGCCGCTATAGGTGGGCATCCGGGCGTCCAGACCGATCTCCATGGAAAAATAGGCTATCTTCTTGTCACTATTCACCGTGGCACCTGATCGTTCCTTTCAAGAACTGCCGCTTGTGAAGTCCCGCTGCCCGAGGAATCGTACTTACAAGGAGCTACTGGCCGTGTACCGGAGCCACGCAGTATATGTACATCAGCGGCTCATTGCCGGAGTTCTTGACGTCATGGATGGTGTTCGGGGGGATGTAGGAGACCTTTCCCTGACCGACCGCCAAAGATTCTCTCTCGTCGATTTGCAGTTGTCCCTGGCCGGAAACAAAGACAAGTAATTCCTCATGGTTCTTCGTGCTGTGTTGGCCGCAAGCTTCACCGGGCTTCAGATATACCCGGCCGGAACGCATGCCGTGGGTTTGCGGCTCACCTTCCAGCAGCCTCTGGTACTGCGGCTCGCTATTTAGTTCCATCACAAGAACTCTTTCCGGCGATGTCATATCGTCTCCTTGAAACTGCAAGTCTCCATTTCTCTCTGTCTTCTTTAAGGATTCAGCCCACCTCTGCCGGTCGAATCCTTTGCCCAAGCGGACCACATTAGTTACAATCATGCAGACCGTCAAGAATTGAAAGTTCGTTTCTGGAGAAGGTATCCGTGACAGCGGAACTCAATGCCCTTATTGTCGCCGCTGCTTCCATCGGCTTCTTTCACACTCTATGGGGCCCGGACCACTATGTGCCCTTCGCCATGATGTCATGGTCCCGAAAATGGTCATGGAGCAAGACCGCACTTATTACCCTGCTGTGCGGCTTGGGGCATATAGCAGGCTCGGTCATTCTCGGCCTGGTCGGCGTGTCGCTGGGCCTGGCTATCGTCTTTCTCGGGCTGTGATCTGGCTGCCCACGAGCAGCCTTTTTGCTCCTTTTCAGCTAAACGCTGAAATCTGGGCCATCTCTAAGTGCTTTTTCTAAAAGCAATTAGGATTATATCGCCTGATGGGGAATGTGCGAAATGGAGTTTTTATGCATTTTTGCATTGACTGCGTAACACGAATTTCTTATTTTTATGCGCTGAGCGTTTTCCGTTTTTTTCTTTTTGGAGGACTCTGGTTATGAAAAGCTTGAGTAAGACAACGGTTTGGTTTGGTTCGGCTGCGGTGCTGGTTCTCGGCGGTTTGGCGTGCGCTGCCACGCACTCAGAGATTCAGGCTGTGGATGGCGAGGGCTATGGTGTCCATCCCGATCTTGGCACAAGCAGGAAAGTAACAGTGGAAGGGATTATCTTAAATCGGCCGGATTTTATGGTGGACGGCACGGCTCATGAGGATGCCCAATTCGGGCCGGGCGCGATGTGGCAGATTTATGTTCAGGCCGAGGGTGATGACCATGCCGGCACCGCCATCTGGATGGGCCAGTGCTACGATAACGTGTGGGGAAGCGGCAC
>Ga0180434_10001551_pt1 | contig 32555 bp, 46 predicted proteins | sample SS_ome_7_FD_132453 | JGI IMG/M metagenome (GOLD analysis project Ga0180434, IMG submission 132453) | Hypersaline lake sediment archaeal communities from the Salton Sea, California, USA - SS_1_D_2 metaG | ecosystem: Environmental > Aquatic > Non-marine Saline and Alkaline > Hypersaline >... | reverse complement strand
GTGGTGGGAGAGCGAGATTCCCAATGAGGACATGCCGACCGATCTGCCCAGGAAGGAAGTGATCGACCAATACTTTTCAAAGGTGGGTCACGAGTGGCTGGAAACACTGTCGGACGTGACTCTGACGAAATAGGAAGGAGAACGACTGATGAACATGGAATGTGATAACTGCGGAAAGAAGTTCCGGGACATGAGCGAGTTCAAGCATGTCTTTCCGTATATTCCGGATTTACTCAAGCGAATCGGGCCGGGTGGCACGGTGCCTTGCGCCGAGTGTCCGCACTGCGGGGCGCTCGTGTATGAAGCGCATGACGACGACCTGGAATGCGGGATCTGCGGCGACATGGTGGAACCGGATAAGCTCCGGGACCATCTCGTGGAGCATAACCCAAACGCGCTCAGCATGGAGTGGGAAGATGTCCGAAACGTGTTCCGTGAAAAGTCCATCGAGGAAGACGACGAGGCCAAGCCGTTGGTCTGTCCTGAGTGCGGTTCACAACGCATGGCCCAGATCGATCTGATTCCCGGATACGCCCACATACAGGGTGTGAAACCGGACGGCACGATCGAATGGGCCGGCGAGACGGAGGTCGATTGGGACAACCAACGGCCCGCGAGCAACCCGCCCGAGTTTGTCTGCCTGGCCTGCAATGAGAAGTAAGGTAAGGCGAAGACGGTGATGGATGCGGATCGTAATGATCGACGTATCGCTGCCAGTTAGGTCACGATTGGTTTTTGTGTCACAAAAAAGGAGGGATGCATGAGCGAACTTGGACAACTCATCAATGCACTCGAGAGAGTGAAGAGGCTCCCCGCTTACGCCCTCAACGTATTCTACGGGGAGAACATCGGCTTCGACGACGTCGAGGTCGCCGTGGGGGATCGCCGGCTGGAAGTGTCGTGGTCCCCGTTTGTGAACAACGGGAGTATCCGCGTGGTCTGGTGCGGGTCCCTGAAGGAGTTTCTCGTGGCCGATATGCGGCAGATGCCGCAGCGGGTGCCCATGCCTCCACATAAGGAGGACCTCCGGCATCCGGGCTACTACGTCTACGGCAGTGATCAGGCAGTCGAGTCCTTCCGTTCCTACTGGATGAACCAGGAGGTCGAGGAGCCGACGCCGGAGAACGGTCTGCACGACGAGCCGAGCCCCTTGGCGGGCAAGGAAGTCACGTTCAACAACGCGGAGATGCACGGGAACCGCCGGATCTTCATCGAGGACTGGTGGGACCGTGTGAGCGGCGAGAGCTGGCGTACTTCCGCGGAGGAGGGCGTGCAGGCTGCATGCGTGTACGCCGCGCGGTTGGTGGAGGACGATGACATCCCGCGGGACAACCAAGTCCTGTACGGGAAGCTGGGTAATATGGGCTGCCTCGTTCACGAGAGCGAGATCGCAGAGGATTGACAGGTAGTACTGGGGGGAGGCATTACACAAGCTCCCCCAGCGCCTTCGATCGGGAAGAAGGTGATCATGGATAGAAGGACGAGGACGAAGTGGGAGGGCGATTTGACGGGAGGGCCGCTGGTACATTGTACGGGGGCCCCGCATTGTCGGCAGCGCAGTTGTCCCTGTTACAGCGCGCACCTGCATAAGTATGACTGTGGGACAAAAAAGCGGAGACGCTTCTGTTATCATACAGACCGCCATGTGTTCTGTAACGTACGCGTGTTCGGCGAGTTCCACGGACGTGCCTTTCTCCGTGCACCTGTATCGACAACATCGGGTCAGGCCGACGCCGACGGAGACAAGCTGTCGCGGCTGTACGGTATTGGGAGACTGGCGCTTTATCGGGTCATAGACGACCGTCATAACTCATACGTGGCGGACGACCGCATGGCCTATGCTGCCGAAATCACGAACATGGACTCCGATGCAGTAGCGCTGGCGGCGACGGATTTAGTTGCCGGCGGGTTGGTGCATGAGACCAACATGTTCACCATACATCAGTTGGACATGCGCGATGTCGAAACAGCGGACACTCTATAACGGGAGGACGAATGCATGACTGATCTGGAACTGCATGAGAAGGCGGAGAAGATCTACCGAGTGCTTGACTCGATAAACTTCAAGTTGGGTTTACTGTTGATTGCCGTGTGGGCGATCGTCGGCATATTGGCCGAAGTCGTAAAACGCATCAAATAACGGGAGAGGATAGATGGAAACAGTACAGGGTATGGGACACACGGTGAGGACGCTTAACTTCGGGGGAAACTTGCGGCCGCTTCGCGACGGCGAAAGACTCAGTCTCGGATTTGAGCTGATGGAGGAGCAGGAGACGGACTTGGAGCCCCTGCATCCATCAGCGAACTTTGTATCGCACTACACAGTTCAGGGGAAGAAGATAGTAGTCGGTTTTGCGGAAGGAGCGTGATGACGTATGGCTACACAGAAGTCAACATCCAAGAAGAAGGGGAAGGGGACGCACCCCTCCCACGTCGCCTACAAGTCTTCGGGGCGACTGCAGGACAATAAGCTCCGTCGGATCATGAAGCACAACCGGATCCGCGTGGATAAGGATGCGAAGCCGAGGAACGCGAAGGAGCGTCATGCGCTGGCGACGCGTCCGCGGACGCGGGGGGAGGCCATTCAACTTCGAGGAAAGTAGGGCTGTGTTATGGCAAAGTCTAGGAAGAAGCGTGAACAGGAACGCAGGCTGCAGGCGAAAAAAATGCGAAAGTGTCAGAGGCGCGATAGGCTCCTGCGCCTTAAGCACGATCTCTATCAGCTGCGTCAGCGTTGCGATATAGCGCTCGAGCTGGATCACGACGACTATAAGCACAAGGCGGAACTCGAGCTTCTTTCGGAGAAGATCGACGAAGCACGTGCGGAGGTCGATGCGGGGCGGATGCCGAACTTGCAATTTCTTCAGCCTGAATGGTTGGAGAATAATATACCAAAACAGGAAGGATCTGAGGATGACGAATGCAGTGGAAGTAACATCACAGATAGCGAACAGGGCACTGGACATGCTGGAGGGGTTGGCGCAGCAGTTGGGCGTTGGTGTCGATCAGTTGTGGCCCGTCTTGGTCCGAAAGGTTCAGATTGACTGGATCGCGGGGTCGGCAGTGCTCGGCATACTGTGGATCGTAGTGCTCCTGATATATAGGCGCACGCCGTCGTGGCGCGATATCGGTAAAGAGTGGGAAACTTCATCAACAATCCCGAAGACGTTTGCGAAGGTAATAGTAGTGATGGCTATGCTGCTTCTCACTATGTTTACCGCCGCATGGCTGAACAGAGTGTCCGAGCTTATTACTCCGGAGGTGAAAGCTCTTCAGTTCATTGCAAACAAGGGGAACATTCCATGCGTAAAGTGATCGAAAAGGAAGTCGCGTTCTGCGACGACTGTGGGAATGAAGCTGATTACGTACACACATGTATCGGCTGCGGTAAGGAGTACTGTTACGATTGTCATGATGCGCACTTGACTGAATTCCGTTGCGGGGTCAGCTTCGGCGGCAGTGGAGATGGCGAATTCTGCAAGGAATGTATCGAGAATCCGCCAACTCCAAAACTACGTAAGCTGCTGAAGGCTTACCTGAAGATCCGTGCGTTGAAGACGGAGCGGGATGCGGTTTACAATGACTTCCAAGCACGCTGTAAGAAAGCGGAGGCCGAGGTCGACAAGACTTACAAGGAGGTGATGGCTGGTGGCAGGTAAACTACCACACATATTCGCCGGAGGACCGGGGACCGTGGTGTCGCCGGGGACCCGACACAAGAAGAAACATCCAATCCGGGAGAAGAAGATGCTGCAGGAGGAGGAACGTCGGAAGAAACGACGTGAGAAACGGCGACAGGAGATGCAGATGCGTCGGCGCACCAATGGACGTTCACTGCCTCAGAGGAGGAGTTACTGATATGACCAGACTGTTTTCCTTCGTGTGGTGCTCCATCGGCGTCCTCGTGTTTCTGGCGGGCATCATTGATTTGCTTGCCATCGGCGTCTGAACATGAGATAACAGGGAAAGGGGAATCGAAATGACGTTGGATGTCGAAACAAGAGATAAGCTGGCGGAGGCGTTCAAGATGTTTCTTCGTCAGACAACAAACCACTGCGAGTACAAGAAGGCACACGTCCCGGAGGGGTGGGCACACGTTCACATCGAGACGACGGGACCCGAACTGGTCGAGCTGTTAGTCAAGGAACTCCAGAAAATTACGTGAGTTTTGGGCGGGTTGGGACTTGCTCTCGGTTACTGTCTGTGCTATACATGGTTTCAAACGTGGTCACCGGTGTCCGGACGAGCCGGCGACTGCAGCTTGATGGTACGAATGCTGTAAGGGACTACATTAATGCAAATAGCGAACCGCGTAATGTCCGAAGCGTTGGCGACACGCGTTAAGGCGCTCTCAAAGCGAGCTGCGGATAGCTGTCGATAGGTTTGGGGGGTGAGCCGCGTCCTGGTCAGACGCATCCGGTATCCCATAAACCGAAAAACCAAATAGGACGTAAGCCCTTAGACCACAAACTGTCTCTTCGTTTTTCGTCGTACTGTTAAGCGCTTTTTATATGGTTCCGAATGCCGTATGGACTACATCGTTTGGATACACGTCTATACATATTTCGTCGGAACCTCCACATGCCCCGAATGCCGAGCGTGGACTACATTTACCATGAAAATGAATGCTACTTCCCGCTTATGGGAGGTTGACACGTCTACCTCACTTTCGTCGGGGCTCCAATTTGTCTGCAACCTATCGGCGCCGGGCAGAATGACAACCCGGTATACACTGATGTGCTACCATCATAACACGTTGGTTTGTTAACTACTGGCGTCGTCGGTTGCAGTCCTCACCCATTTCACGTATAACTCACATACTTCACAACAACCCAATCAAGGAGGGGTAATGTCATGGCTAACAAAGCAACATTCAAGAACGCACAGCCGAAGGCAGCAGACTGTGTCAACCGCGCGGGCGGACTCGCATATTGTTACAGCGCAGAGGAGGCTCTTGCGCAGTATGCGGCGGTGGGCACATTCAGCGAATCATTTTATGAGGGGGCGGCCTCCCAGTTGGACCGAGTCCGGAAGCTGGCGGAGAAGTGCGACCCCGAGTTCGTGGCGCAGACTGCAGTGTTTGCTCGGAAGGCTGGGTACCGCAAGGACGTACCGGCATTTCTACTGGCGGTGCTATCGCGCAGGGATCCGGAGCTGTTCAACAAGATCTTTGACAAGGTTGTGGACAATGGCAAACAGCTTCGCAACTTTGTGCAGATCATCCGCTCCGGAGCGTCCGGACGGAAGTCCGTTGGTAGCGGGCCGAAGGCGAGAATACGGCGATGGCTGGACGTGCAGTCGGGTAACTGGCTGTTCCGTAACAGCGTTGGGCAGAGTCCGTCAATGGCGGACATCCTGCGCATCGCCCACCCGAAGCCGGCAACGGCGGAGAAGAGCGCGCTCTACAGGTACTTCCTGAACCGCGCCGGACTCTCCAAGGATTTGAGTCCTGAGGAGTCCGAGAAGCTTCCGTCGCTGGTACGGGAATTCGAGGCCTACAAGCAGTCGGACGGGAAGGGTGTACCGCCGAGGGTGCCTTTCCAGATGCTTACGCAGTTGCCGTTGACAACCGAGCAGTGGTCGATGGTGGCGCTGGCGGGCGGCTGGCACTTTACGCGCATGAACCTCAATACGTTCGCGCGCCACGGTGTGCTCAACGACGAGGCGATGGTCGAGCGCATTGCGGAGAAACTGACCGATCGGGAGCAGATCGACAAGGCGAGGGTTTATCCATATCAGCTGCTGGCTGCCTACAGGCATGTCAGTCAGGATATGCCGCGTCCGATTATTGATGCTCTGCACGACGCGCTGGAGATCGCGACGGAGAACGTGGAGGCGTTGCCGGGGAAGGTCTACGTGTTCCCCGACGTGTCGGGGAGTATGCGTAGCTCCGTAACCGGCTATCGGACGGGTAACAGCTCGAAGGTGCGTTGCGTGGACGTCGCCGGGCTGGTGGCGTCGGTCATCCTCCGGGCGAACCCGGACGCCGAGATCATTCCCTTCGAGGGAAGGGTTCATCCCATTAGGTTAGAGCCGCGCGATACGGTGATGACCAATGCCGACAAGCTGGCCAGCATCGGGGGAGGGAGCACGGCGTGCTCCGCGCCTCTGCGGTTGCTTAACGAGCGGGGTGCGAAGGGTGATGTCCTCATCTACGTCTCCGATAACGAATCGTGGGTGGATGTGCCGGCCGAGGGGGGTATGCGGTTGTACGCACACCACTTCAAGGAGTCGTGCACCGAGACGTTGAGGGAATGGACGCGGTTCAAGCGTCGCAACCCGAAGGCGAAGCTTGTTTGCATCAACACCAGCGTGTACGACGATGCGCAGGTGCCTCCCCGTGAGGACGTCATGTACATCGGCGGATTCAGCGACTACGTGTTCGACATAATCCGGTTCTTCGTGAACGGGGAGTTGAATGGGCAGCACTGGGTCGACATGATCAAGCAGGTCGAACTGTAAAGGAAATCTTAACGGTTGCCGGCCTTCCTCTCGGGGAAGGTCGACGGCTGTTAGTTATGAACGTCATGATATCCACGGTGGATGTACGTTAAATTCATCCAAATCTACGGCATAATATAATGCCTTCAACGGAAGCACATACACAGGAAAGGAGTTAACGACATAAGAAGACGCGCCTTTTCATAACTATTTGTCGGAAACATCTCAGAGAATACAGAGGTTTGTCATGGGTCAAGTAGCGATGTTCTCATTGAAGGTAGTGCGTGGCCGGCCATTTGCAGACGGCGTACAGTTGGGATACAACAGCAAGCTCGAGAACGGCGGGATGTCGCTGGTCTATCGGAAGACACAGCGCGGTGGTTCGCACGTTGTCGTCTACGACGGCGACGGGAACTACGTCGATAACCGGCGCATCGAGCAGGATGCCAACTACAAGCTTACCATCTGGCGACGCGAGGGCTTGAAGAAGTTCGAGCTGCGGATGTCACGTAACGTACCTTACGAATTGGAAAAGGATCCCCTGCGGCTCGCCCTGCGCGATCGCGGGATCTATCCATCGAAGAGCCTCATCAAGAGGGTCAAGCCCAATGCGGGCCTCATCTACGAGTGGACGCCCGTGCAGGATGTACGGTCCGTACCGGTCGGCGCGCGGTGCCTTGCGTTCGTCAGCGATGGCGACAGAACGCAGCCGATGACGTCCGGCGAAGACGAGGGTCCGATTGTGGGCAAGGTCGAGGGCGGTACGTTCCTCATACAGTATTCGACGAAGGTCACGCCGCGAGGCAAGATCGATCGTTGGATCGAGAAGATTGTTGTGCGTAACAACATCAGGCCGAAGCTGTTCGCAACGGCATTGGATAGTATCCTGAAGGATACATCGAACCATCCCGAGGCGTTGATCAAGGAGCCGGAAGTACCCGAACCCGATCCGGAGCCTGCCTCAGAGGACATTTCTACGAAGCCGGACGTCAATACGATCGAGGCTGTTGAGGCTGCAACGATGAAGACGGGCATGACCGCGGGAGTCACCAGAAACGGTATCCGTAAGGTGGACCTGCAGGAACCTTCCTATGCAGCGTTAGCGGCGGCAGCGACAGACCCGGCTAAAGTAAGCTGACACGTGGTCCAGCTAATACAGAATTTGACATACGTTCTGGGGCGGGGGTCATCCCCGCCCCAGAGTATGTTTCTTTTTTTAGCATTGATACAAAGTCTGCCGATTTGAAAAAAGAGCTTGCATTACCGTACAGTGCGCGGTACGCTGGTTGGTAAGTTAGAGAGAACTTTCATCCTTGTACAGGGAGACCGATCTATGAACAAGATAGGTGAGGTCCGGATTGGCGTTTCACCCTGCGATGTATGCGGTGTGACTGCCACCATCATAGAAGGAAAAAGCGCGCGCTGCGAACGGCATCGCACTGTGGAGGGGGAGAAAAAGGCTGGGCACATACCCAGTCTTTCCGCGTTTACGGAGCCGATCGATCCGCTCGCCTTGGTATCGAAGCTGCAGGAGGAGGACTAAATGGCATTGGATACATCATCAATCAGACTCTCGCTTCCCTACCGGCACGGACCGGATAGTGAGAATACTACGATGTTCCCCGACCCGTTCTTGGACATGGCGTCGTTGGCCATGCCCCGTTCGCTGAAGAACGTGCTGGATATGTGCGAGGGGATCTGGCTGAAGAACGGCACCTACCGGATGGCCGCCAGCCGGATCGTCCGCTACTTCATCACGAAGATCGAGTTCGAGGATGTCGACGAGGACGAACGCAACAAGCTGGCGTCATTCATGAACAACCGCCTCCGAGTCGTCGACCAGCTCTCGCTCGTCGGTGATGACTACCTCGCTTACGGTGTGTCGATGTCGTCCGTTGTGCTCCCCTTCCGTCGTTTCCTCATATGCAGGGCGTGCAGGTCCGAGCAGCCTATCGAGGCCGCGCGCTGGCAGTTCAAGGAGTGGAAGTTCAGCGCCTATTGTCAGCGGTGCCGCAAGTGGGTGCAGCACGCGCACCTCGACCGCCGGTCCGCCGAGGAGGACAAGATCTGTATCAAGCGGTGGGCTCCGCAGGAGATGCGCCTGCTTTACCACCCATACACTCAAGACCATGAGATTTTCTGGAAGATCCCACAGTACATCTGCCGCGAGATCGAGAAGGGAACGCCCTTCTACGTGCAGTACATGCCGTGGGAGATCATCGAGGCTATCAAACGTAAATGGATGTTCAAATTTGATCCCGGTGTAATCTACTACATGCGGGAGCAAACATTGGCCGGCGTTAACACCAGGGGTTGGGGCGTTTCCCGCCTTCTCTCTAACTTCGCGCAGGCTTGGTATTGTCAAGTCCTCAAGCGTTACAATGAAGCGCTTGCTCTCGACTACGTGGTGCCATTCCGAGTCCTGACCCCCGCCGCCAAATCTAAGGAAGGCGACCCGATGCTGAACATGAACCTCGCGAATTTCAATTCGACGGTCATGCGCATGCTGAGGAAACATCGCCGCGACCCAGCATCGTGGAACGCGTTGCCGTTCCCCATCCAGTACCAAGCTCTCGGCGGAGAAGCCAAGGAGCTGGCTACGCCCGACCTGTTGAATCAGGGCATGGATGAGATGCTCAACGCCATTGGTATCCCGGCGGAGCTTTACAGGGGTACGCTACAGCTGCAGGCGATGCCCACCGCCCTGCGCATGTTCCAGCAGACATGGCCCCAGTTGGTGGCCAACTTCAACGGCTGGCTGGAGTGGTGCGTGGAGATCATCAGCACCGCCCTCAACTGGGACAAGCCGGAGAGGGTGTACCTCCAACCGGTTACGATGGCCGATGACATTGAGCAGCGGCAAACGTGGTTGCAGCTCGCAGCCGCCAACCTCGTCAGCAAGCGTACGGCGTTCGCACCGTGGGGTATTGACGCCGCGGACGAGCAGAAGCGCATATTCGCCGAGCAGAAGATGTTCGATGAGATGCAGATGGATTTCTCGGAGGATATGGCGCAGAGGCAGATGAATCAGCAGCAGATGGCCGGCCAGCAGCCGGGCGCCGGTGCACCAATGGCTCCCGGCGGTATGCCGCCTATGGGAGCGCCCGTGGCTCCCGGAGCCGCATCGGCCGGCATGACTCCCATGGATCTGATGGCGCAGGCGGATCAGCTTGCGCAGCAGATGCTGCAGATGCCTTACGAAGCGCGCCGTAAGGAACTTATCAACATCAAGCACTCGAATGAGACACTTCACGCATTGGTTAAGAGTAAGTTGGAAGATTACCGTTCTGAGGCCTCGAGCGTTGGTCAGCAGGCGGTACTACAGGGTCAGGTATAAGGGAGACGAGAGAGATGGAAACGCAACTGACATTCATGGGTTTCTTCGCTTCCGTTGTGGCGCTGCCCGTCGTAGGGCAGATACAGGCGACAACGGACATCGAGAAGTTGGGTAAAGGTTCGGCCCAGTTCATACTGGCGTTCGGGATCGTGATACTCGGTTGGATGTGTGTGAAGATCCTCCAGCACTACCGTGAGGACATGAAGGAAGCCGCTGAGTCGACGAAGGATATGGTGAAGGAGACATCCGACGCCTTGGCGAAGAACGCTGAGGGGTACAATAATCTCTCCGGCTCTATCGACCATTTGGCGGACGTGGTGGCCAACAGTGTGGGCGCCGCGCGCACGGCTGCGAAGTAGAGGTTCGTGTATAATGGCTCCGGTTAACAGCTTGAAACGTGTACAGCTCGTTGGGCGCCTCGTGGTGTCCGGCGGCGATGACCCGTGGGGCAAGCTCCAGGTTCCGCAGGCCATAGCCCGCGGGCTGTTCGCGTCCATCAGCGATCCGGGTGTCAGGCTGCCGGACGGTAAAGCTCATATCTCCGTATTCACCACCAAGGAGATTGAAAAGTTGGGCGGCCGCGAGAAAATAAAGGAGCGGGGCCGTGACTTCCATTTCACGTTGGGGACCATGCGGCAGGTTAACCCCTCCGGCTGGCCGGAGATGAGCCGAGTCTACTTCGCTACCGTGCAGAGTCCGGAACTCAAGAAGCTGCGGAAGAGTTACGGTCTGACTCCCCTGCTGCACGGCAGCCACCCGTTCCATATCACCGTCGGCGTCAAGCCGAAGATGGCGAAGGCTGCCGCTCAAGGTGATGAGAAGGAAGAAGAAGAACGCAGGTCGTGGTTCCAACGCAATCGCAAGCTTATTGCCGCATTGCTCGCCGTGGGCGGTGGTGCGGGCCTATACGCACTGCTCCGCAACAAGCGTAAAGCGCAGGAGCCAACGGCGGTGGCTGCGGAGGGTCCAATCTCCCAAGATACGTTGGCGCCCCCGCAGGTTGAGGAGACTCCGCCGGTGAAGATGCCGGAGATGCCGTCCATTCGCGAACAACTGATCGACACGTACGGACCGGAGGCTGTTGAGGGGGAAGCACAGCGTTTCATGGGCACGTTCGATCGAGGGATCCGCCGGTTCATGCAGAGCGGAGATGCCGGCACGTTGAGGAAGGTGATGGAGGAGTTCGAGACCAACCCGTTCATCAGCGACGAGCAGGCGGAGGATGTGCTCAATCGCGTACAGCAGGCGTGGGGGGTGGTGACCCCCGATGTACCGCTGCCAACCGCGTGGGATATCGCGAAGGAGGAGTTGCGTCCCGATATAGGTAAAGAGGACATCATCTACCCGCTGATGGCCATGAAGGGTGCACGAGGCGGCAAGGGATTGCTTGCGGCTGGGACCGGCAGTCTCGCTGGGCTCGCAACCGGCGGTCTGGGTGCTGGTGCCGCCTACAAGGGTACCGAGGCGTTACAGAAAGGTGTGGGGGCGACCCCCGGGGATGTGACGATACCCGGCGGTGTGGATGTGCCCGGTGAGATGCTGATGCCGACGGCTATGTCATTCCCCGGATACATGGGCGGCGAAGCGTTGGGGAGGGCGTTACTACAGCGTGCGGTTGGGGGTACGCCGGCGGCCGCGACGTTGAAGCCCGCGCTGGCGAAGTTGCCTTCGCAGGCGCTCACGGCCTATCTCGTGGGTACGGCGGCGCAGACGGCGGGTGAGGCTGGCCAAGCCCTCGGAATGGGCGCTGATCCTTACGCGGCGCGTACCGGACGGTATCTTGAGGAGTACAGGGACATCCCCGCATGGCGAAGGCCGTTGAAGGCCGTTATGGAGCCGGGGAAGATGCTGGGAGCCATCGGAGCCTCGAACATGCGTCGTGCGCAGGAGCGTGGTCTCGAGCAGGCAGCGCGGACGGCGGCGGACGTGGGTGTGGGGACTACGATGGGGCGCGCACGCGAGATGTTCCGTACAGGGCAGATGACGGGGGATGAATTCGTGCAGTTGCTGGACCGGCAGGCACGCAACGTGATGCAGCCGCAACAAGGCTTTTGGGGTGCTAAGCGTGTGGATCCGGATGTGGTACTCGGCAGGGCAGAACCACGGCCGGAGCTGGCGCAGGCTACGGGGACGCCGACGATATCACGGTGGCTCGACAAGTACTTTACGAGGGGGCAGCCGGACAAGACCGAGGATTTGTGGAAACAACAACAGATGAGCATGCTAAAGCGAGGGCTATAACGATGCCGGCAGAATCAGAAAAACAACGTAGGGCCATGTGCGCGGCACTGGCGGCGAAGAGGGGGAAAGGAACCGCGAAGGGACCATCCAAGCAGATGGCGGAGAGTATGACGGAATCCCAGCTCGAGGACTTCTGCAAGTCGAAGGTCGCCGAAATGGAGGGTTTCATCCGCGGATTCATCGATGAATGTGAACGCCGGAACCTTCGACGGTGGGAGATGAAAGTGGCTTGCGCCATCGGGCAGAACATTCTGGACAAACATTTTGTAACGGTGCCCAACGGAGTGAACCATGGTTCAGTTAAGGAAGCTGTGGACGTAGGGGCTGAAACGGCTACGGCTGGGGTGCCTCCGGGCAAATCCGTACCGGAGGCTACGTCGATTATGGGCGACGGGCCGAGTATGGACCCCGCCGGCCGGTTTATGGTGGAGTTGCTGCGTAGGCGCCGGAAGGAGATGGGTAAGAGCGTGTTATCCGGAATGTCCGGAAAAGACCTGATTATGGCGCCGGCGAACCGGAATGCGATACAGTCGACAGCTCAAAACAGGGCTGGCGGAGTGACGTTCTCGTCTCCACCCCCAGCACCGGGTGGTCCTAAGCTTTCACGGTAATTGTTATGGACATGAAGAAACAATCTGGATTGGAACACATAATCGGCGATTTCAAGCGCCGATTCGGTAGCGTCAGCGGCCCGACCGCACCCGCCTTCTTCCGCAACATTGGCGGGCCGCTGACCGGCTCTTTAGCGCAAGCTCTGGTACTTGGTGGGCTGGGTTACGGTGGCGGGCAACTTGTCGGCCGTCTCTCCGGCCGCCGACTCGACCCCCACCGTACTGGCATGGCCGGCGCACTGGCGCTCGGCGGCTTGGGTCCGCTGCTCAACCTCCCCGGACTCAGCCGCGGCTACCACGCGGCGAAGAACGTTCCGTTGCGTGATAAGCTCCGGACCATGAACATCGACTGGGCTAAGTGGGCGGATCCCAAGGTCCGTGCGCGCTTCATAGAGGGGGCGGGTGAGCACCTGCCCGTCACGGAGCAGACCCGTGCACTCCGCAACGCTGAGTGGTTGAACTTCATGGAGGATTGGCTGTCCGGCCAGCGTGGCGATCCGGAGCGTCCGAGCCTGTCGCCGGCGACGCCCCGGCGGTCACAGATACTGAGTGAGGCCATACGGCCGTACACTCCGGAGCCGTCGGATCAGACCCTAGAGTATCTTGGCCAGCGGGCGGCAACGGAATACCCGTCGTACCTGAAGATGGGTAGTGCCAAGCGCGCGGACGTTGATTACGGACTTGCGGGCGGGATGAACCTGAAATTCGATACGTTCCTACCACCCGGACGCCAAAGCTTCGGGTTCCCCGCCCACTATACGATACAGCAGATCGAGAACGACCCGTATATGGGCCCGATGGCGAAGGCGAAGGCTGTGTACACCATCCGCAACGCCTCGAATGGTAAGAGCGGCCTGATCGGATGGGGGGACGTCGCACGCGCCGGCGTGGGGGCAGGAATGGGCTATGCAGGCGCCAAACTCTTTGGTAAGGTACTGGATGGAACGTTCGGCGGCTTGGCGCCGAAGACACATAAACGACTACAGGCAGCCGGTGTCATCGCCGGCCTGCTGATGAACACAGGAGTATTGAAGTAATGGACAAGCAAGCATTCAGACTCGGATTTGCTCGCGAGCTGGCTGCACGGGGTATTTCTCCGGCCCAGCTGAACGCTGCGTTGGAAAAGCGTGCACAGGGGAGCGCCGTGGGTGGTGCGCTCGCCGGTGCGGGGAAAGTAGGGGGAGAGGGGATCAAAGCGCTGTCCGGGCTGGCGAAGGCACTGGTCGGCCTCGGCCTGGTGGGCGTCCCGCTCGCCGGATTGGGTATCGGATGGGGTCTCGGCCGCAGTAAGCGCACGAGCCCGGCCGATCTCGAAGCCATGAAGGAGATCGGGCTCACGAAGGAGTACGAGGAGGCCGTACGGAGACTCCGCCGGCGTAAGCAGATCAAGGAGAGCGCTGTGGCCGCGACAGGCCCCACAGCGGACAGGATTCAGCAAGCTAAACAGAAGGTGACGATGCCCGTGCCTCAGGTTCCCGGCATTCCGAGGAAGCCGGCGGCGCCCGCACGAGTTTCACCGCCAAAAAAGAGGCCGATGCCCGTATCGTGATAGTTGGAACAGCCTTGGAGGAGGTATGTGAAGATGGCAGATGAAGAAAGCACAGCAACGCTACAAAATGATACGCCAGCGGAAAAGAGATTGCCGTTCAAGGTGTACCCCGGAATTGGCGGCATGCGCTTCCGGCTTCAGGCCGGCCAGCAGTTTCCGCAGCTGAAGGAGGACGATCCGGAGTATGCGCAACCGCAACCGGTTGCAGATGCGTATGCGAGGGTATTCGACCTGAGCAACGACGATGATTTGAAGGAGTACGTGTCCATATGGGACCGTGCAGCGAAAGGTGAAGTAATAATCTCGGCAGAGGAAAGACATTGGAGCGAGAAGACCGACAACTTCAAGGTGTTCCTCCGCTGGGGTGATGTGTATCTGGAAATGCCCAAGAATGGGGGTTTTAATCATGGACAGCAAGTGTTTAGATAAGCATGCGTTTACGAGCCCGGGCGAACTGGCGGCCAGGCTTTACAAGAAGATGGTGACCCTGCCCTCCGGCGGGTGGAAGCCGCTGAAGACGCCTCAGACCGAGGCTGTGCGTGTTGCATGGAAGCACGGCAAGCCATCCGTGCCGTTAGAGGGCGGGGGCACGAAGCCCATCGCAGAGGCGTTGACGGCCGATACGGCGAGGGCGCGCGCGGCGCAGACACAGGCTGTCAAGAACTTGGTGAACATCCTCCTCGGTACGGCGGCGGCCGGCGGCGGACTCGGACTTGTCCGGCATGTCCCGAAGGTGCTGCGTGCACGTGAGGAGTTGAAGCCTAAGGAGAAGAGGCCGGAAGACCGTGAGAAGGAAGCGGCATTGGGCGACGTATTCAAGGAGAAGGTGCTGCCGAAGCTTCCGAAGATCGACCTCAGCGAACTCATTACCGTATCCCCGCCGAAGGGCGCACCCGGCCCCGCGGCTGAGACCGATCCGGGCATGTGGGAGGCCCTTATCTCCCGACTTCGTGCGGCGCTCACCGGCGGACCTCCCGAGAGCTGGTTGCAGGCCCGTTTCGGGGGTATGCCTGCGGGTATGATGGTCCCCGCGGCTATCGGCGCCGGCGCAGGCGGGGTGTTGGCCGGCGAACACCTTGCTGACTGGATGACAGACAAACTGCGCGCGAAGCAGATCGAGAAGCGGAAGAAGGAGCTTCAGGAAGAATTTGCGGGTTTGCTCGCATCACCACCACGGGAAAAGGTTTCGACGCTCAACCGCCTGATCGAACACATGGCAGAGGGTGGGCTGACGACGATGGATAAGGACGCGCAGGCGCACGTGCCGGCGGGCCTCCTCTACAGCCTACTGTTGGCCCTTGCGGGTGTTGGCGGCATGGCCGGATACCGGATGAGCAAGGGACAGCACCCATACAGCGCGAAGCGTAAAGCGCTCGAGATGGCGCTGCAGCGACGGGTACAGGAGCGGCCGGTTCGGGTCGAACTGGAGCCCCGTGCTCCCGAGGAAGTAGCGGATGTGACACCGGAGGCGCCGGAGACGCTTGCACCCGGAGCATACCGCACGTCGTTGATCCTCCCCCCGCAGGCTCAGGAGGAAGAGGTTGATGAGGCGCTTGATCTGTCGAAGCTGGGTATGCTGTTGGTGAAGGACGCGCAGGATCCGGTACTGGGGAAACCGAAGGGCATTGTCTACGGGCGAGGCGGCCGCGCGATGCCGGGGCTGACCTACGACCCATCCGGACGGATCGTCGCCGGACAGCCCGGAATTGTACCGAGGGCAACGCAGGCGGCCACGGAGGCTATCATGGCCACTCCGAAGGTCAAGGAGATGATGCAGACGGCGGATCAGGCCAAACAGGAGCTGGCGGCCTTGAAGGGTATGCGTGAGCAGGCTCAACCGCTGCTCGAGCGTGCGACCAGCGCACTCGAGGGGTGGGAGAAGTTCAAGGGCGGTTTCATGGAAGGCGCCGGCGGCATCGGCAATCTCCTGAAGAGTCTACCGATGGTTGCGATGGGACTAATGCGTCGTGGCGGTCAAGCTGCAGCCCCCATCTTCACGGGCATGAGTGATGCGGCGGCACGTGTACCGCGCGCAGCTGAACAGGCAGCGGCGTCACCCGCGCCGGCACCAGCACAGCAGCCACCCGCCCAACCGATTCTACCTACACCACCTCTGCCGACGGCGTCTGACGCTGCAGCACAGCAGCAGATGTCGAAGGAGCTGGGGGCGACGGCCATGCGGACGCAGCAGACGGGAACTCCGGTAAGAACGGGGAAACCGCCTGAGACGAAGCCGCTTGTGGCCGGCTCATAAAACTCATACACCGGAGGCTGAATGCCACCTGCTCCACAACCTCCCGAACTACTTGACTTCCTCGACTACCCGTCTATGCGGAACCGCATTTACGACGGGGTGGTCGATGCCGTGAAGACCAAGTATCCGATCGAGAACGACCGGTACCGGTTGGAACTGACGGACGTGGATTACAAGGGGCCGGAGCGCTACAGTCTGTCCGATCAGAAGAAGGCCATTTTACAGCGCAACTCTCTGTACCGTAACCTGAATGGTACGTGGCGGCTCACCGACAAGGCCACGGGCAAACCCGTCGACACCTACAAGTCGACGATTGCGCACGTGCCGTTCCTGACCTCCCGTGGCACATACATACTACGCGGCAACGAGTACACCGTATCGAACCAGATGCGGCTGCGCGGCGGCGTCTTCACCCGCCGGAAGGAGAATGGGGATCTCGAGGCCCACTTCAACATCGTGAAGGGCGGCCCGGGCTTCCGCGTGTTCATGGAGCCCCGTACGGGCATCTTCCGCATGCAGGTGGGGCAGGCCCGCCTGCGTATGTACCCGATCATGAAGGCGATGGGGGTGTCGGACGCCCAGCTGCAGAAGCTGTGGGGCAGCGACCTGTACCAAGCGAATGCGACGCTCAAGGGTAAGGACTCCACGCTGGAGAAGCTGTGGGCTCGCCTCGCCAACGCGAGGGCGCGCAACGAGACGAATGAGAAGGCACCGAAGAACTTTGTAGCGTTGCTGGACAATTTCAAGCTGGATCCGGAGGTCACGAAGAGGACGCTGGGCCAACCGTACGACAGGGTTACTCCCGAGGTCCTGAATCGTACGATGCAGAAGCTGATCAACGTTGGGAAGGGCACGGAGGACACGGATGACCGTGATTCTCTCGCCTTCCAAGAAACGTGGTCGGCCAACGACTTCTTCCGTGAACGTATCATGAAGGACTCCGGTCGTCTGGCTGCGCGAGCCCTGTGGAAGGCCACACTCCGCGGCAACCTCTCCGGAATGCAACCCTCTTTATTGACTCCGCAGCTGGACGCCGTTTTCTTCAAGGCGGGGGTGGCACAGCCGCTGGAGGAGATCAATGCGCTGGACGCGCTGGATCAGAACCTCCGGATCACGCGTATGGGCGAGGGAGGTATGTCCGGTATGGATACGATACCGGAGGAAGCGCGTGATGTACAGCCATCCCACTTCATGTTCATCGATCCCATCCGGACCCCAGAGTCCGGACGTGTGGGTGTCGACGCCCGTGTAGCCTTCAACACCTTCAAGGGTCCTAATAAGGCAATGTACACGAAGGTGCTGAACCGTGCGGGGAAGCCGGTGTTCCTGCCCCCCACCGATCTCGTGGATACGGCGATCGCCTTCCCCGGTGAGCTGCAGAAGGCAAAGCGGGAGGGTCGCACACACGTGAAGGCCATGGTAGCTGGGGAACTGAAGTACGCGCCGATCAAGGAGGTCAAGTATCAGGCGCCGAGCCATCAGGGCCTGTTCACCTACGGATCGAACATGATACCGCTGGTCAGCTCCATTGACGGCGGCCGCCTCCTCATGGGGGCGAAGATGCAGAGTCAAGCCCTCCCATTGCGTGATGCGGAGTCGCCGCTCGTACAGTCGGTGGATCCCCAAGCGCAGAGCTTCTACAAGCGTCTGGGCAAGTACGTCGGCGCCGTACGGAATGAGGCTGGCGGTCAGGTGATACGTGTGAAGCCCCATCAGGTGGTGGTGAAGCAGACGGACGGCCAGCTTCGTGAGTACGAGATGTACGACAACTTTCCCCTGAACCGTAAGACCTATGTTCACAACACCCCGCTGGTCAACGTGGGTGATATGGTGAGCAAGGGTCAGCTGCTGGCGAAGAGCAACTTCACAGATGATCAGGGGACGGTGGCGCTGGGTAAGAATCTACGCGTCGCGTATATGCCATACAAGGGCCTCAACTTCGAGGATGCCATTGTCGTCAGCGACTCGGCGGCGAAGAAGCTGGCGTCCGAACACATGTACACGGAGAAGATGGATTTCGACAATATGACGTCGGCGAAGCGCTCCGCATTCGTCTCCATGTTCCCGGCGCAGTATAATAGGGCCCAGCTGGACAAAATAGGCGATGACGGAATAGTCATGCCGGGCGCTATCGTAGAGCCGGATGATCCTCTCATACTCGCTACGCAGCGTCGGACATCGAAGGGTGCGGGAATGCTCTACCGTGGCGCGAAAAGTCCTTTTCGTGATGCGTCTGTCGTGTGGAAGCATCACTTTCCCGGGCGGGTTACCGACGTATGGTCGGACAAGAATGGCGTGAAGGTCGCGGTCCAAGCCTATGCGCCGGCGGAAGTGGGTGATAAGCTGTCCGGCCGGTACGGTGACAAAGGTGTGATAGGCGCTGTGGTCCCCGATGACCAGATGCCTATGGACGAGGGCGGCAATCCGCTGGAAGTACTGTTGAATCCGCTGGGCGTGATCTCCCGTAAGAATCCGGCGCAGATGCTCGAGGCCGTGCTGGGCAAGATTGCGGCGAAGAGGGGTAAACCATACGAAGTGCCTGGCTTCTCGGATGAGAACATGGTTGAGTGGACGATCAAGGAGATGCAAAAGCACGGCGTTAAGGACACTGAAACCCTTGTGAATCCCGAGACCGGTCGGCAGATACCGCGCGTGCTGACCGGCAATCGATATATCATGAAGCTGCACCATACGGCGGAGTCCAAGGAGTCCGGCCGCGCGCTGGGCGCCTATACGATGGAGGGTATGCCCTCGAAGGGCCAGCCGGGAGACGATGACAACCCTAAACGCGTCGGGCTCGGTGAAATGCAGGCGTTGATCAGCCACGGCGCTATCGAGAACATCAAGGATATCAAGACCATCCGCGGCCAGCGATCGGACGACTACTGGCGCGCGATGGCTCTGGGCTTCCCACCACCCTCGCCGAACATTCCCAACGCGTACAAGCGCTTCATGTCCATGATGCAGGCGGCGGGCATCAACATAAAGAAACGGGGCGATCACCTGCACCTGACGGCTATGACGGACAAGGACGTGGATGAGATGTCCGGCGGAGAGATCGAGAACACCGGCACCGTCCGCTGGCTTACGGAGTACGGTCGTGGTACGTTTGGGGAGAAGTCGTTGGATCCGGTGAAGGGCGGCCTCTTCGATCGTGGTATCACCGGTGGGCACGGCGGGAATCGATGGAGCCACATTACCTTGTCGGAGCCTATGCCTCAACCGTCTATGGAGGATCCCATCCGGCGTCTCCTCGGCCTCACGAAGGTGCAGTACGAGAACGTTATCGCCGGCAAGGAGGATATCCCCGGCTTCGGTCACGGCGGGGGTGGTATCAAGAGGGCTCTGGAGGCCATCAATCTCGATGCGGCCATCAAGCACAATCGGGATGCTGTGAAGAGCGCTACGAGCGGGGTGGCACGCGATGCCGCCGTCAAGAAGCTTGGTTATCTCCGTGCCATGAAGAAGAACAAGACGCACCCTGCGGACATGGTGATCACGAAGGTTCCTGTCCTACCTCCCATATTTCGCCCGATCACGGCCACCAACAAGTTCAATATGGTGTCGGGTGTCAACATGCTCTACATGGATCTGATGAACGCCGATAAGAACCTGAAGGAAATCAAGGATCAGCTGTCGGGTGATCCTGTATACGATTCCAGGTTGAACACATACAAGGCGTTGAAGGCTATTACCGGGCTGGGGGACCCGATCAAGCCCGAGCGTAGACAACAACGCATACGCGGCCTACTCGGCGAGGTCTTCGGATCCTCGCCGAAGGCAGGTGCCTTCCAACGGAGGCTGCTCGGGACGTCAGTCGATCTCTCGGCTCGGTCTACTATCACACCGAACCCGGATCTCAACATGGATCAGGTGGGGCTGCCCGAGGATCAGGCGTGGAAGCTGTATGCACCATTTGTGGTACGCCGACTCGTGCGTACGATGGGAACCAATCCATCGGCACGTGCTGCAGCCGTCCGCATGGTGGCAAACCGTGACAGCAGGGCCCTGGACGCGCTTACGAAGGAGATGGAGGCCCGTCCCGTGCTTGCCACGAGGGCGCCGGCGCTCCACCGGTTCTCGATCATGGCATTCAAACCCATACTCACGAAGGGGCGTACCCTCCAGCTGTCGCCGTCGATTGTGCCCGGATTCAACGCCGATTTCGACGGGGATGCTATGAACTTCCATGTGGTGGTGTCGGATAAGGCCATCGAGGAGGCGAAGAGGAAGATGCTCCCAAGTCAGAACTTGCGGAGTCCGGCTGATTTTGCTACATTATGGGCACCGAGACAGGAGTTCCTGCAGGGCCTGTATACGGCGAGCACGAAGCGCTCCGGACGGCGGACACTCCCACGGTACGAGAAGTTGAAGGACGTTGTGGCCGCGTTCAAGCGCGGGGACGTGAATGTTGAGGACGTGGTCAGCATAAAGGACTGATATGGGCACTTTCGGAAAGTATGACGATGAGATCGAGGTATCCTTCAAAGTGAAGGGTGACGGAAAGTATTCCGTCGTGAAGATCCTTGATTATCTTCGACGTATGGGCGATATAGGTCACAGCCATTCAGTTGTGTTGGATCCGGAGGGCGACGACACGACCAAGGTAGGTTGGGACGGCGACGGCGCCGATCGGATCAGTGATTTGAAGGTGAATGGGAAGAAGTTGAAGAAGGACTGGGATAAATCCGCGGCTTTCCGGCTTGGTGAGAAAGCGGCGGCGGAGGAAGAAGAGCGCAGGAAGCGCAAGAAGAAAAAGTGCCCTCCCAGTTCGATGGGGATCGTGATCCCACGGAAGGACAACAAATCGATACAGTGGACGGGGCGTACGCCCCAGAGGCATTTGGGAGTGCCGGGTACGCCGGGTACGCCAGCTGCGGGTGCTGTATAAAGGAACACGCATGAAGAAATCATTCGCATATAATCTCGGCAAGCAGGCTGCGATGTATTGGCCATCGAGCGCACGGCTTACGGAGGGTTTACTGTCCGGCGCCGGTCTCGGTGCAGCAGCTGGTGGTCTCGGCGGTCTAGCTTACGGGGCGTTGAGTCCCGTTGACGAGTCGAAGAAAGATACGCGCATGAAGAAGCTTCTGCGCATGTTGTTACTCGGTGCCGGTGCGGGGGCTGCGGCTGGTGCGCCCATCGGAATGGCGGCATTAGATCCGGCCACTGAGCGGTGGGGTGTAACGCCAATGTCACCTGATAGGAGCGAGGCTATTATACCTCCTCGCGGCATACGTGAATACTACGGGAGATAGAACAATGAGTAAGACCATCCATTGGAGAGTGAAACGAGACGGGCACATCCGTGCGGCATGCAGTGATCGAATCAAGTACCGGCCGGCGACGGTCGCGCGCGTTGTCGACAAGGTGACGTGCAAGCGGTGCAAGAAAAAGATCGAGGAAGTACAGGCCGTCGGCGCCACGGTCCAGACCGTGTAACGTGCTACAGAATTCACGGGAGGAAGGGCAATGAGTGAGGACATCAAAATCAACATGCGGAAGTTCCAAGGCTTCGGTCGGAATACGAAGCGCGTTGTGAAGCTCCCGACGAAGGCGCCCGGCAAAGTCAATACGATCACGGATCCGGCACAGGAGAAGAAGGAAATGAAATCAGCAGCATACGATAAACCCGGAGTTCGTGACGGCACAGGCCCATTCAGGGACAGTTATCGCCGGCGTGTGGAGAAGAAGAAAAAGGGTCGGCGTCAGGAGGCGGGCGAGGAATGTCCGTTCCCGAAAAAGAAATCTGCAGCTTTTCTGTTGGGTGAGAAGGCGGCGGTTGCGGTACTACCGTGTCCCGGCAGCAAGATCCTCTCGAAGGGTAAAGGTCGTGGACTTGGTACCGGTAAGGGTAAGGGACCAATCGGTATCCCCGTCGGCGAGAAGAAAATTGCTGAGGAAGACAAGTCGAAGATAGTGGATGGCCAACCATGTCCCGGCAGTAAGATCCGATCGAAGGGGAAGGGCCGTGGGCTCGGTATCGGTAAGGGTAAGGGACCAATCGGAATCCCCGTCGGCGAGAAAAAGGAAGATAAGGAGAAATCAGCCGGCCAGCGGATCATGGGCTTCCGCAAGGGTTCGGCATTCGAGTTGGGGCAGCAAGCTGCTCAGCACGAGGTACGGTAGGAGCCGACTGTGCGATTTGAGGACTATTCAGGCGAAGAATGGAAAAGGCGTATGATGTACAAGCTCGGCCAGCAGGCGGCAACTCGGCCTGACATGTCCGCTTACAGAGCGAGGTATCCGTATGGCGGCAAGTTCGTCTTCAAGCAGTGGGGCCGCAACATAGGAACTACGTTGAGGGACTTGGCTAGACATCTGCGGCCGGTGGTCAGGGACATGTTCACGAATCCGTGGGGAACTTGAGTAACAAACCATAACGGAAACGATATAATTGGTTACGTGAAATGAGGAGGAGCACGGCAATCGCGAGGGCACGCCGTAACGCGTGCAACACTATTAGGCGACAACGCGCTGTCAGACAGCGCAAACGCGCGGTCACACCGCGTATAGCTAAAAAAAGGAAACGAAAAATGCAAGAAGCAGCACGACTTGAAGGCGGCGTTCCCGATGAGACCCCTGAGGTTAACGATTCCGTAAAACCGGTTGACGATTCGGCACCTATTGAAGAGGAAGCAGATGTCGGATTCGACATTGAGGTGCCGGATATCCCGTTACCGCAGGCAGCGGAGGACAAGAGCGTCAAGGACAAGTTCGAGGGCGCATTCAACTTCGCATTCATCGGCGCCGGACAGGGCGGCAGCCGCATTGCCGCAGCCTTCAACGCCATGGGCTACTCGAGGGTCTGTGCGATCAACACCGCTCAGCAGGACATGGTGGAGATCAAGATCCCCGAGGACAACAAGCTCGTCATCGGTGGCGGCGGAGCCGGTAAGGATCCGGAGAAGGCCGCAGCGCTGTACAAGGGCGCGAAGGAAGATGTGCTGGATCTCATGCGCCGGAGCTTCGGTCCCGCATTCGACCGCGTATTCGTGTGTGCGGGCGCAGGCGGCGGAACAGGTGCGGGGACCCTCTTCCCCATCGTTGAGACCGCTAGGGAGCTACTGGCGGCCCTCAAGATCGAGGATAAGGGCGTGGGCGTCATCATCGCCCTCCCGAAGAATGCTGAGGGTGCGCGCGTCAACGCCAACGCCTACAGGGTGCTCAGCCACGCGATGGAGCTGGTGGACAAGGGAGTGGTGTCTCCGCTCATCGTGCTGGATAATGAACGCATTGAATCCATATATCCCAACTTAGCGGTCGACCCCTTCTGGAAGACCGCGAATAAGAGCGTGGCCTCGTTGTTCCATCTGTTCAACACGATTGCTGTGAAGTCGAGCCGGTATACGTCGTTTGATGCGACGGATTACAGTACCCTGCTCAACTCCGGCCTGATCGTCTTCGGAGCTACTCCGATCGCCAAGTGGGATGACCCGACGGATATCAGCTACGCGGTTCGCGACAATATTCAGAAAAATCTCTTAGCTGGGGGTCTAGACCTTGGAACTGGTAAAGTTGCGGGCGCTATAATCATAGGCGGCAAGAGCATTCTCGAGAAGGTGCCTCAGGTTAACCTAGACCACGGCTTCGAGCAGTTGACCCGGATCATGCAGTCGGGCAGTATGGTACACCGAGGTGTATACCGTGGCAGGGCTGACAATCTCGTGGTGTATACCATGATTGGCGGCCTTGACGCGCCGGTCGATCGGATTAAGGAGTTGAAGAAGTTTGGAGACGTATGAGACACACGCATATATACGCACTAACTGACTACGACGGTAGTGTGCGATATATTGGGAAGACTGGCAGCAAACTGCCGCGCCGGCTCTCCTGCCATATATCCGAGGCGCGGTGCGGTAAACGTAACCACCGGTGTAACTGGATACGGGCGTGCCTTGCAGCGGGCTACAAACCCGGCATTAAGTTACTCACCACTGTTAGCGATAGCGGTAGCAAGGCGGAGATAGCGACAATTGCGCAGTTTCGTAAATCTGGAGCCAAACTGACAAATGCTACCGATGGTGGAGAAGGATCTACAGGCTACAACCCTCCGGAGGAAGTGCGCCGTAAGATTGCTGCGGCTCATACCGGTAAGAAATATACCTTAGAACGCCGGCAGGCTATATCGCGTGCATTGCGCGGTAAAAAACATACGCCAGAGCATATAAGAAATGTAGTGGCTGCAAATGCGGGAAAGCGGAAGATGTCGCCGGAGACCAAGGCTAAACTGGTGGCCCTGAATACAGGCTCTCACAGATCCGAGGCGACCAAGGCTAAGATGCGCGAGGCGTGGGTTCGTCGTAAGCTGGCAGGGCGTGGACGTGTATCTGCAGAGACCCGGGCCAAGTTGTCGGCAGCGGCTAAGGCGCGGCCACCTGTTACTGCGGAGACGCGTGCGAAGATATCTGCGGCTGGGATGGGTCGTCGACCTTCAGAAGAGACACGGGCTAAACTATCTGCGGCACAGCGCAGGCGTCCGCCTATGTCAGCGGAGACGAAGGCGAAAATATCGGCTACAAAAAAGAGAAAGTACAGAGAAAAGCTACAGCGCACGGAAGAGGATAAGGCAGCATAATGCGATATGTAACATACTCGATGTTATTGTGCACCGTCATGTTACTGTCGGGCTGTGGGGTACTGCGCGACGACGTTGACCGGCACAACAGGAAGCTGATACTCAATACGATGGAGGATCCTGCCGGGCAGGTGGTTCTCCAGCAGGCCTGTCGTGATTATCTCGACTCCGCGGAAGGTAAAGGTAAGGTTAGGGATACTGCCGATGATAGCTGTGACGCGTGGGCCGATCGTACGGTTGGCAAGTGGGTCCTCGGCGGTGGCCTCATAGGCGGTGGAGGCGGGGGCGGCATACTCCTCACTATTCTTCTACAGCGCAAGAAGCGCAACGGCAACACCACCACGACGACAACGTAAGGTTCGGCCAGGGTAGCTCAACTGGCAGAGCCGCCGCCCTGTAAGCGGCAAGTTGTGGGTTCAACTCCCTCCCCTGGCTCCATTTTTTTAGCATTTAATGTGACACAAAAAGTACCCTATTTTTGCGTCATGACGCATTGTAGTACGTTACCCGCACAGTACCCGGTCACTACCCGGTTAATACCCGCTCGCTACCCAGTTATTCAGGTTAAAAAACCCTAGTTTTACGGCATAATCTTGTGCATGCTGAATACCTATCTCACGGTAGAGAGTTCAGCCGCGTGCCCGGCGTTACAGGGTATTTCTGGTCTAGGGCGCCCCAGCGCATCAGCGTCGGCTTTAGCCGTAACGCTGCATGCCCTTGTTGTTATATCTGATTGTGGCTGGGGCGCCCGCTTTGTATGCATTTAAGAACGGGGGACGGCGAATGACTCTCTTTTCAAGTCTATAACATTTTAACTGAGGGGGGGAATTATGATCAATAACGCAAACGTGGATGAAATTCGATCGTGGCCGTTGAAAGACGGGTGGTATGTTTCGCCCGATGGCGACTGTGTCCATCTCGGCAACCGTGTCCAGCTCGGCAACAATGTCCAGCTCGGCAACTATGTCCAGCTCGGCTACGGTGTCCGGCTCGGCAACGGTGTCCATCTCGGCAACTATGTCCATCTCGGCAACGATGTCCGGCTCGGCGACTGGGTCCATCTCGGCGACTGGGTCCATCTCGGCAACAATGTCCAGCTCGGCAGCCGTATCCAGCTCGGCAACAATGTCCGGCTCGGCGACTGGGTCCATCTCGGCTACGGTGTCCATCTCGGCAACAATGTCCAGCTCGGCTACGGTGTCCGGCTCGACGACGGCGCCACGTCCGAACAGTTAAACAGGGATCGCGTTGAGTTATATCGCGACATGGGCAAGACGCACGTATTCTCCAAGTGGGTAACGACGGACCGGTTATCGCCGAACTTCGACGGTGGTACAGTGTTGGAGTATAAGAAAGGTTCAACCATGGAAGTGCCGGACGCTGTGATCGGCGACCAACAATGTGGTCCTGGGTTACACGTGTTCCGGCGCGGCTTCCGGCCGGAGTGGGCTGGTTATATATCTGCTAAACCTCTCATCGAACTATTGGTGGAGGTGAACGCGGATGATATCTGTTTCGCCGGCGTGGCGGATATGGATGCAAAGGTTAGGGTTAAGAAGCTGAAGGTACTGACCTAAAGAACAGTCACAATGAAATTCATGAACCAAGGAGGTTCAAGATGAAGAACGGAACGATAGCCGTGCTCGCCACACTGCTGATACTGGTGACGGCACTGCTTATGGCGCAGAGGCGCTACGTGGCACATCTGGAGTGGGAGGTTTACACGCTGCAGATACATGTGGCCGGTCTGAAGGACGACCTCAAGTTCGAAAAATCGGGCAACTGGGTTTCTCTGTCGGACTTGTAGCCCGTGTGTATCCACGAACCAGCAAGGAGGTTCAAGATGCGTGACAGGATCACATTCGTGCTGTTGGCTTCAGTCATCGTCGTGATCGGGTGCATCGCATTCCGGTCGGAGATCGAGCAGACTGAGCTGCAGGCTGCCGAACGCGCGGCTGCGATAACGGCCGAGCGTGAGGCGAGGATATCGCAGATGGGGTGGCCATTGTTCATGGACGTCCTGACAGCGATCGAATCGGGGGGAAACGTGACGGCGGTAGGCGACGGCGGACAGTCCGTCGGACCCATGCAGATACAGATGGGCGTCGTGCAGGACTGTAACAGGCTCGTCGGCGAACAGAGGTATACTGCGGAGGATCGGACGTCGCTGGCGAGAAGCCGAGAGATGTGCCGGATCTACCTCGACCACTACGCGGTGGAAAGGCGTATTGGGAGAGAGCCCACGTGGGAGGATCGGGCACGGATATGGAACGGGGGTCCGAACGGTTGGAAGAAGGAGTGCACGGAAGTGTACTGGGCCAAGTTCCAGCTGATGCGTGACCATCCGCGATACAACTGACAAACCGGTGGGTGGGGGGCCGCATCAGCGGCCTCTCGCCCGCCTTTTTTCTTAGCCATCGGCCCCGTTAAATTACACGCTGGTGCGCGGCATAATACTATGGTACATAGTACTGCTATCCGATTGGCGTGATGCCGATCAGCATTATACCAATCGGCATAATGCCCCGTGGGATAGTGGCCGTCCACGAGACTTTGGATCTCGTCACAGTCGTTCGAATCGACTCGGGGCATCCATTTCTATCAGGCCACTCTGGCCCGATAAATGGCCGGATACCCCGCAACGACTGCAATATCCATTTCTATCTTGCCATTCTGGCGTGATAAATGGCAGGATACCCCGCAAGGATTGCGCGATTCATTGCGCGACTTACGGCGACTTATCTGGCGCATAAGTGGTTTATGCGCCATCTCCGACGATTTATTTGGTCGTTATTATTGGGTTTCGCGACACTATGTCGCGATATGTGTCGTGAAACGGAGTCTAGACGTAAAGGAGTTAACAATGATAAAGAATGCAACAGTAGACGAAATTCATTCGTGGCCACTAGAAAACGGGTGGTATATTTCACCCGATGGCGACTGGGTCCATCTCGGCAATTATGTCCATCTCGGCAACTATGTCCAGCTCGGCAACGATGTCCATCTCGGCAACTATGTCCAGCTCGGCAACGATGTCCGGCTCGGCGACTGGGTCCATCTCGGCGACTGGGTCCATCTCGGCAACAATGTCCAGCTCGGCAACAATGTCCATCTCGGCAACCGTGTCCAGCTCGGCAACAATGTCCAGCTCGGCAACGATGTCCATCTCGGCAACTATGTCCAGCTCGGCAACAATGTCCAGCTCGGCAACAATGTCCAGCTCGGCAACGATGTCCATCTTGGTCCTGGCGTTACATCCGATATGCTTAATAGGGAGTATATACAGCACTATAAGGACATGGGTGAATCTCATATCTTTTCCAAGTGGGTTACCACGGAAAGGAGAAGTCCTAACTTTGACGGAGGCACTATCATAGATTATCCAAAAGGCACTATCGTCGAAGCAGAGGGTGAGATATCGGATCAGCAATGCGGGCAGGGACTGCACGTGCTACGGTATGGACATCATCCTTCTTGGTATGGGTTGTGTAAGTATCATCGGGAGGAGTTGATACACCTGCGCGTCCGGGTAAAATCAGATGATATTCTGTTTGCCGGTCTGCCGACAATGGACGGTAAGTTGCGTGTACGAAGATTGGAGGTATTGGACTGATGAAGATAGCTGTATACGAATACAAGTGCCGCCGCTGCGGCGGCATCCAGGACAATACGGAGACGGCGGCGGATGACGACCGTCACTGGCTGATCCTGCAGAATACCATGCTGGATGTCCCGGTGAGTATTAACGATAAGTTGTCGGAGACGACCTTACACCGGTGCGAGGACGGCGGTATGGGGGTAGCCGACCTGCAGGGCTTCCGGATTGAAGAACAGGAGTGATATCAATGACTAAGAAAAGGAAGAAAGTTGAATGGTGGCGCCGTCCCCGTGTAAAAAACTGTACGGTGCAGGATTACGTGGACTGTCCGAACTGCGGGGGCGTAACCGTCTGTTGTCACGAGTTTGCCGAGGGCGAGGCGTGTACGGGGGAGAACTGTCCGGTATTCGATGAAGCGAAAAACAGGTGGTTGACGGCGGAGCAGGCGCGAAAGCGGTGGGAGCACAGGTACGAATATTGAGTTGGGACCGGTAGTGGAGGACTTGATATGAACGCACATACGCGTAACACGATCATCGGTGTGATCAAGGACGAATATGATGTTGATCCGCCGGCAATTACTTCCGCGCGGCGGTTGCAGCGGATCGGGATTACGTGGCCGGAGGTCATAGAAGCTTGTAAGAACAGTATTCTTCCGGATCCGAACGTCAACGACGTTGTCAACGCGATGCGAAATATAGAGAGGGGAATATTATAAAGTATAGCGCGTTATAAGATTCAGGAGGATATTATGGGGCTGGGTAGCATATGGGATCATACTGGTAATTATTTGACGAAGCGGTCGCGGGGCTTCAGAGCCCGGAGTACGGGATGCAGTTGCTGCTCCACCGAACTGACCACGGAGGCCGAGGTGAGGAAAGAGGCTATGGATAGTCTCTACTGGGTAATGAAGGCAGCTAACTACTTCGGCTGGGATATCAAGAAGATGATAAGTCAGAGCAAACAACGGAGGAAATGTTAATGGACGTGGTATTCAACGGGTGGAAGTGTCATATCGTGAAGAGCGAGTACAAGAACGGGGGCACGGCGCTGCTGTTGAAGGCTGCCCAAGCTTATCCGGAGCAGGATATTCACGAGGACGATGATATCGCCGTTGCCAGCGTGTGGCTGCCTGCTATTAAGGAGGGGGAGGTGGCGATAAAGGATTACAGCGAAAACGAGGGGATGTTGCAGTGTCTTCGTGACGCCGGCGTCGTATCCGAGCCTGTCTGCTGGGAGCACAGTGGATTTGTCGATATCCCCATCTGCAAGTTGCTTATCTGAAGGGAGGAGACCAGTGATAGATCGAAGGAGTTTTCTGCGCCGGTGCTTGGGAGCCCTCGTAGTTATCCCGGGGCTGGCGCCTGTGTCGTGGCTGCCGGCGCCGACGGGGTTAAAGGTGTGTAAGGTATCGGACCTCAAGGCGCAGGCGGTAATAGACCGTGTTAAAGGTGCGGTTGATGATTTAGCGTATGCGCGCGGTCTCAACGCGTCTTACTACGCATATATACCGCGGTTAGACGCATTAGACCTGTTGAGGATGGACCGGAGGTCATTTCGGTGTGTGTTCACAGATGCTGGGCTGTTCGAGCGTGCGGTGTGGCATGGTGTAAGTGTATTTGACGGGCAGACAATGTTGGGGAGAGTGCGTGTAAGCGTATTAGACCACTGCCGAACTCAGCACGGGGAAGAACACATCTTCGTCGCCCAGACGGGTTGTTATTTGGGAATAATAGCGTAACAGGAGAGTAAAGGAGGGACTGATGGCATTGTTGGTTAAGCCGGGTTGTGACGTGGAGGTCTTTGAGATCCCACCATCGAGCGATACGTCGTTGAAGACGCTGCAGGATGCCGTGGGCGGCCTTATCCAGATCGTCCCGTGCGGGGCGCACATAGATGGACCAGCTGGTGGCGACTTCGTGGGTATGATCTGTAACGAGGAGGGGAAGATCAATGGTATGCCTCTCAATAAGGAGGCGACCGCCATATACGGCCGATGGCTTAACAGCATCGGTGAGGCGGCGGATCCCATCATGGGTCCGGCGATCTTCTTCAAGGATGGGGAGGTCGACTGATGACCCGACAGCAGTTAGGTGACTGGGCGATCATCGGCATCATCGGCCTCTTCAGTGCAGTCGTCCTCGGCAACCTCGTGATGCGGTGGTGGCGTGAACACCACATACCGTATCGGATTGTCAAGGCTGAGGACACGCCCCCTGAGAATCCGTTGCCGGAGATTGACTGGAGCGGGAGGCCGCTCTACGATTCGGAGGGACGCGAACTTCGAGTTAATGATGAGGACATATGGGCCTATCGGTTTGTGTGCGACTCTAATGAGTGTATTGTGCCCCACGTCCGCGACAAGGAAGGTAACTTGATTACCGTGGACTGGGCAACGCGCCACGGCCACTGGGAAGACCCGCGGACGTGGGTGTGTCCTGAACTGAAGATTAAAGTGACGTTTTAGCGTGGAAGGAGTGGCGATGGAGCATCTGATAGGGCGTGAAATTGTTGGAATACGGTGGATGACGACGGGCGAGCAGCGTGGGGTTGGCTGGTCATGCGTGAACCCGGTGCCGGTGCTGCAGCTCGACGACAAGACAGTACTATATCCATCGAGAGATTATGAGGGCAACGGCGGAGGCGCTCTGTTTGGGGCTAAGCCCGACGGTGAGTTCTTTATCGTGGCGGCCGCCGGTGAGGAGGTTGAAGATGAGACGACCGAATAGTGTGGAGAAGGAGCTGCAGGTAAAGGTGGCCGCGCTTTGCGGCTGGGTCGATCTGCGTTGGGATGATCATTACGACCCGCCTATCCTCTTCGGGGTCCGGCGGCTAACGGAAGACAAGGAACGACTTGTCGAGCAGGTGCCTGATTACTCAAATGATCTGAATGCAGCATACGCTCTTGAAGAGTATTTGGCCGGCCGCCTAGGTAAATGGGGAAGCGAACTATTCCAGCAGTACGAGTACGTGCTGGGACTGATAGTCGGCCAAGGAGAGCACTTCAGGTGGAAGTTACTTCACGCTACTGCTGCGCAGCGAGCGGAGGCATTTGTATTAGTCATGGAGGGATGTAATGACAGCAGCCGAAATAGCGGAACGGGATGCGGAGGCTGCGAGGAACCTCCCGACGGAGACGAAGCGGGAATTCTGGCGGTTGATGCTCAGAGAGGGTAAGAATCTCGGTGAGGCGCGGGATATCGTCGGTATCGAGTTGGGCGTGGCCGGCCAGCTCGTCCTGCAGTGCCACGATACGGCTTACATCCCAAAGCGCGTGGAGGACATCGTGTAACGTTCACGATAGTGAACACTAACGGCTGTAACGTACAACATCGTTTACGTTAAGGGGCAGTATAGTGCCCCTTAACGAGCATTGTATGTGCTAAGGGGCATTTCGTTGCCGGTTATCGGCTTTTGTTGCCGGTAACCGGCATTTCATCGCCGGTTACAGGTTTTTGTTGCCGGATCACATATAGGAGGAGTAATGAGTAGACGACTATACCCGGAAGGAAGATACCCCGGCTACATCATCCTCCTGAACGGAGAGGTGTTGGACTCCGGCAACGGTGATGACGATACGACCGTGTACGGCGAGCATGCGGATCAGCAGTGCGTCGACCGCGCCGTAGCCTGCGTGGGCCTCGATGGTGCCAGGGAGGTTACGATCAAGAAGGTATGGGTCGTGGAGGCGGAGAAGGCGGAGGATATACACGGATCGGTTGCGTTATCGTTTGATAAGGAGAAAACATGAAAATATGGTTAGCGGTAGTTGAGCATCGGCACGGGCAGAACGTGTACGCGGACAGAACCAAACGGGGGCTCCTCGACCAACTCTATGAATACGTTCAGGAGTGGTGGGAGAGCGAGATTCCCAATGAGGACATGCCGACCGATCTGCCCAGGAAGGAAGTGATCGACCAATACTTTTCAAAGGTGGGTCACGAGT
>Ga0180434_10001548_pt1 | contig 32596 bp, 33 predicted proteins | sample SS_ome_7_FD_132453 | JGI IMG/M metagenome (GOLD analysis project Ga0180434, IMG submission 132453) | Hypersaline lake sediment archaeal communities from the Salton Sea, California, USA - SS_1_D_2 metaG | ecosystem: Environmental > Aquatic > Non-marine Saline and Alkaline > Hypersaline >... | reverse complement strand
GGGGCTAAGACCGCCACTACGTTTATGATATTCGCGGTGTTGGTGGTTGAGAGCCTGATCATTCTGGAAGCCTGGGTCGCTTCCAGCCTCATACCGGATGCCGAGAACGGAAAGTACGTGCTCATATACGCAGCCAAGAACTTCATGCCGTTGGCTCTCGGGATATTCTTCCTCATTACGGTCGTCGGAATAATCGTTTCCACCGCCGACTCTTTTTTGCTCGTCCCTGCGACAACGGTTATCAGAGATATATACCTGAATTACGTCAACCCGAACGCCCCGGAGAAGAAGGTCCTGTTTCTCAGCAGATTGCTGGTGTTGGTGTTCGGGGTGATCGCGTATCTGGTTTCTCTGGCTTTTGCCCGGTCAACGACCATCTTTGAAAAGGCCTTGTACGCGTACACAATCTACGGCGCTGCGATTACCCCGTGTTTGGTCGCTGCGCTGTTTTGGAAGGGCGCAACCAAGCAGGGTGCTATCGCCTCGATTTTAACGGGCACGGTGACGGCGCTCTTGTGGGCCCAAATGGGCGCTCTTGGAGAACAGGTTCCTGCTTGGGCCCGCGCATTGGACGCGGTGCTGCCGGCAATAACAGTGTCGGTCGCCGCGTTGATAATAGTCAGTCTCCTGACAAACAAGAAGCGAGCCGGTACTTCGAGCTAAACAATGTTCCCGACGAAAGATTATGCCCAAAGGCGAAGGCGTCTGCGAGAGCAAGTTGAATCGGGTCTGATTTTGTTCCTGGGCAACGGCCACGCCCCCATGAATTACGCCGACAATCCTTATCCGTTCAGGCAGGACAGTTCCTTTTTGTATTTCTTCGGGCTGGACACGCCCGGGCTGGCCGCCATGATCGACGCGGACCAGGGCGAAGAATGCGTGTTTGGCAATGATCCGACCGTGGACGACATCGTCTGGACAGGACCGCAGCCTCTCCTGAAGGAAAGATGCGACCAGATCGGCGTTTCCACAGCCGCTCCGTTCGGTCAACTGCAGAACAGCTTGAACAAGGCCGTGAAGCAAGGCAGGAAGGTTCATTTTCTGCCTCAATACCGGGCGGACAATATTCTGCTGATGCAGCAATTGCTCAAAATAGCGCCCGCGACAATCCGGCAACAGGCCTCCGAAGCCCTGATAAAGGCGGTTGTGGCCCAGAGGTCCATAAAGACGCAACAAGAAATTGAGCAAATTGAAGCCGCTATTGACATCAGCTACGAAATGCACGTAGCCGCCATGAAACTCTCCCGGCCGGGTCTGTACGAACGTGAAATTGCCGGTGCGATAGAAGGCTCGGCCATATCGAAAGGGTCTCGACCTGCTTTTCCGACAATCTTTTCGATTCACGGCCAGACGCTCCATAATCCGTACTATGGCAATGTCATGAAGGACGGTGACATTGCGGTCCACGATTCGGGTGCGGAGTCTGCGCTTCACTACGCAAGTGACATCACGCGAACGATTCCAATCGGCGGCAAGTTCTCGCCCAGACAAAAGGATGTATATTCCATTGTGCTGCAAGCGCAGGAAAAGGCAATCGATGTCATAAAACCGGGTGTCGAATTCAGAGAGGTTCACCGCATAGCCTGTACTGTCCTTGCGGAGGGCCTGAAGGACTTGGGCCTGATGAAGGGTGATCCGCAAGAGGCGGTGCAGGCCGGGGCGCACACGCTGTTTTTTCCCTGCGGACTCGGACATATGCTGGGTCTGGACGTGCACGATATGGAGGCCCTGGGGGAAGATTATGTGGGTTACACCGAGACCATTAAGAGGAATCCGGATTTTGGCTGGCGTTTTTTGCGACTGGCCAAGGCCGTGGAACCCGGCTTTGTGGTCACGGTGGAGCCCGGCTTGTACTTTATTGGCGAACTGATGGACCGCTGGAAGGCCGAGCAAAAACATGAGTCGTTCATAAACTACAGCAAGCTTGAGAAGTTTAGGGATTTCGGCGGCGTCAGGATCGAAGACGATGTCCTGGTGATTTCCGACGGTTGTCGCCTATTGGGCATCCCCGTACCTAAATCTATCGAGCAAGTGGAGACAATCGCGTTATCGTGACGGTGACTGGCTCCGTGGCGCTACAATCGAAGGAGACATAACCGAGAATATCACAGGGCCGGCGTGCGGGCAGGCCGCTACACCCGAGCAGCCTGAACTCAAGGTTACGGACGCCGTGACCCGGCATCACATAACGTGGAAGTTCGGCGAGGTTGTCCAAAGAACGCGATCCCGGCACACATGCCAGAAATCCGGTCACCCGTGCAGTGGGAAGCCAACTGCGAGGTTTGTGATTTCTGCGGTCACAGCAATTGTGGGTAGGCAGGGCAGTTCAGAGTTCACGGGGCTTCGGGCCAACTTTCTGGTTTTGCCGGCACCGAAGGCGGGCGGACCGGCAATCCGTTCCCCGCTACCAACCTTTTGTCATGAAGAGCATATTTCTCAAAAAAAATGAATCGCACACCAGGCAAGACAGACTATGAAAGACAGAGTGAATAGGCCGCTTGAACAACTTGTTGACGGAATTCTGGTGATAGACTGCGAGAGCGGCAGTGCAATGGCCTTGGAGAAGTATCTGTCCTTGGACGAATGGGCCACATAACAATTCTTTTTAGACTAAATTAGGACCCAGGATCGTCACTGTTATGGTTGAAGCTTCAACTTGACCAAAACTGAGAGATACTATCGACGTCCGATGACCAGCGTTTGTTGAGACGGCTGGGTCACGGAGACAATGACGCACTGCGCCGTATATATGAAGAGTACATTTGGAGTTGTCGCTCATGAAAACCGCGAAAATGATGCTGGGAGTGTTATCGGTTGCCTCGCTGACCGTCCTCACGGGTTGGCGGACTATGCAGGAGACGGTCGCCTATAAGTCCACGGCCACAATCGCCCCCGCTGAAGAGCAGGATACCTATGTGGCGGAGGCTAAGGTGATGAGACTCAGTTCGTCCCACGGGAAGGAACAGGAGACTCTTCTCTTAGATCCTCGGCTCCAATTCAAGGTCGGTGAGGAAGCTGTAATTAAGGTTTCGGATGAGCAGGAGCAAACCGGTGTCTTCATGACAGTGTTTGTTCCGGAGCGGCAGAGCAGGCGTGCAGCCAGATGTTCTATCCACATCAAGGAGAAAGGGCAGACGAGACACCTGAGCATCTTTGAGTTGACGCTGCCGGTGGATCAAGCTGCCATTCCGGCAAGAATATACTCTCGCTCAGACTAAATCGCTCATCCAAAGCGTCACTGTAGTGGTTGAAGCTTCGGCCCCACGAAAACCGAGAAATGGCATTGGTATCGGAAGACCAGCGTTTGTTGGAACGGCTGCGCGCCGGGGACAGCGGCGCGCTGCGCCGAATATACGACAAGTACATAGACGATCTGCTTAAGGTGGCGATGTCTCTTCTGTCCGATACTCAGACCGCAGAAGACTGTCTCCACGACGTTTTTGTTGACCTTGCGGGCGCGCCTGAAGATTTGATGATCCGCAGTAACCTGAAGAGTTACTTGGTAAGTTGTGTGGCAAACAGGGCGCGAGACCAGTTGCGAAAAGGAACGAGGCAATCGGCATATCAGCCGGAACAGTCGCCTCCCCGGCGGAACTGGTCAAACCCTGTAGAACAGCTCATTGACGCCGAGGAGTCCGCCCGAGTCTTCGAGGCAATGGCAGAGTTGCCTTACGAGCAGCGCGAGGTGTTCGTGCTTCGCGTCCAAGGCCAGATGAGATTCAGAGAAATTGCCGACGTTTTGGGTATTTCAATCAACTCTGCGCAAAACAGATACCGCTACGCCATTGAAAAACTGCAGACCATTTTGAATGAGAAACCAGAATGAACGCAGATGAGGTAGAACGATCAGCAAAGAATATATGGATCAACCGAACTGCCATCAACCACGCGCGTATTCTCGCCGATGCCGAAGCAGCTTTGGAGAGATCGAGAGAACCGGGGTCGGCTGAAAGTCAGCCGTCTATTTGGAGAAGAATTATGAAGAGTCCAATTACAAAACTAAGCTCTGCCGCGGTAGTAATCATAGCGGTAACGGTGGGTATATTACACTTTGGCGGTCCCATTAGCGGAAATGGCGTCGTGTGGGCTGAAGCAATCAAGAATATGGAACAGGCCAGTTCGGCCATAATGCGAGAAAAGCGAGTCTTCACGTGTAACGGGCAAGAGATTCCTTTTCTAAACTCAGATGCAGTGCGGTACTACTCTTGCGAATATGGAGCCAGGGAGGATATGTATAACACGCAGGGCTTCACGCTGTATCAGGTCTACTGGCTCACACAAGAGAATGTGCGTGTCAAAGTCGTGCCACCCATGCAGCAGTATGAACGCACTGAGTTGACCGAGGCCGAACGTGCGCTTTGGGGCCAACCTGGGTTCAGGGCCATAGTAGACTTGCTTAAGGCCGAAGACCCCACACCGTTAGGACGTACAATAGTCAATGGGAAAGAGACCGAAGGCTTTGAGCTGAAGGAGATTACAACCTCGAAGATGGTAGGAGTCCTTCCGATCCAGGTCGATAGTGGGGTGGCGCGATTCTGGATCGATGTCAAGACCTCTTTGCCCGTTCGGTATGAGGCCGAATTACTGATAAGCGATAAACTGGTTACTTCCATGACCGATGGCAAACCCATACGGTTAGCAGTCACAGGGCATGAGCTCCGGTGGAATGTAGAGATCGAGCCCAGCATTTTTGAGCCTGATGTTCCTCGCGATTTCACGTTACTGAAATCTGATTCCGGCGGAGCTGTTCTGCCTCAGGGTGTCGAAGACATCGGTACGTGGGTCCGGCAGAACCTTGGCCAGTACGAGTTCATCGCCAAGAGCCGGCGAGGTGTAACGGTCGTATTACGCAAAGAGTTTCTCGCAGATATAGCTGTCTTCAAGCTGCAAGGCGAGCCGAAAGATGTGCGGGATTTCTACAAGAAGCTGGACATTTACTTCATCGGTGCAGGAACCGCGAGTGGCGGCCGGTACAAGATCCTCAGCCCACAGTTGGCCAAGCACGTCTTTGAGCTTTCAGAGTCGAGTGACGTGTGCACACTTGTAACCCGGCCGAAGCTGATGGTAGGAAACGGTCACAAATACGTCATCAGCATCAACGATCTTGGATCCGTTGTGTTGCGTCCCATTCAGAAATACGGCGAGCGACACGTTGATGTGAGCTTTTCCTTCTTCCCTCACGGGCAGGAAAGCGTCGAGGCTCCCGGTGCAAGGCGGGCAAGTGTCGACATTCCCAGCGGTATAAAGACCGGGCCTGATGAAGCTGTACTGATTCGGTGTGAAGAACCTGAAACTCTGGTTCTGGTCAAGGTCGAGCAAGACTGAGCGGTACTACAAGATGGCCACAAGACTCAATCGCAAGCGTCCACAAGGCCATCCATGGGCTGCTGACGACTTCGTCCGTGCGTGGCACGGCGGCAAATGTTCCGCATGGGGTATTGTACCAATTCCGGACTTCCCCTTTTGGTCTCAGCAACGCCATGAGGGCAATTATGACCTTAATGCCTACGTTTATGATTGGCCTGAACAAGATCCTTTCACCGGTAAGCCGACGACGCAGACCCAGAGATACGCCTGGCAGAATGTTACGTTGGTTAATTAGCTCATGAGACTACAGACCGTCTTAAGGCACATTACGGGGTATGTTATTGGCTTTGGGATGTTTATGGTCGGCGTTCCGCTCGGATTGTATTTCGTTTCCGCAATGCTTGCTCGGTATTTGCCGATAGGTCTCATTATTTAGTGACAAGCGGACCATATCGTTATACGCGAAATCCGATGGCGTTCGGGGCGCTTTCATTATATGTTAGCTATGAGTGACAGGAAAGCAGTTCAGCGGTCAAAGAGTGGTATTTTGCGTGCATAGGCAGTTATGAAGATCAGGCAACGCTTTTTTGGGAAATTGTGCTCTGTTGGGAGAGATATCAAGCAATTCGAGAAAGACGTCTATGACCATTGGGCCGACGGCTATGACCGGTCGATTTGGGTTCCTTGGCTCAATAGCTGGGTGGACGGTTTCGCCAAGGACATCCCGCAAGGTTGCTCGATAGTTGACGTAGCGTGTGGAACGGGAAATGCGCTTTTGCGACTGGCCAGGAAGGAACCCTGTTTCCTGGCAGGCATAGATATATCTGTCCAGCTCATTGACATAGCCAAAGACAAGCTCTCGGGCTTGCCGGCCGATCTTAGAGTTGGCGATGCCGAATCGCAGCTGCCTTGGCCCGATGGGACCTTTGACGTGGCCATTATGACCGCGGCAATACATCATTTCCCCAATCCGGAGAAAGTGTTGCGTCGAGTCTTTCAAGTCTTGAAGCCAAAGGCGAGACTGATTATCGCAGATCCGTTTTTCTTTTTTCCAATCCTGCAAATTGTCAACTCGCTCCTATGGGTTTATCCTGTGAACGGTGACCTCCATTTCTTTAGCCAGCGAGGCCTTCGCAAGCTCGTTGAGAGATGCGGCTTTGACAACATTGAGCAAGAATATGCTGCCTTCTTTGCGCGGTATACTATAGCCAAAAAACCTCACGCCATGCCGTCTTGATGGAAAACAGAGTCGCAATAAGTCATTTCCAAGAGATGTCTGGCAGTAGTCCTGTCGGAGTTGATGGTCAAAAGCATTGAAATCGCACCGCATGTTGTGCTATTGTAGAGATCATGGCATCCAAGAGTACTGTTTGCGAAGCTAAATGGGGAGTTTTACTGAAGGGAGAGCACGAGATGACTCGAAGACTTGTGAGTACGAACAGACGAGTACGGAACGCATTCCTATTGACGATCCTGCTGGCAGTTAGTGTATCCCTGGCGCACGGAGCAGGTATTGAGATATACCCGAAAAATCCCACCTATTGGCAGTATGACGGCAAGCCGGTCATGCTGTTGGGCGGCACGGATGATGAGGCCCTGTTCCACTGGGCTGGTGACATGGACTTGCTGCGTGCGCAGCTCGATCGACTCGTCGGTTGCGGGGGAAACTATGTGCGCTGCACCATGTCGGTCCGGCAGGGTGACAATCCGATCTATCCCGTGCGCGAGCAGCCGTATGTCAGGTTGGACGACGGCAAGTATGACCTAAACGAATGGAACGGCGAGTTCTGGCGGCGCTTTCGGGTCTTCCTGGAGCAGTGCAAGCAGCGCGACATTGTGGTTCAGATCGAGCTATGGGCCACTCACGATCTGGTCCACTTGAAGTCCGACACGCCGGGTGTGTGGCCTACGCATCCCTTGAACCCCAAGAACAACGTCAACTATGGTTTCCATCCGGAGACGGTCTTCCCGCGTCGACCCCGGGGCAATATGAACGATGCGTTCTACCAAACCATCCCGGCACTGAAGCACGACCGAACCGTGCTCAAATACCAACAGGCCTTCGTAGACAAGGTTCTCTCGTATGCCCTGAAGTTCGACAACGTCCTGTACTGTGTCGACAACGAACAGCGTCCACAGCACCCGTACCAGTGGGGCCATTATTGGGCGAAGTACGTCCAGCGTCAGGCCTCACAGCAGGACAAGACAGTCTACGTTTCCGAGATGCACCGGGATTTCACCACACCAAGGGACAAGAGTCTGAGCCGGACCAAGCGCATGGTCGGCGGCAAGTTCGCCTCGTTATTCGACTATCCCGGCATCTACTCATTTCTCGAGCTGTCGGAGACAAGCACGCGGTTTAGTGATTACGATGAACTGTGGCGAAATCTCGAGGTCATTCGAGCATACACGGCGCAGTCCCCGCGTCCGATGACCAACGTCAAGGTCTATGGTGGCGGCGACAAGAGCACATTCCGTAAGCGCCTTCCGACCATCCATCGGTTCTGCGAACTGGTCTGCGCCGGTCGCTCGGCGGTGCGCTTCCATCGGCCTGTGCGTGGCGGCGAGAATGGTATGGGCCTAAACGCCGCGGCCCAAGCCTGCCTGGAGGCAGTGCGTCACTTCTGCGACCTGATCGAGCCCTGGCGGTGCACACCAAACCTGGACTTACTACGCAACCGTGAAGGAAATGAGGCCTACATGCTGGCCAAGCCTGGCGTCGCCTATGGCATCCTGATGACAGGCTCCTACGGTGACGGCGTGGTGCGAATCGACACCGGCAACCACTCTGGGGCATACGCCCTGACCTGGATCAACCTCGAGACCGGGCGGCCGCTCAAGGCTGAAATGGTCAATGCTGTCGACGAGGTCCGTATCAAGGCGCCGGCGCGGGGCAGCAAATACGGCTGGCTTGCTGCCCTCGTGAGGGAGTCACGATGAGCTTCTGAACCTCCAACCCGATCAGCACATCAAGAGTAAGAACTCTGACAGTTACGACACTCATATTCAGGCGGCGGTCGCTGGGGATAGCAGTTTTGTTTTCATCTATTCGGCCAGCGACGCTCTCTATGAAAAAAGGAAGGCAAAGACAAGGCTCATAGATTCTCGTTCGCCGTCACCGGATTCAATGTGTTCTGCAGCAGGACTATAACCATGCCAATCACACGGTTCTTGTTTTATTCATCAGGACTCGATTGCTTTATGGAAGGCGTTCACTCGCGGGGATGTGAATAACGGTCAATGCACAGGCATCCCACGCCAGGCGTCTGCGTTTCATGCCACCGAGGTTGCCATTCCAGGTGATGTAAAGCTTGTCGCCGGATGGACTGACCGCGGTGCTGAAAGTGCCCAGCGGTGTGTAATCCAGCCTTTGCTTGAGTAAGGGGTGAAGAAAAGCGACCACCTTCTTGCTGCAGGTCCTAACATCGAACTGTACGATAGCACAGCCGTCTTTTTCACTGTCGCCGTGTGCGCCGGGGACGTAATACAGATATCGCCCCGTCGCATCCACATCGATGGTAGTGATATAGGTCGGTTCTCCAACAGCCGCCGTTCCTATGCGTTCGGCCTTTTCCGTTTTGGTATCGAAGCGATAGATCACTGCATCGTCCCTGGATACCGTGTACACGACACCGTCGGGCGTCTCCTGCGTGGCGGCTCTGAGGCCCAACTTCACGTCGAGTCCGACAGGGCCATCCTGATCGGGATAGTAGCGGAACAGTCGGCCGGCCAGTCCCGGTGTGAAGTACACGTTGCCTGTCGATTTCGAGAATATCATGTATCGCGCCGGGCCGCCGTAACCGCTGTAGAGGACACTCTTTTTTCTGACGTCAAAGGCAAAGAACAGGTTTCGCTTGTCTCTGGAGTCTCCCGCAGCGGTCCCGCCATAAAATATCAAGCGATCCGGGTCCAGCACGCTGCAGGGTATGCATTGTTTACCTGCAGGGCCGTGCGCGACAACCTCGGTCAGCCCACTGTCGGGATGGTGTCGAACAATCCAGTCTCCTTTGTAGCCGTACTCATCTGTCGTGACTTTCGTTGAGCCGCGGTGCGTCGAGAAATAGACCCAGCCGTCACAGCCAATATCCAGTCTGCTGTGAATCTTACCCGGGCTGTACTGACCGTCGGGGACATTGAGCAATTCTCTCAGGTCGACGATCTTCTTGAGCGTTTTAGTGGCATCGTCGTATTCGTACACAAAAGCGTTTCCATCCGGGGCTTTGTGGTCTCCGATCGCAGAGTAGTACTTGCCGGGCGTTGCTACTCCGTCGCCCCAGTTGGACCAGGGATTACCTTCATAGGTTTGGCCCGGGTAGTACAGGAAATCGACAACGGGAGGAACTTGCGCAATCGCAACACCCTTGATAGAAGCCGGGGGCTTGAGCAAGTCCGCCGATGTGAGCGTCACAACCGTCTTTCCATCCGGCAGAACGGGTGCCGAAGCGGCCGGCTTGGAATCCAGAGCATTCTCCCCGACCAGGACATACGATCCTGGTCCCACCGAGAGCAGCAGCGTCATCATTGCGGTAGTACCGATCGTGTGCGGGGCCCGTTTCGAAATATGAAGCTGCTGCGTAATACAGTTTATTATCATTGTAGAATCGCAAAGTCATCGAGAAGCAGACGAGCGTCTTGATCGCCGGCAAATACGAGTTTGAGGTTGTCGAGCACGCCATCTTCAAGGCTCGGACCTTTCATATCCCAACCGGTGCGCGCCTCGATAGCACGGAATTCAACGCTCTTGACCTGTCCTTTGTTCAAAGAGCCAATTTTGTAGCGGCAGTTGTCCTTGAGCTTCTTTGACCATATCAGCACCTGGATGTCGCTGACATCGCTAAGTGCCTTCAATTTGAAACGAAGAGTCGTCGAGTCTTTGACGGGTACGGAATACGTGTCCCATACCCAGCAACCTTCTGGCCCACAGGCATACGCATCGGAGCCGTCTATTCCTTTCTTTTGCACAACGCCGCCCGCGAAGCCGCCGGGGCTGTCTTCAAACTTCTGTGAGTAGGCGACCTGGTTAGGTTCGGCGATCAACAGGCCGGGTGTCAGAAGGGCGCTTCTTGATGGGACCGCCCTTTTCTTGCCGCTTTTGGGCTTGCCGTAAATCGGCCCGATATACTCGGTGGCGATTACAATGTCGTCAAACCAAACTTCCATGACGCGGCGCTCGGGGTGCGGGTCTTTGTTATGCCGGGCGGGCTGGTCAGTGTTGTAATAGAGCAGCCAGAAGCTGTTGATCTTAAGCTTGTCGCTTGTGCGCCAGCGAAAGCCGGTGAATCGGCCGTAGAGTTCGCCGTCGACCCAGAACGCCTGCTCGCCGTCCGTATCTGGCGGGCTGGAATTGGCCTTGAGCATCACCTCCACACAGTACCAGCGGCCCGGCACAATTGGCTCTTGCTTTCCATGGTAGACCGAACCCCACTTCGTCTTCATCTCGTGCCAATACGTGTAGAAGTTCCACACGCCCGGCGGTGGGAACTTGCCCCAGCGGCCGGTAGGTTCGATGCCCGTGGAGAACTTCGCGTCGCCCGGCGGGGTCTGGCCTGCGCCGCCCTTGGGCCAGGGTGTTGGCGTGCGGTCTGCGACGAGGTGTACGAAGTGATGAATGTAGCCGGTCTTTTCGTGAAATTTGACGTAGAAGCGGGCGTACATCGTATCGACGCCCTTGGTATGCGTATAGAGATGAGCGTTATGCTTGAACCGGATCGATTTATAGCCAGGGGAATTTGGATGAATATCGTCAACCAGTGCAACATTCTCCCGTAAATATATCTGGCCCCACCGAGCACCAATCTCCTCAGGCCCGCCCGTCTCAAAGTCTTCGACAAACAGCACACGCGGGTCCTGTTCAATGCCTTCATCCCCTGGATAGAACCGGGCCAACCCAGCACTTTTCGCGTGACGCGCTGGCTGCGAAGTGTGCAGGTGCCGATCGATATCTCCACCGCTTTGGGCAAAGCAAGCAGGCTGATGCGAGGCAAAGGTCATTAGGGCAAAGGCGAAATTCACGACCGTCCAAACGAACCGATAACCTTGCGGGATTATTCTTTGGACCATTGTATCGAATCCTCCAAAATATTACCGTCCATCGCACAGAAGTATATACTATCGCGTCTGTGCGTCACGTCCAGAAATTCCTCCCGATGTTCAGAGCCACAAGGCCTCTGAGTACCGCAATCATCAATGGTGGTCTTTATATCGGTGCCGATAAGAATTTGTCTGCCGACAGTCTCTTCAAGGGCCTGGTCGACGATACCCGGATCTGTAACCGCGCAACAGAATCTTAAGCAAGCGACAGGACTGGGAGCCGGAGAGACTGCCAGCTCCGCTCTCTTCATACTTACTACTGCGTTAAGTCCCTGAAATACCCACAAGAAATCTAGACCGGTCCCACCAGCCTATTCAAGCCGGTGCGCACACGAACCAAGCGGATTCAGTGGGATTTTCGGTGTCAGCCTGATTCTCGGCCATCTTGCATAAGCGATTGTCAATACGGATCTAATCGCAATTGCCGTGAAACTTGGAAACCCGCACACTTCGACTATTTGTTAAAGAGTAGCGGATTTTGCTGTTTGTATGCCTTGTTGTATCAGTTTATGGCCCAAGGGATGTCACTAGGACATACTGTTCTTTTGTCTGGAACAAAAGGAAGCTATACCTCGTAAGCAGAGCGTCCCTTGGCTATCTCTCCAATGTGCTTGACCGGGTCAGCATCCATCTGGCGAGGCAAATTACCGAATTGACGCCATCTGGCTGGATCGGCGGAATTCCATGCTTGACGTGGATGCCATCAAGGACTGCATCCTTCGACTTTCTCAGATGGCCAGCGAACACGACGAGATCGCCGAGCTCGATATCAATCCACTAACCGTCTATCCGCAGGGAAAGGGGCGTGTGGTAGCCGATAGCAGAATCTTGCCACGGAGTCCAACATAGTCACGCCACCGAGTTCGAATAGAGGGATTTTTTGCTTGACACGAGCTCGTCGTTTAGGATATCATGGCGACCCGCCTGACGTAGACCGGTAATCTCGCGGATCTTCGCACTGCATTTTTTGAATGCGAAGAATAGTCAGATAAGAGTATCTTCTTGGGCAGCCCATTAGGGTCACAGCCGCCGTGAAACCTGGTTGGGACCCTCAAAAAGGTCACTCTGGAGTATGAAAGGATGCGCCTCTGTCTAAGTCAGGATCTGATTGAACGCTACGTAGCTGCGAAGTGTTCATCCGATGAGAGGCAGGTGGTGGAGAAACATCTGGGCTCGTGTGAAACCTGTAAGGGGCGAATGGAGGCGGCTCAGCAAAACACGGCTATTGAGCCACCAAGCTCAGCAACCGCTGATGCAAACGGCATCCACAAGACACATGAAGAAACACAACGCCTTCAGGATGACTGTCCTACGCAGGCATTGCCGGAAGCTACTGCGGCCGCTTATGCCAAGGATGCGACTGCTGCGCCGTGGGAATCCATGTTTGAGGGGTACAAGGTCGTAGAGGAGATGCCGCGCGGCGGTCAGGCCGTCGTGTACAAGGCAGTCCACATAGCCACCAAGACCAATGTCGCCATCAAGGTACTGTTGTCCACCTTGTTGGCTTCCGCCCGGGCCCGCTACTACTTCGAGAGAGAGGCGGAGCTGATCGCCAGCCTCGACCATCCCAACATAGTCAAGATCCGTGACAGTGGAATTATCCATCATCAGTACTATTTTGTGATGGAATACATCCAGGGCCAACCGCTAAATCGCTACGTGCGCAGAGAGAAACTGTCTTTTCGAGAGCGGGTGGTGCTTTTGAACAAGGTGTGTTCGGCGGTAACGTACGCTCACCAGCAAGGAATCATCCACCGTGACCTCAAATTCGGCAACATCTTGGTGGACGAGCGTGGCGAGCCGCACATACTGGATTTCGGACTAGCCAAGGCGATTGGACTGAGTGAACATTCCAAAAAAGACGCCGTCGTGACCATGACAGGGCAGTGGTCGGGTACACTGAGCACGATGTCTCCGGAGCAGGCAGCGGGCAGGACTTCCATGATTGACGTACGCACCGACGTCTATTCCTTGGGCGTTCTACTCTACCACTTGTTGACAGAGCAATATCCCTACGATGTCAGCGGCTCGACTCTGGAGGTATTGCGGAACGTTGAAACTGCTGAGCCGGTCAGACCCAGGCACATCATCCGCAGATTCGACTCGGATGTTGAAGCTATTCTGCTTGCTGCCTTGGCCAAGGATCCCGCCGAACGTTACCAATCGGTTGCCGAGCTGCAAGGCGATATCGACAACTGGCTTGCCGGTCGACCTATACGCCTCAGGTCGGTTAGCACCTTGTATTTGCTGCGCAAGATTGTTACCAGACACCGCCATACCAGCGCGGTTGCCGCGCTGTTGCTGCTGACCGTTCTGAGCTTTGCGTACATCAGTTTTGACTTCTGGATGGCGGCAAGAAAGGAAGCACGGAAGTCCAACGCCATTATTGGGCAGTGGTCTCAATCGTTTACCGACCACAGCGTATTCGCCGGATCTATAGCGTTTACTTACTTCCTCCAACTATGGCATGAGGGGGCCGATAAGGCTGCAGCATGGGTTGCATCATTTCTGCCGGATGGTTCGAAAGAGAAAGCAGCCGCCGCATTTTTGCTTGATAGCGAATCACCTACACAAAACGAAGACTCTTTTCGCGCGGCCTTTCCGGGTGAGAACCGCTGGTTCGCCGAGTTCGTAATCGGCGAGCACCTCCGCAGAGAGGGAAATCGCACAGACGCTATTCGCGCCTATCGACGCAGTTACGACGCAATGCAACAGTTACCGACAGCAAGTGTTTCAAGAAGCGACAGGTGGCTGGCCAGAAACGTCGCCGCTCACTTGTACGAGTTGACGAGTAAGACGAACGCAACCGATCCAGAGGCGCATATAGAGGACCGTAGTGAAACACCAGCCCCGAAAGTCGCCTCCCAAGGACATGGAGGTTAAGACGGATCAGACTCGGGATGTAAGAACCCTGAGACGAGAAAAGACAAAACTACAAGTACAAGATCGCAAGGGCTTTACGTTGATAGAGCTACTTGTCGTAGTGGCCGTCATCGCTGTGCTCCTGGCGATTCTCTTTCCTGCCATGCGCAGGGCCAGGGCGGTGGCCAAACGGATAGGCTGTCAGAGCAATCTGAGGCAGATCGCCTTTGCATGGCACATATATCTTGATGACCATGATGGGCGATTCTTGCAGGGCCGCTATGCGAACCTGGAGTACGGCGGCTGGAAAGGGACACGAAGCCCAGGCGCCGAGCCTCTTCCTCGTCCGCTCAACACGTATCTGGCGCTGCCGCCTATCGTAGAGACCGAAGACGGTGCGGAGGTCTTCTGCTGCCCCGGCGACCGCGGGGGCGTGCCGGGCTATGCGCTACGAGAGAAGGCCTACCGGTTTCAAGGAACGAGTTACCAAACGAATATCATGCTAATCGGACCGGATACAGTTTTGGTCCTCAGTGATAGATTCCAGCCTTTGCATGAGGAGGTCAACGAGCGGCTGCAACACTTGACGGTGAATGCCGTAGACAATCCTTCGCGTTTGCTATTGATCGGTGACACCGGGTGGATCAATCAATGGAAGCCAATCCCTCATCCAGATGAAGAATGGAAGGAACTGGCGGAATGGCACGGACGAGTAGACTGCCACAATCTCGCCTTTCTGGACGGCCATGTGGGATTGCTGTGCATCGAGAAGGGCATCTACGTCACCGATGCATACAGTATACTACCTTTCGAGGGACTCTACGAGATGGCTCGTGAACTGCAAGAACAGTGAGTGTAAAAACCGTGTTCATGCGTGGATACAAGTTACTATTTCGTAAAAGTCATGGAGTATTCCTTGGCGCAGCGGTCACACTTAGGTACAGTACGTAGCATTGTAACCGCTCACCATAGTCCGGAGGAGCGTTAGCCCTTTGGTGAACTGTCCCCAGCCGTTCACCGGGCTATCGTAATCCGCATGATTATCGTGGGACCTGCGTCCCGCTGCTGCGTCTGATGCCGGCAAGTGTAGGTGATGTCACCAGCGCGTACCGGCTACGGCAGATCGGATTTGCCATAGGCCGGCGGCAGAAAGCAGCGCCACGTGGTGTGGTAGTTGTCAACACGTTACAGAGGAGTTGGAAGATGAATACATTGGAAGCGAGTATCAGATTTGTGGGCGTATCTCTGATTCTTTTTGCCTGTGTCGGGCCGGCCCAAAGCACAGTGTCAGGTCTCGTCGTCGAGATGTGCACCGTCACACCATCGGCAGGGCCGGGTGGCTCTATTGATCCTTCTGATCCGGTCCAGGTTGAGTGCGGCGGCAGCCAGCAGTTCACCGCCCACCCAGACGTCGGCTTTGAGGTGGATAATTGGCACCTCAACTGCAATATTGTTCAGGTTGGCGGCACTACCTACACGCTCAGTGACATCAAAAACGGCGACAAGGTCCGCGTCGTATTTAAGCAGTGCCGGCACACGGTCACGCCTTCGGCCGGCCCCGGCGGCTCTATCGAGCCTGCTGACCCGGTCCAGGTCGATTGCGGCGATAGCCAGGAATTCACCGCCCATCCAGATGCTGGCTTCGAGGTGGATAATTGGCACCTCGACTGTAACGTCGTTCAAGTCGGTGGCACTACCTACACGCTCAGCGACATCCAAGCAAACCACAGTGTCCGCGTTCTATTTCAGCAGTGCCGGCACACGATCACGCCTTCGGCCGGCCCCGGCGGCTCTATCGGGCCTGCTGACCCGGTTCAGGTCGATTGCGGCAGCAGCCAGGAGTTTACCGCTGACCCCGATGCCGACTTTGAGGTGGATATGTGGTATCTGGATGGGGATGTCGCCCAGACCGGCGGGACCTCCTACACCCTCAGCGATATCCAGGCCGATCATCAAGTTCACGTTACATTCGAACCGTACCGGTATACGATCACCCCGTCAGCCGGTCCGGGCGGCTCGATAGACCCCGATAGCCCCGTCATCGCCGAAGCCGGTAGCAGCGTGATATTCATGGCTCAGCCGGATGAGGGCTATGAACTGGACCTGTGGTACCTGGACGGCGGTGTCAATCAAGTTGACGGGGCGAGCTACCTACTCAACCACATCCAAGACAATCATGAAGTGCACGTGACATTTAAGAAGCTGTTAAGTGACTCCCTGGGGACCATCGACTTTGCTGATGATGACGAGTTTGAAAGTCGCATTGCGCACAATAACCTGATCATTCCACAAGACCCGGATATGACCCGAATCCACGTCCAGCGCGTGGCGGATCTCGACGGCACGATGCTGATGCACTGTCTCATAGACCTTGACCCTTCCTCAGAGACATACTGGCAGATCATCAATGCTCGCGCCAAGGGATTGTTTGGCCCGACCGATGCCGATGAGATACTGATTACATTGAAGTACTTGTTTACTACTTCCGGGCCGGACGTTGAATTGATAATCTATCTTTCGGATGTGGCCCAGCTCTTGGACCACGATGATCCTGGACGTGAGCAACATTACCTTGAGGTCGCTCGCATTCCGGCTCCGCCCGCGGGTCGACCCGGCTCAGCGGAGAGCGGCCGGTTTGCCGTTTTTCGCGAAGTCGTCTCGACCGGACACCTGGATCTAACAGACGCGACGTATGTAGAACTCGAATTGATCGAGCCGGAATCAAGCAACTCCGTGTTTATCGACAGTTGGGACTCGGCGGTACAATGCTACGGTATTTGCCTCGATCTCAACTGGGATAATTATGTTGATGTGGCTGATTTCCTGACGGTCATAGGTGAATGTGGACATGCTGCTGTTGGTGGCCGAGCCTGTTGTGAGGGGGTCTTTAGCAGCGACGGTGTCATCGACACCTTCGATGTGTCTTCCTGGGACTGGGCGTTGAATGCCGACAACCGCCTCTTGAACTACTGCAAGGTGCCGCTTGTCGACGAACCAATCGCGAGCACCGGCGGCGTCGGCGGCTTCTTTGCCACTTCTGACAATGCTGCGGCATCCGGCGAAACCGTACCGAATAGCTCTGCAGCAGGCACCAACTCAGCCGGGACGTCCTTCATCGCTTTTGATAGTCCACCAGCGCCTGCTGAGACTGTAATTAGCAGCTTGACCGACATAGTGTTTCTTGGAAAGAGGGCAACCAATGACGCAGTCGGCAAATTGGAAGACCGCCTGTACAGCTTTCGCAAAGACGGCCAGTATGATCAATCACTGGCACCACCCTCGCAGCGATGTAACACCAGACTCGTGCGGGATCGCGCAGGCCAGATGTACATCATCAATTCCGAATCGGGCGTGCTACGACTCGACGAAGGTAACGAGGCCATTGTGCCGCCGGGTGCGGTTGGGCCGAGCGGTGGTATAGAGCCGCGCTACGGCCAGCCAGCAAACGTCTATGTGGGGATTCAAAATGACGGCCCTGATGCATTCGGGCGACCCATCTTAGACGTGGCCTTCGATACAGACTATGCGTACGTCGTTCCGGTGGTGGTGGCGCCTGACAGCAACACGCCGTACACCGCCGCTGCCAAGCTACAGCTTCTGGATGATGCAAACCCGCCATATCAGATCGTCGCCTTGTATGATGACCCTCCACTTGGCAACGATAACCAATACCGTGACCGGCTCCGGGAAATCGAGGTTGACAGTGCAGGCAACGTATATGTCCTGAATGTCCACGCACTTAACGAGAGCGACATTCTCTGGCGATACAAGCCGGACCAGACTGTCGATCGGTTTGACCTGGGCAAACCGGACACGGCCAACCACGTACCCTCACCCATCGCGATGCATTTGTCGGACACTACGGACACGTTGTATTTGGCGTCGGCCAGACTCAATCCGGCCGCCACCAGCTCAGTCATGGTGTACGGCTTTTCCACTAACGAAGCATTGTCCTTGCAACGGTCTATCACAGTCACCGGTATGCAACACGTGGCCGCGATCACTGAAGACCCGGTCACCGAGTCTCTCTGGGTCGTAGGCTTCAACATGGACTACGTTCCAACGTATCCTGTACCATACCAACTGCCTTTTTACTACCCCTGCATAGCCGAAGTTGCTGAGGGCAATGATACAGGCGAGGCTGTCTCTCTTTTCGATCCGGAGTCGCACGATTTAGCACTACCGATGTCAGCCTTGTGGATTGGGTCTTCGTCTTCTTGTTTTCCGGAGGATTTCCCCTCGCATAATGACTGGGTCGCACTTGGTAAGCCCAATTGTTGGTGCCAGCCTTACCAGTGTGATGGTGACGCAGATGGAGACGTAGGAGGATGGTGGCAGCGCCAATATAGGATCTATCTCGGCGATCTCAGTGCCATCACGGACAACTGGGGCAAGCCAATTGATGACCCAACGTTAGATCCGTGCGCTGACGTTGATCACAAAGCCCAAGGCCCCGCGCAATACAGGGTCTACTCAAACGACTTGGCCGTAGTGCTAAGCAACTGGAGGAAGACGGATGAGGATCTCGCCGGTGACTGCCCGAGACCCGAATAGTGCTGGGCTTCAAGTCAAACCCAAAACCAGACCGCCTCCCATGAAGTGAGCCCTGTCAAGCGTTCCGTCGTTAAATCGTGTAGCGAACCAACCTCCCATTCGCGCTGACGCTATACGCCGCACACTACGCTGGTCCTGTTCGCTCCGGACGCCCATTCTCCTTTTCGTGGCTCCCAAAGGGCCAAGGTGCAACATGCAGGCTGTCCGAATGTCCATGATTCACGACATCACGAAGACCTGTATTCCGGACTCTGGTTAGTAACCGGCTAGGCCATAAATTGTCATCCACCCGGCAATGCCGAGCTCACGATTCTATTTGAAAGCGTTTTTCGTTCTCACCCTCACAATACGGCCCGCAAGGGCCAGAGGGGCAAGAACAAAAATGCGATCTTTTAAGCAGCTTTGCTCACCAAGGATGAACAATACACCGTCTGATCTTTCAACAGCCTATAGGCAATCATCAACAGCTTGCGAGCTAAGGCCACTATCGCCGTCCGGCTTGCCTCGATGAGAAGCTACCTTGCTGTACCAGCGACGCAGGCGGGCGGTGGAACGGCTCGTATCACGCACCACTAAGTGGGCAATCTGAACCCACACCGCACGAAGCTCACTGCGGCCTTTCCGACTGATAGAGCCATATTCTGTCCGCTCCCCACTGCTGCGTACCGTAGGACACAATCCCGAATAGCTCACTAACTTGCGGGATGTATCGAATCTGTACACCTTGTCGGTCTTCCGGCGGCTTTCGGCGATCAGCTTGACCTTCGCGGGGTTCACCACCGTGACCTCCGCTCCCAGATCCACCAGCAGATCGTAGATCCAGGCCGTTTGGTTGCCCGCCTTGATGGCCACGCGAAGCCCGTGACGCAGATATGGCCGCAGCCGCTGGCGGAATACGCCCGCCTTGGTTGGAATCTCGCCGGAGGTTTTCTTACGTCCCTGGCTGTCGGTGATGTAGATGTAACTTGACTTCATCGCGATGTCGAGCCCACAATAGTACATGAGCCAACTCCTGCTATAAAAGGTAGTGGATTTGAGGCGTCCCTGTGACGACCTCGTATCAATCCCATTCTACCAGAGCCGGGTTGGCTCACTTCATAGCTTCTCCTTTTGCCAGTGCTACTGCAGTCGCAGTGCTACTCTGATTCTGTGTTGAAGTACCGTCGCATATCCTATCATCAAACAAGCAGCCGGCTTCCTTCAATAAGTGAAGTCCCTAATATGGCCCCGTTAATTCCTGATGCCTTCAAATGGTGGTGACTGGATGCGGATTGGCCGTGCCTTGCATCCGGTGGCTGAGCCAGTGTCGCAGACGCCGGGCAACGGTATCAAGCTCGTGCTGCTCGGCAAATGAGCTGGACGCCTGCGGAACAACCACAAGCCTGTGCTCGACCTTCAGCATGTCCACGGCTTCTTCGTTGATCTGCTTGATTGCGCCGTCTTGGCCGGCAACGGTTAACAGCACCGGTGGTTTGACTTCCGGCAGGATGTCCCGGGCAAGGTCCACTCGGCCACCTTGGCAGGCAACGGTATAGACCAGCTCCGGTTTCTGAAGTGCCGCCACCAGAGCGGCCACAGCCCCGACGCCGACACCGAAGTAAGCGACATCGAGGCCCGCAGTACGCTCATTGTGAAGCGCCCCCAGAGAGATATCCGGAGTTTCTACGATCAGATTTTCTTCGTGCAATTTCTCTCTCGCCATAATCGGCACTCGGTTTATACTTAGCGTATTTGCCTCGCCACAGCCCCGGGCCATATTTTGCACCGCGCTCTTTGCACCACGAGCCGACAGCGCATGGGCTACCGCGACGGCCCGGCCGGTTCGCTGATCGATTCCAGAGCGGCCCCGGCGAGTTCATCCTGCTTGGTCTTGGCTGCGATGTCACCCAGCGAGACGATACCTGTGGGAGTGCCGTCTTGATTGTAGACGATGAGGCGCCGGACCTTGTTCTCCTCCATCAGCTTAGCCGCCTGCTCAACGCTGTCTTCTTCCGAGCAGCGAACCAGTTCAGAGCTGATGATGTCCTTGACCTGCGTGGACGAGGGGTCACGGTTCTCCGCCAGGCCCCTGACCACAATGTCGCGGTCGGTTATCAGACCGATCAGTTTCGCGCCTTCCCGGATCGGCAGGACACCTACATTGAGAGACTTCATCTTTAGTGCCGCGTCATTCAGTGAGCTTGTCGAATCGGTCATTTCAAAATCCGTCGTCATGATTTCTTTAGTCTTCATCTTGCATCTCCTTTTCTTCTTCTCACTTGCGTTCCTTTGAGCCTGTTGCGGCCGCAACGGACACTCGACAACTCGGCGCAGATTTCTACATCACGCCGCCTACACTTACGCGCCAATCTATTCACGCCTCTTTTTCAGCGAAATCGGGTTTCTACGCATTATGGTATGCGAGAATGCTTAATTGCCCTGACAACCGGGCAAACACATAGTAGGCGACACGTGTGCGCGATTGCAGGGGTAACGCAGTTCTCCGCTCGTCGGGTGGTTGTGAGGACTTTCCTAAGGCGATTTAAGCACTTGCCCTATAGTATTAATAAGTGCCTCAACTTACAGTTGCGAAACAAGGTGCTGTGTTTAAGGTATCGCGCATCACGAAACTACAACTTCCGGGCGCCGAAAGAAGCCGCTTTACGAGAAGAGAACAAAGCGCTGCCGGGAAAAGGTTGTGCGGCATGGTAAAAATAGCTTTCTGCTAACAGGAGGTCCTCATGTATGTAGCTCTAATAGGTATATGCCTAGCGGCAGCGGCAGTGCTATTCGTAGTCGGCAGGCAGAAGCAGCGTGCATGGCCGGTCGCCTTGGGCATAGCGCTGGCGATCTTCACGATTGCTTTCTTCTGGTTTCTCAGCTTCTGGGGCGAGGTTCTCTGGTTCGAAGCTGTCGGTTACAGCCAACGGTTCTGGACGGTGGTGTTGTCAAAAACGGTCCTCGGGCTCCTGGGCGCGGGCGTGGCGGCCGGGCTTGTTCACCTGCTGACTTGGGCGATCAACAAAGACCGACGATTCCTCCGTATCGGCTCCAAAGTGATTGCGGCCTACATCGGAGCCCACTGGGGCCTCGCTAACTGGGACACCATTCTCTTGTACCTCAATCGGGTCCAAACCGATGTGCAAGACCCGATTCTGGGGCGCGAGACCGGGTTCTATCTGTTCGTGCTTCCGCTGTACGATGCGGTATACGCGTTGCTGGTGTCGGTTGCAATTATTAGTGTGATTGCCTGGGCTATAGCATTGTTCCTGCGCGTTGACGAACGAGACATTCGGTTGCAGGTAAACGCATTCAACGGCAAGCAAGGTCAGCGATATTGGACTTTTTATTCGGCTGTAGCTATTCTGCTTGTCGCACTGGCCTGGGGCAAGTATCTCGACCGCTTCCATCTGATGTATTCAACGCTCGGCGTGGTGGCGGGCCCCGGCTGGACCGACGTCCATGTTCGCCTGCCGGCCTATACCATCATGATGGTGCTGTTGCTGATCCTGGCGGCCTTACTCGTCATTCCGTCGGCCTGGCGCTTTGCCGGACGCTGGGCGCAGCGGCACGGAGTAAATGCAAATGTCCTTCCCTTCGCGCCCCTAATCGCCAGCGGAGCCATCCTGGTGATCGCCTGGTTCGTGCTCTTGCTGCTGGCGCCGGGCTTGTTGCAGTGGCTGCGCGTCCAGCCCAACGAAATCACGGCCGAGAGGCCCTACATCAAGCACAACATCGAGTTCACCCGCCGTGCTTTCAAGCTGCATACGATTGAAGAGCGTGAGTTCCCTGTGTCTGAACAATTCACTAAACAGATGGTCCAAGACAACAAAGGGACGTTCGAGAATGTCCGGCTATGGGACTGGCGGGCACTGGATTCTGTGTACGAGCAATTTCAGGAGATTCGGCTGTACTATGAGTTTCGCGATGTGGACGTGGACCGCTACACCGTGTCCGGCGACTACCGTGAAGTCATGGTCTCAGCGCGAGAGATGAATCTGGCAAACCTGCCGGCCCCGAGCCAGACCTTCGTCAACAGGCGCTTCAAATACACGCATGGGCACGGTGTGACGCTTACGACTGTCAGCGAGTTCACACCCGAGGGCTTGCCGAACCTTCTGGTCAAGGATATTCCTCCCAAAGCCGAGTATGAAAGCCTGAAAGTTACGCGGCCGGAAATATACTATGGTGAGCTAACCGACACCCACGTAATCGTCGATACGCAAGAACAGGAGTTCGATTATCCCAGCGGCGAGCAAAATGTCTATACGCGGTACGCGGGCGACGGCGGGGTCCGCCTCCATAACTTGTGGCGCCGGTTCTTGTTCGGCTGGAAATTCGATGGGACGCGCCTTCTTCTATCCAGCTATCCCAGGCAAGAGAGCCAAATCCTGTTTCACCGGCGGGTTCAGGACCGTGTTCGGCTCATCGCCCCGTTTCTGCAGTTTGACGATGACCCCTACGTGGTACTCGCTGAGGGCAAGTTGTACTGGATTGTGGACGCGTACACCACGTCGGGGGACTATCCCTACAGCGAGCCTTTCTATTCAGGCATCGCCGGCAAATACAGGCCCGGCCGAAATCTTTTCGTCAGCCGACGGCGGCTGCGCGGCATCAACTATATGCGCAATTCCGTCAAGGCGGTGGTGGATGCTTTCAACGGTTCGGTCAATTTCTACGTCTTCGAGCCGAATGACCCGTTGATCCGGGTCTGGCGAAATGTCTTCCCGGATGTATTCAAAGATCGCTCCGAGATGCCCGAAGAATTGCAGACCCATGTGCGTTATCCTTCCGATATGCTGCTGACGCAAGGACTGGTCTACGCTAAGTATCACATGGCCGACCCCACGGTGTTCTACAATCAGGAAGACTTGTGGATTCGCGCTACCGAGAAGTACTATGGGGATGTCCAACCGGTTGAACCGTACTACATTATGTGGGAGCCCCCCGATACCGACGACCTGGAATTCGTGCTGATGCTGCCCTTTACGCCCAAGAACCGGCAAGTGCTCATCGGCTGGATTGCCGGCATGTGCGATCCCGGCAACTATGGGCGTCTGCTGGCCTACAAATTTCCAAAAGAAAAACGCGTGCTCGGCACCCAGCAGATGGAAACCAAAATCGATCAGGACAGCTACCTTTCGGGCCAGTTGTCTCTGTGGGACCAACGCGGCTCACGGGTCATCCGCGGCAATGTTCTGGTGATTCCGCTCGAGGAAACGTTGATCTACGTGGAGCCGATCTATCTGCAGGCTGAGACCGCCGCCTATCCGGAGCTTCGGTTGGTCGCCGTCATGCATAATGACAAGCTAAGTTATGCTCCTAAGTTCGAAGATGCAATCAATGGGCTATTCGGCGAGGCCGTCAAGCAGCCGGCGGCACCGACCGCGGGACCGGAAGCCTCCTTTGAGCAGTTGGCAAGGCAGGCTAACAAGGCATTCGAGAACTACCTGACGGCACTGGGACAAAAGAATTTCAACCAGGCCGCAAAGGAGCTCGAGACGCTACAAAATGCACTGCAGCGCCTATCAAAGGCCCCGTCAACGCGGACCGATGCGAATGACATGAAATAATGCAAGACGTACGCGAGATGGAAACCGACCTACATGCGTTATCTCGCGAGAAGAGTCAAGGTGCCAAACAGACGACGACCCAACTTCTGCCGTTGGGTGACATCTGACGTTCGGCTCAAGGTCTGCGTGACTGGTAGTTACAGGATTGCCCCGCTATGCGGTTACCGAAATCAGGCACTGTTGAAATCGTTCCCTCCGTGCTTGCGGCAGACTTCGGTCGGTTAGCTGCTGAAATCGCTGAGGTCGAATCCGCGGGCGTGAAGGTGATTTAGTTCGATATCATGGACGGCCGTTTCGTACCAATATCAGCTTTGGCCCCCGGCTTGTGGAAGTTGTACGGCGTCAAAGCAGTTTGGCATTCGATGTGCAGTTGATGATCGTCGAGCCGAGGAAATACGCACGCCAATTCATCGGGGCCGGTGCGGATCGATTCAGACATCAGGATCATACCGGGGCAAGAAGTCAGCAAATCACCCGCTTTGAATCAGTAATTCCCTTATTGGCGGAGCTACAGCGATGTGCGATATTCAATGCGACATTTTGACGTTTCGTCTTTGAAAGGTGACATTGAGATGAAAGTGTATATAAGTCTGATTTGCCTTGCGTTGGCGGCTGGGACGACCGCCTGTCGAACGGCATGTGAGGTCAACGAAGACACATCCCGCTGGGTAACGGGTACAGTCAAACACATCGAATTGGAGGGCGGGTTCTATGGTATTGTAGGCGACCAAGGCAACAAGTTTGACCCGGTCAATCTGCCGGACCGCTTCAAGGAGGATGGCCTCCGTGTGAAAGCCTGCATGAAGCAATTGGAGGATCGGGTGTCTTTTCGCATGTGGGGCACGTTGGTGGAAATTATCGAGATCAAACGGTTGTGAGACCATATTGCGTGTGCAAGTTGAACATGGACGTTTTCTGACACTGTGAAAGGAATCGAAATGAGATGGAGTATGGTAACATTTGCAGGGCTGGTGATAGGTGGTCTCCTTCTGTGCCACGGTTGTGGTTCAGGTATACACGGCGCCGGACGCGACACCCAAGCCAAGTATGCATGGGGGACGCTGAAGGCGCAGTTGGACTATCCCATCGAAACCACGTATGAGGCCGCCAGGGAAGCTGTGGATGAACTCGAACTAACGGTCTCGCTGGACGAGCAGGACGATGTGGCCGCACAGATCCTGGCTCACGATGCGCAAAACGACGCCATTGCAATCAAATTCGAGGCGCTGCCCGAATCCAGAACGAAAATGAACATCAAGGTTGGGGATTGGGGTGATAAGAACAAATCCAATGTGATTTTCAATCAAATCGTGGGAAATCTGGGTGACAGTGGCTAAGCGAAGAGAGCGTGTTCTTAATGGGATTGTCGTGAGTCGTACCGGCTGATACGAAGTATTGTTCATAGTGAACTCATGAAGGGAGGTGGATATGAGCACAGCAACAAAGAGTGCATGGTTTGTGGAAAGCTCACCGCAGATTGGCAAGCTGTTTGAAGAGTTCTACGAGGGCTGCAAAGAGCAGGGCGTCCTCGACAAAAAGACGAAGGAATTGCTGATGGCGGCTCTGGCCTGCGTGTTCCGTTGCCCGCACTGTGTCGAAGAGCATATTCAGGGCGCTCTGGAAGCCGGGGCATCAAGAGAAGAGGTCACCGAAGCGCTCTTGATCGCCGCTGTCGAAGGGGCCGGGACGCAGTTGGCCTGGAATAAAGAGACGTTCATGAAGTATCTCAGTCCATGATGAGGCTGATTAACCTTCGAGCTCCGCCATTATCCGCCTCAGTTTGGCGAAATCACGATTCATGTTGCCATGGATTCTCGGGAATCGCATGGCGGCAGCGGGATGGTACGTTACCAGATATTGCTGTGTCTGATAAGTAACCACCTTTCCGTGAAGGTCTGTGAGGCTGGCTTGTCTAGCGAGCACATGCGTGGCAGCGACTTTGCCGAGCAGCACGATGAGCCGAGGTTTGAGAATTGCTGTTTGTGCCTGTAGCCAGGTGTCGGTACAGATGCATAATTCTTCGGGGCGCGGGTTTCTGTTCTTTGGCGGTCGGCATTTCCGGCACCGCTGAATGCCTCGATCGAGACTCTTGAGACGACGCTGTTTGTCGTCTGTATACATCATGGTCTCCGGGAGAGCGACCTTGGCTATGCGGAGTGTATCAAATGTCCCGACGCAGGAAAAGCATCATCAGGATAAGTGATTGGAGAGCCGGTTTTGAGCAATCGCCCTATGGCGGCGTTAAGGGGATTGTATGAGCGCAGCAAATGATACCCGCAGCGGCAAGGCAGACAACGCCCAGATAGCCGATACGCTGCAACGCACAGCCGATCTTCTGGAAGCACAGGGCGAAAATGCGTTCAGGGTTAGAAGCTATCGAAACGCAGCCGAGACCGCGTCGGCGACATCGGCCCCGAGAAGGCTGAAGGTATTCGCGTGGCCCTTTCCGGCATGTTGAGTCGGTCTTCCCGGCGACGTATGCGGCAGCGCTCGACAGAGGCAACCCAACAAAAGGAGGAACCCACGATTGCATTGCTTCTCGATGTCGACCAGACCTATCGCCGCAAGGCCGAGCAGGGCAAACTCAGGAAAATCGCCCCCAAGCGTTTCAATCCGAAACAGGAGCGGTGGCTACCCATCATGAAGACGAAACGCAAAGCTTGGCAGTTCACTGCCTTGTTTTCGAACACCGCACGGGCGCATGAAAGGGGCAAGACGGATGACTGGGTAGTGCTCTACTACGAGAAAGACGGCCGCGAGAGTCAGTGCACGGTTGTGACCGCCGAACGCGGCAAGCTCCAGGGCAAGCGAGTCGTCCGGGGTAGAGAACGGCAGTGCCGGAAGTATTATGGTGTCTAACTTTTGAAGAAGACTTGGAAGCCGCGGGCTTTCTGGCTTAGCTTGCCGTTCGCGTCTCATCCATCTCGCGATTCGCTCAGATAACTGCGTCTTGATTTCAGGAGAACGGTTCGTTGCTCCCGGCGCCGGTCGTGCGGCTGCGGCGCATGACCAGTGCCGATGCGACGGTTGCCGATCCGCTCAGCAATAATTCAATGCCGACAAGCAAACCGATTACCCACGCTGCCGCATTGGGCAGGCCCGTCCAAATAATGACACCCAGAGCTGCGGCTAAGATTCCGCTGAACATAAGCCAGCCCCATCCCGGCTGGGGTTGCATGTGCAGTGCAAGCGCGATTCTAAATGCGCCCACAACGACGAACAGGGCCGCGAGCAATATGGTCAACGTCAAGGCACCCTGGCGCGGAAACACCAGCAACAACACGCCCACCAACCCATAGGCCGCTCCAGACACGGCTCGTAGGGCCATTTCCTTGGGCATTTGGCCTGAAAACGCCTGGAAAATGTGCGCGGCACCGACGGCTACGAGGATTATGCCGACCAACACATTGATTGTTAAGGTCGCTACAAACGGCAGGATAACCGCCGCCGCTCCCAGGGCGATTGTGATGACCCCAACAGCCAAGACGGCGCGCCATAGATTCACTTCGGCCTCTCTCAGACTCGCACGTGCGTTCAACTGTTCGATTGGTGTTTCCGTTCGCATGGCTCAGTCCTCACTCTGCGCAATTCGTCACAGATTCATCCGCGGCTTCCTTTTTTCTGTTTCTACCGTACCACAGAATAGCGTGACAACTGTATTAGCGCTGCCACACCGACATCCCCTCATCAGACATTGCTTATGTCCGCTTCCGGGCATCGATCCGTCAAACAGCGGAATTCTTATCATTTCTTTGTGTCATGCTACATGAAGTTAGTCCCGGCGCAAATTGGAGATATCCTTAAAAGGCCTCAGTAAAATGCGTACAGGGCGTGCGCTTTCACCAATAACGAAGCGGTTTTACGTCTGCGGCCCATGATGGTCGGGTTTCGTATGGGCGGCAGCAACGGGATTCAGTTTTTTCCGAAGACGGAATTAAGGACTATGCCCATTTTGTCTCTGCCCGTGTCATGCCATCATGGGTTTTTGAATAGATGTCTTGTAGTAATTCAAATTTGCCGTTGATGAGAATCTATGACAAAGGAGCGTTACGGTGTTGATCGGTTTGACGGAACTGAAGACATATCAAGTTACTTCAAGGGGTGGAGAAATCGGCAGAGTTGCCGACGTGGTCTTCCCGCGAGGCGAATGGGTCGTCCGATACATTGTTGTAAGGTCTGATGAACTCGAAAGGAAAATTATATTGCCATGCTCATGTCTGGAACAGGCCAACCGTCGCAAACGCCTGTTGGAGGCCGACGTCGAACGCAGCCAGGTGGAAGCAAGTCCGGATTTGGATTTGACCAAACAAATCGAGCATCAGGAAGAGCAGGATCTCTACGAGTGCTACGGCTGGCCGCCGTACTGGCTGCAAGAAGAGCAAGATGTCACCCCAACCGGTGCGCTTTCGGGCGAGCCGGAACAAACGGGCGGTCCCGACCAAGCGGAATTCAGTAGCCCCGAGTTGCAACTGGCCACGGACTTGGTAGGCGCATACGCCGTTCACGCCCACGAAGGAGAATTTGGTGTCCTGCAGGACATTGCGGTCGATGATCAGACCTGGATGATACCATACTTGGTGGTGGATGCGCCGGCAAAGCACAGTTGCATCCTGGTTGAAACCGACCGTGTCAGCGAAGTGGATTGGGTCACGAAGGAAGTATACGTTTCGCTGCCGGCCGAGACGCTTCTGGACAGCCCAGTGTATCATTCACAAGAACCGCTGACTCCGGAACTCGAGCGGAGCCTACACGAATACTACGATAGGATAAGGAGAATAACGTAACGGATGTAGTTGCGCCAACGGGCATTGAGATCGACGCCGTCAGTCCTGTATAGCATGATGAGTACAGGTCGGTGACGACGGGATATGCCGAATTGGTTGTAACGTGACAGTGAAGAAAGGAGGTTTTTGCATGGCTCTCGCTACACGTGCAAGTGAAGACATTAAGAAAGATGTGGTCGACCAACTCTACTGGGATGACCGAATAGATGCTTCAAATGTGAAGGCGGAAGTTACAAATGGAGCGGTCACACTCACCGGCAGCGACATCGAAGTATCTGTTCGGAGCGGTTGGGTCACACTCAACGCTTCGGTGGACGCCTATTGGAAGAAGCTGCGGGCCGAAGAGATTGCGACTACACTGACGGGTGTGCTCGGAGTCACGAACGAGCTTGCGGTCGTACCATCGGATGCGTACGAAGATAAGTTGATTGCTGACAACATTGTTTCAGCTCTCGATCGAAATGTCCATGTTGATGCTGAATCAGTAGACGTGCGTGTCAACGACGGTGTAGTGACACTGTCCGGCAGCGTTTCCAGTCTCCCGGCGTTTGTCAATCGGGCTTCGGCTCTGTGGCGGCTGCCACCCCGGCGATTGTGGGACAATAAATAGTACGAATGCGCAAGATACTCTATGAATCATGCTGGAAAGTGCAAGGGTAAGTCACACTATGGATGTTCCCTTAGAGCTTAGTTTCAAGGGCATTGCGAACACGAGTCAAGTCGAAGCCACTGTGCGGGAAAAGGTGGGCAAGCTCGAGCGCATCTGCGGTCACCTGACAAGCTGTCGTGAAGCAGCACTGGAGAATCGTTCCTGCTGTCCTTGTCGGTCTAACAGTGGCTGTCATAGCAGTGGTCCTGGTTGAGTCGCAAGATGTTCTCACTCTCGGCAGGGTCAAGGCGCACGCTGCTTCGCTGAAAAGCACCGCCCGACAGCACAAGCTTAGCACCGGCCTTGTCTTCATGCTCGTTTTTGTCGTGGTAAATGTGTTCCTGCCGGCGGCGGCGCTGCTGACTCTTTTAGGTGGATATGTTTTCGGGGTCGTTCGCGCGGCCTTATATGTCGATGTTGCAACCACCGCCACCGCTGTACTTTGTTTCACTGCGAGCCGGAATCTCTGTGGAAAATGGGTCCAGAAACGATATGCCGATCAGCTCGAGTCCCTCAATACACATATCGCTGAATATGGGCACTGGTATTTGTTGGTGGTACGGCTACTGCCCATGGCACCGTTTCTTTGGATCAATCTCACGGCCGGTGTGACAAAGGTTAAGCTGCGGACTTTCACGTGGACCACAGCCGTAGGTTCTATCCCCGGTATTATCATTTTCAGTTATGCCGGCAAGAGCTTGCTGAGCATCAACGCGGTCGAAGACGTCTTCACGCCCCACGTGGTCATCGCTATAGCATTGCTCGTTGTTTCCCTCGGCTGCGTTTTGATGGTTCGATTGCTGACTAAGAAAGGGTAGCAGACAGGTGAAATTCCGATTTGTCCCTCAAACCGCCTCATTCTTCTCGTTGACCTGCCCTGGCGTTCTCAAGCACCATGGCGGCAGTGATAGAACCGCAACCAGACGGGAAGTAACCTCCGGGAATTTGTGTTGCTTTTGTCCAGATAAGGGCTTATAGTACAGCGCAAATTGGTTTTGGCATCCCGCGCAGAGCGAATAAGCAGAAAGAACCACGTACTTTTCTGTGCGCCGTTAGCGAGGGAAATGAAGGAAACAGCAATGGTTGCCGAGAACAAAAAAGCGAGCAAAGGAAGCGAGCAAAAAGCCGCAACCACAAAGAAGCCGGCAAAAACCAATCCCGCACAGATAGCCAAGGCCCGCACGGGGATTTCAGGGCTGGATGAAGTTCTGCACGGCGGCTTTGCCGAAAAACGAACCACCCTTATCAAAGGCGCAGCCGGAACCGGCAAGACCGTGCTGGGGCAGGAGTTTCTGTACCGCTCGGCAATAGGCGGCAAACCGGTGATTCTTGTTTCTTTTGAGGAAACAGCCGAGGCAATAAGACAAAATGCGCTGGCCATGGGCTGGGACATCCCCGCTCTGGAAAAAGCGGGAAAATTCTTCCTGTGGGAAGCAAAAATCGACCGAACCGCAGTCAGCAGCGGCGATTTCAGCATTGATTCCCTGCTGGCGGTCATCAAAGGCAAGGCCCAGCAGATCGGTGCCGAACGGCTCATGATAGACGCCATCGACGTGTTGATGCGTATTTTCGAGGACCCGGTGAAGGAACGAAACGAGCTGTACCGCCTGCATGACTGGCTCATCGAACAGCAGCTCACAACCATACTGACGGCGAAAATTACCACGGAATCCGACGAGACCTACCGCTATGAGTTCCTGGATTATATGGCCGATTGTGTTTTGCTTCTGGACCTGCGGGTCACGCACCAGGTGGCGACGCGGCGGCTGCGGGTGATCAAGTATCGCGGTTCGGGGTTCTGCTCGAACGAATACCCCTATATTATCACCGGCGGGGGCAACGTGATTATGCCCATCACCACGATGCAGCTTATGCACCGAGCGCCCGGAGAGAAAATAACCAGCGGCAACGCCGAGCTGGATAAGGAGCTGGGCGGCGGCTTTCATCAGGCGTCGAGCATCCTGATATCCGGCCCGACCGGTAGCGGAAAGACCACTCTGGCGGTGACCTTCACCGAAAAGGCCTGCTCCCACCGCGGCAAGGTTCTCTATGTCAGCTTCGAGGAATCGCAGGAGTCCATCGTCGCCGCGATGCTCAGTCCCGGCATCGACATGCGCCCGGCCATGGAACAGGGCGGACTCCAATTTCATACCATCATGCCCGAAGCGCTCGTGCCGGAAGAGCATCTCTACAGGATTTTGCAGAAGATAGAGGAATTTCGGCCTAACCATATCGTGGTTGACGCCATATCGGCGTGCCAACGCATGGGCACCGAGCAGGCGGCTTTCGACTTTCTCGTTCGCCTGATAGACACGTGCAAACAGCGAAGTATCACCTGCTTGATGACGAACCAGTTGGATTCTAATGAACAGCAACTTAATATCAGCGGCATAGGAATCTCATCCGTCATTGATACGCTGATTACGCTACGGTTCGTCGAAGTAGATGGAAAGATACACCGGGACTTGGTCGTTCTCAAATCCCGTGGCACGCACCATTCGAACCAGCATCACCTGTATCTGATTACCGATAGCGGCATAGACATCCGTCCTGTAGAAACCAAGACAGGAGCGAGCTAATGGAGATTTCAGAAAAGACCGGTGGGCGGCAAGGGAAAAAACGGCCCGCACTCGAATCGCTGGGCGGCGATCCACGAAAGCAACCGCAGTACCAAATGCGTCTGTTTGTTGCCGGCAATGAGCCGAATTCTGCGATTGCCCAAAACAATATTGAGGAAATATGTTCGGCGCATCTAAAAGGAAATTTTCAGCTCGACGTGATTGATGTCTTCGAAGACT
>Ga0180434_10001546_pt1 | contig 32617 bp, 38 predicted proteins | sample SS_ome_7_FD_132453 | JGI IMG/M metagenome (GOLD analysis project Ga0180434, IMG submission 132453) | Hypersaline lake sediment archaeal communities from the Salton Sea, California, USA - SS_1_D_2 metaG | ecosystem: Environmental > Aquatic > Non-marine Saline and Alkaline > Hypersaline >... | reverse complement strand
TAGGTTAGGGGAGAGAGATGACAACGGCATTGATGCTGCGAACATGTGACTCACGCCTGCGGAGCCGCAACGGGTTCCAGTGGCCGCTATTCGGGCCTGTGGAGGCACCGGACTGGAACCCAGAGCCCGTGTGCGGCGGTGGGTTGCACGGGTTGCTGTGGGGACGGGGCGGTGCTGGCCTGCTGAACTGGAATAGCGATGCTGTGGCACAGGTGGTCGAGGTGGACGCTGACGCTGTGGTGTGGGTCGGAGAGAACAAGGTCAAGGTTCGGCGAGGCATCGTCATCCATACCGGGACGATAGCATCAGCCAGCGAGTATTTGCGGTCACGAGGTGCCGACCAGGCGTATGCTGTCTGCGGACAGGTGACAGACGCCCAGTGTGCTGTGACTCGCGGCTACAGAGGCCAGAGCACCAGCGGCGACAGAGGCCAGAGCACCAGTGGCCCCTACGGATTGTCGGCATGCCAACGTGGTGGCGCTGTGCGCGGTGGGATGCACGCTATTTTGGCAATTCAGGGCAGCCTGTACGGCGCAACGCCCGTTGTCGGCATAGTGGATGGTACGACGCTGCTGCCTGATGTGTGGTACAGAGCCAACGGCGACCACACCAGGTTTGAGCGGGTGGAAGAATAGGCAGCGCGGATGGGTAGTCCGATAGGTTGGAGCGATTAGATGAAGGAGAGACGATGAAAACAGTGGTGATCGACGGCGAGACGTATGTCAGGCAGCAGGACGCAATGCCATAGGTTGATGTTGACTTCGTGATTGTGCGATGCCACAACGCTGGCGTCCATGCGGGCATACTGGTCAGCTCCATATTCGACTACGAAGTCAACGGTGCGGATAGGGCATCCGGCTCATAGGAGAGAGGAACACGATGGCCAATGGTACACCAGGACGACCATTCGTCCCAGCGAAGGCCCGGATGGTCGCGGTTCAGAGCAGTATCGAGGAATACAACCGGGACCTCCTCATCAAGCTCGCCAGGAAGAAGAAGATGTCCCTCCGGAAGTATGTCCGAGAAGTCCTCTATCGTCACCTTCAATACCATAAGCCTTGACGAATGCTGGAGTCACGATACGATTGGTGTGTCGCTCCAGCCCCTGCGTCAGCCGACCTCTCTCGGCGTTACGGCGCGGGGGCTTCATTTGGCGGAGGTATAGGTTGGAGCCTTGGGGGCCTTGGGAGGCTTCGGGGGCTTCGGCGACCATCCGAAGAACCGTTTCACCCGCTTCTTCATGCGCTCGAATGTCCTGCCGACCGGGGTGCCTTCTGCGATCTGCCGGCGCTGCTCCTTGTCCTGAACCGCCACCCCGATCGTCCTCACCATCACTTCGTCGCGCTTCCTGAAGTTCCACGCTCCCCACACAAGGATGGCTACACCGATGAGGATCGGATAGTAGTCGAGGATCCACCGGATGTAGTTGTAGGTCTGCAGCAGCGGCTTGACTAGATTGTCCCACCGGCGCTTGCGATCCATCTTCTCGGCGACCAGGCCAGCGTAGGCGTCTCTCCTGTACTCGTCCTCCGGGATCCTATTCTCCGGTGTTGATCGCTCGACAGGCTCGCCGTCGTCCTTCGGCCGGCGAAAGTCCTTACCGAGGATGTCCAGCCGGTACGTCCCATCATCGATGTCAAATTGAAGTCGCGCAAGCTCGGCGCTGGCCAGTTCCTTCGACAGGACCCCGGCGTCCAGACGCTGCTGGATCCCGCGCTTGGCGACGGAGGCCACGTCCTGGAACGCATCCTTGGTCATGGCGATGTTGTGACCGCGGAGCGAATTGATCGCCCCGCAGCCACAACATGCCAGAAGAACAGCAGCAACGTGGATTCTCAAGGGCAAGCCTCTAGAATGTCATTCCCACGCCGCTGGAGTAGGCAGAGATGGTGTGAGTGTCCGCAAATCTGGTGAGGACAGACAAGGCTAAGTAGACCTTGCTGGATGACCGGATGCGGACGATGGCTTCAAGCAGCGCGTCCACATCTGCCTGGCTGTAGTCATGCAGGATGCCGCACATTAGGTAGAGGTCTGCTTGACCTACCGTCAGCAGATTCTTCCCGGCCATGACTGTGCCGTCCTCCGTAGGAGTGAACATCCCGGCCGTTACCGTCCACCCGGCAGCAGTCTCCGCTGATGCAAAGGTCAGGGCAGGCCTCACCTCAAGGCCATACTCTGCGCCACTGCACCCCACCAGACATGCCATCAACATCAGAACGGCTGCCACACATCTCATGTGTTTCACCTCTCTATTGGGGCCTCCTGCCCCTGGTTACACTAACCCAATGATTGATGGGTTGTTCCTGAACATGATGTCCATTCCTACGATAACAATCGTAGGATAGTAGACAGTGCCACCTGTATCCAAGGCATAGACAACCTCCCCGGTTTGGCCAACCAATGCCCTACAACTAGCTCCAGTGTTGGATAAGGTGCCGCCCGCTTGAACTCCACCGTAGGATGTCGTGGCAGCACTTGTGCGGTGGCTGTAGAGCGGTGAAGTGAAATTCAATTGATGCCCGCCACTGGCATGACATACAATTCCAGCTTCTGATACTACCGTGGTTATTGGGTTGTTGCCCATCAAGCGGAAATCTCCAACCACGTATTTGGGACAGCGCAGCAGGCCTGTGCCTGGGCTTGTGGTGTAGTAGGTGCCACTTGACCTTAAGGTGTTGAGTTCATAGACCACATGGCCGAATGTGAACTCAACGCGGGTGTCCATCTGGAAATAGCGGATGATGTCTGCGCTTGCGTCTGTGACCACTGCCATAATCAGCCGCTTGAGCGTGAAGCCTGCTGGCAGTGTCGGCGCGGTCTCGCTGAGAGAGAACAACGCATCCACCTTGCCGCTTGTCGGATTCTTGATGAGCCATATGTAGTATACTGAATTGGCAGCCACCGCCCCTGTGTCCATCCCACCGGAAGGGCTGCCATCTGAATCCTCAGCCCAGGCAACGTCAATTTGCTTCTCAATGGATGACGCCAGCCGCATTTCCAAAGCGTTGCCATCATCGATACAGCCGCCGGGCTCTATTGTGACATCATGGGCAACATCACCAATCAGCCTGGTATGCAATCCACCAATCCAATTGTAGGGCATGAGCGCGGCCGCCTTGGCGGGCGTGATGATTCTGGAGTTGTCGGTTCCGGCCGCCGCTTCAGCAGAACTGGCAATTTCCGCAAAGCCCTTCTTGGCCTCAGTGGCTGACGCGTTGGCAACCGTTATCTTCTTGGAATCGCCGGTTGCATTTTGCGTCATCATCAACAGGTCAGCATCCGCGAGGGCGGTGGCCGCGACCAGATCCGATACTTTTACATCAGCCATTGTTCACTCCGTTCCTACGACGACGCAGGGATAACTACGAGGTTATCACTGTCTTCTGTAATTGCGTTGTCATCGTCCTCCCAGACGAGGTTATCGGCTAGGCCGACTTCGACGCCTGCCGGCGATGCTGCCGCCATGATATTGACGATGTTCCCCGGATTCGTGCCGTCTCCAGAGATATCGTATCCCGCAGGGTAGTCTGGCGTATAGAGCACATTCGTTGCCCCAGTCACCCGCTTGAATACGTCGATCACGTCCTCGGGCGTTCCGCTCGAGTACAGTTCCGCGATCCGTACCTCCAAGGCCGCACGGTAGTCGGTATCGCTCAAGCCCTCTCGGGCCTTCCCGACGATAGTTCCGATGCCATCAAGCTGTGCGCCCTCCATGGTCGAGATATCGGTCAGGAGATTGAGCTCGATCGCGGCATCCTCGAAGTCCTGCACCTGTTCGGTGAGCGCATCCAGCAGGCCCTCGATGAGAGTCTTGTCCTTGAACTGGTTAAGCAGCCTCGCTTGAGCGTCGGCCTGGTGGGTCGTTATCTGTGTGATTACAGGCATCTGGTCCCCTAGAGCCCGACGATCGTGATCCTGGACAGGTCGTAGACAGCTAGCTCATCGAAGGCGATCGCCACATCGGTATCGGTCAAATAGGACGGCGTTCCGCCCGGCGTCGACGTGACAGCTAGTTCCATGACGATCGACTCAATACCAGGGGTGGCTGAGAAGATCGGGCCAAGGTGGCGCTGCCAGAACAGGTTATCCCCGATGCCCAGCGAGTTCCCGTATTCCAGAATCGCCGCCTTGATTGCGTCCTCGGCCCCGCTCCCCACGCTCTCCTCGGAGGTCAGAGTCAGCGTAGGCCTGACCCATGCGTACTGGCTGGTTGGCCTGCTGAACTTGATGGTCTGGTTGGTGCCCATCGAGTCCACGACGGTCTCAGATTCCGTCCCGTTGGTCTCGATTCCGGCTGGCTTCACTTCCCAGATCTTGTCGGCGATATCCTGGTCGTCGCCGCCCTGGACGACCACAAGGATAGAGTGGGGCTCGAGGCCGCCGACAACAATATCCTCCCTGTTTTCGGTGACCAACACGGTCGAGACGCCAGATACCTCGTTGAGGATTCGGGTCCGGATGGCTTCCACTGTCGCGGCCCCGAGGATCGCGGTCTGGATCCTGACGCGTAGCTCGGCATCGGTTTCCGTGTCGCGGCCCTGTACGCCGTCGCCGATGTTCGTCACGGACGCCAGCCCCGACACTGGGTTGACTATCGTGTCGATGATGCCTGCGGAGACTTGTACTTCGCCCGTATTCTGGGCAGTGACCGCGACCGGACTCGCGATGCTGTCGACCGCCAATGATGCCGTCCCGCCGCCCGTGCTGAGAGTGATTGAATAGCCGCTCTCGTTGTCGTTCGAGGTGATCGTGAAGGTCGTTCCCGTGCCGTCATCGACGCCCGTCATCGGGGCGGATCCGGACGACAGGGCGGCGATCAGGCCGTCAATGATCTCCTGCGCTGTTGCGCTGGCGTCCGACGTATAGTCGTAGTTGGTTGAGCCGATGGTGATCCGGTAGAGTTGCGAGTCGTCGACGCCGTCGACCTCAATGACCATCCTGATGCAGTCCGATTGCTGGATCGTGACCGCGGCATCGGACTCGAACACGTCGCCGCTCGAGGACGCCGAAAACTGGTTGCCGAGGGGAATGACCGTCGCGGCTGTCCCGGTAGCGGCCAAGACCGCCGTGGACTCCGCAGCGGCGATCCTCGTCAGGCTCTTGAGGTTTGCCACGCGGTCAAGCTGGACGCCCTCCGCGCTGGCTGGATAGAGGCCCTCATAGACGCCCTCTAGCTCTTCCCACAGCAGGGCTTCGCGCTCTGCCATGATCCCGATAAACTGGATGATCACCGCGTCGGCGTTGCGGTTGATGGGCCCGAAGACCGTCTCTAGGCTGTCGATGATCTCTGCCTGTATGTCCGGGAGCCGCTTGCGCACAAAGCCATTGGGAGTCAATCCGAAGGACATTAGATCGTGATCCCTTCCACCGTCACCGGGCCAAAGGTCGTGTCGACCTTGAATGCCACGGTGAACCTGCGAGTCGGTCTGTCGAAGCTGGACTCATAGACCAGTATCCGGTTCACATCGGCCACGTCAAGAATTACGTCCTTGATCAGAGCGTCGATCTCGGTGAATGACGCCTTCTTGTTGCCGTCGATGATGCTCTGGAAGTAGGGAACCCCAGCCTCCGTGTTGAGGAACCACTCCCCGCGGAACGTGCTGAGCGATATCTGCAAAGCCTGCTTGACGCGATCGGCTCCGCTGATGAACACCAGATCCAGCCCAGTCGACTGCCCGAATGTGAGATCTCCGGTCAGGCCCCCAGACGGTGCGTCCAGGCGAAGGTCTTGGACATCGCTCATTAGATGCTCCCCTTGATCGTCTTGATCGCTGTGGAGGCAGCCTGGATGGCTGCCGCATTCGTCAGAGGTGCTCCGTTCACGCAGAGGGATGTCGCGGTGGCGTCCAGGGCCTTGGTGACCTGGTCGAGCAGTTCAACCAGCTGCGTTCCTATGGCGATCTGAGAAGCCTTGAGCTTGATATCGCCAGCCAGCGTCATCTCAATCTCGGTGCCGCCGCTCGGAGCGTCCTTGAAGCTGAACAGGCCCGGGATCGCCATTGCGTCCGACATCGAATGCATCCGGATGTCGCCAGCATTCACCTTGCCGCCCTCGCTGAGCCAATTGTCAAGAGAGCGTTGCGAGAACACGACGAGCACCGTATCCCCGGGGGCCACCGGCAATGTCAGGCGGCCCGCCTGCGTCGCCGGCATCACGACCGGCACATTGGTCAGCACTGGCAGCGTCACGACCTCGCCGTCCGCATACTTCTCGGTGATCAGAGGGAGCACATCTGCCTGCCTGGTCGATGCCACGTATCGCTCAATCCGACCCGGCAACGCCACGTTCACCTGGCGAAGCCGGTCGTTCATCACTTCACGGAGCAGTGTCTGTTCATCGAGCATACTCTTGCACCTCGATCTCGCTGAAGAAGTCCTGCCCGCGCGTATCTCCGCGATGCGTCACCGCCACAACCCTAAACGTAGAGTCTACCTCCTCGCTCTCGATTCTCACAAGGGATTCGGGTTCGATCTGTGGCTGGAGGAGGCTCCGAACCACCCACCCGTCCTTCTGGGCAGGGTTCTCCGGAGCTCCGATCTTGTTCCGCCGCTGGGGCTGCCCGATCAACCCAGACTTCTGGTTGAGCACCACTACAGTCAGCGAGGATGGCCCGTCCAATGGTGCGAACTGGACCTCGCCATTCTGCATCGACCACCTGGCCCCTATCTTCCCCGCGAGCTTGTCGAATATGTCGGATATCGGACCGGTCTCGGAGAAGCCGTTGCTGTAGATGTCGTTGGCGACCTCCCCGAGGCTCCTGAGCGTCAGGCCGGCGTCCGCGGCAACGTCGCGGATGATCTTCTTGGCATCTGTCCCGCCCGAATACGAATGGCTGCCCTTGTTGTTACGGAGCGCGTTGGCTCCATCCCGGCAATACACGATCGTGGTGACGTCCGGGCGGTTTCGCATCGTCTGGACGTCCATCACATCCATCTCGGATATGATACGGACGCTCTGAGGATCCTCGTTGTAGCCGGCCTGGAGAGTAGCAACAGTTCCGGTCGTCCCGAGAGCATTGCGGGACGTCGGACTCATGTTGGTGACCTTGATGAGGGCAGTGTTGGGCTCGCCCCGGTTGCTCTTCTTGACCTCAAACTCTATGCGCAGCCCCCGGACGAATACCCCAGCCTGTCCGGGCGCAGCTACGAGTAGTTCGGCGGTTCGATCAAAGAGCGGCAAGTTCAGCCTCCGTCAAGTAGACCAAGGAGATACGCTCCTCAAGGTCATCCTGCTCGATGACGGAGTTGTCGTCCTTGGAATCAACCACGATCAGATCGCCCGGGGGGAGCCCCAGGCCTGGGTGCCTCCTCAGAAGGGTTGCGTTCAGAGCGAGCTTGAGACCGCCGATGATCAGCGTGTTCTCTTTCGTCAGGATATCGAGGGTGTAGTACTGCCCTCGGTGGTTCCACTTCACGCGGAACTTGTAGGCCACTTCCTCGAGAGTGACATCGAAGACGGACTCGGGGAGGTTGCGGAGTGGGATCGTTAGCATGGTTTACCCGTCCCCTACGAAGATCTGATACAGCAGGGAGGCCTTCGACTCGTCCTCTGGCTCAGAGTCGTTCGCTGTCTGCTTGCCCAAATCCGCCTGCGGTGTCGCTGTATCCTGGACGTCGTCGCTGCTGTCCAGTTGGGCTACCTGTGCCCCGACCAATGTCACCTGCCGGAACTGAGCCGTGAACCGCAGCCCGTTATGCGTCTCCTGGTCCCGGGGCATGTCGACCGAGGACATCAGCATGTTCCGGTACGTCCGGAGTTCATCCACGAGCGTGACCAGTTCCTTGTTGTCGCGTATCTCGTAGAGCGCGTCCTGAGCGGTCTGCGCGCGCAAGTCGTCCCGGAAGCTCGGAAGGCCGATCCCGAGGCGCGTTGGATAGTTCGTCACGACGCCGGTCACGGATATCTCGATGGGCTCGTTCCGAACGTTGTCAGCGACGGTGGATCCGTCCTCCACCTGGTGCTCTGTCACCTGCGCTCGAGCGGAGATGTTATGGGAGATCGTGGCGTCCATCTCAAGAATGGAGACCTCTGTCTCTCCCACGGTTCTCAATAGTTGAACGCTCATTTGCCGAGCCCCATCAGTCCGAATCGGTTGACCTCAAGTCCCATCCGGTTCACGACAGCGCCAGCGATCGCCTCCGGGCTCTGGCCAGGAGCGGCGTTGACGGTGACGTTGACCTCGTTTTGTGTACTTCGCAGCGAACCTTCCTGCCTGAGCCTTTCGACGTTCGCCAGCGGGCTCAGAGGGACGACATTCTCCACACGCTGCACGCCTAGCACGCCCTGGACGGATTTCGGCAACACGTCCCGGATCTTGTCGAGTTCCTTCCGGACGAGCGCAGAGAACTGTGCCGGGAGTTCGAACAGCCAGTCCTTGAACATCATCGCGCGATCCCAGAGCCACGCGAGGCCAGCCTGCACGTTGGCAGCTATCCGGGACCCGAGCATCTTGATCCCGTCCCACAGCAGGCCAATCACGCTCTCGCCTCCGCCAGTGGCGAACTTGGCAATGTCCTGAATCAGCAGGCCAACGACGGCTACGATAGACAGGATGGCCGCAGGGATGAGCAGTATCTTCACCAGCAGTGCACCGACGGTAGTATTCAGCACTACCAGCTTAAGCTTCATCAGCGTGATCATAGCGATTGCTGTGAAGCCAATCCCAGAGAGCGTGACCAGGGCGAGGATGACAGCACCAATCACTATGGCGAGCGTCCGGTTCGACTTGATCCACCCGCTGATGGCCTTCACGGCCGACGTCACCATCGGGATGAGTTGCTTCCCGACCGTGACCACTACTCCGAGGATGGCCGCCTTCAAGAAGCCCCACTCATTGACGAGGTTCTCGGCAGCCTTCGCGGTCTCTTCGTCCATGACCGCCCCGGTCTCCCGGAACAGCTGCATTTGCTCCTTGAGTTTCTTGTTGCCCTCGCTGAGTCCCTGCACCAGCCTGACACCTTCGGAGTCGAAGAGCTTCATGGCGAGCCGGTTGCGGTCTATCTCGTCGGATCGCTCGCCCAGAGCGTCGAGGGATTCCATCAGAAGGATATCGAGACTGCGAAGGTTACCGTCGTTTTCCTTCAGCTGGATTCCGAGTTCGTGGAGAGCCTTGACGGCCTCCCCTGTGCCCTTGGCGGCTTCTGCGGCCCGCCTTCCGAACCGCTGGACCGCCATATCGAACGTCTGAGCCGAGACACCGGCCTGGTCGAATGCGAATCGGTACTCCTGGAGCCGCTCGATCGAGAAGCCCAGCCTGCGAGCCGTCTTCGCCAGATTGTTGCCGAGAAGGGTGGTCTTGATCACCATTGCGGTGATTGAGCCGGCCACGATGCCGAACGCAATAGCTGCACGCTTGAGGTTCTTCTTGATGGAGGCTACGCGGTCGTCGAACTCCTTGAGCTTCTTCTCGTCTACATCAAAGCCGAGGACCGTGACTAGCTCTCGAATAACCGACCGCTCCGCCATCACACTCCTCGCTTCTGGTCTCGCTCTACGATCTTGGCCATCTCGGCTTCGATGTCGTTATGCATTTGCAGGACAGCCACGGCCCGCATGAGATCGTCTACGTCCCAGACCGTCTCCAGTTCCTCGAGCGTGGCCTTTCCGCTGAACCAGACAAACCAGATGTCCTGCTCAGCCGCTAGCTCTGGGTCGACTCCTGCTCTGACTCGGTTCCAGAGATCCTTGAATCGATCTCCGCCTTTGCGCGGTCCCAGACCTTTCCAATAGGGAGCTTGTCGAAAAAACCCGGCAGATTCACCTCCACCATGTAGACGAGCGCATTGAAGAGCTCGACATAGTTGCTGTTGTAGACGATGTCGAACTCTTTGGGGTCGACGCCCGGCTGCATCTGCACCGGCTGCGGGTTCTTGTCATCGATCGGTCCAGTCCTGTAGGTCTGCCCAAGCAGGTCCATGCACAACTGTGCCACGTCCGTCTGCTCGAGCTTGGAGACCAGAATCGCAATCGCGTCACTGATGAGGCTGTTGTTCTTCCCATCCAGCAGAGCGTCGGTGCTATCGGCTCCGACCAGCTTCCCAAGAGAAGGGGCCAGCAACTTCATCAGCCTGGCCCCAATACTCAATCCCTGACGCGCCGGAAGTGTGTTGCCCTCGTAGGTCGCTCCGTCGATCTCCTTCTTGAATCTCCGAATCACAGTTCACCTCTCTTTGACCTGTGTCGGGAGCTTAGTCTTGATTGTTGCCGCCGACGTTCACGACGGCGATGTCGCAATCAAACATCCACTCCCTGTCCGTGACTTCCTTCGCCATGTCGACGGCGGGTTGCCGAACGATCCATGCCTTGCCCGACGCGATCAGCGTCTGGCCGTTGTTGTCCTTGAGCAGGATGGGCTTCACCCCGCCGCCGTTCTTCCTGTCGACGTTGTGGAGTGCGCTCAGCAGCCCGTTCGACGGGCTGGAGCCCTTGAGCGTGCAGGTGAAGCGACCGCTCGCGTTGGCGTTGAGGCTCCTGGTCACCTGTCCGTCTGCCCCAACGACCTTCGTGAAGGAATCCTCATCCGGCTCGAAGTTGACCATCGACCCTTCGGAGAACCCGCTCACCAGAACGGTGCCGAAGCTGAACACGATATCCTTCGGATTATAGGTAAGCAGCATGTCGCAATTCCTCCCTCGCGTGGGCCTGGTCTATATGACGACAGTTCCGCTGATTGTGACGGTGTGGATCGCGCCGGCCGCCTGAGCCTGCCAGGTGATGGCATCGGACGGGACGTTGCGCGCTGCACGCTCTGCCGCCGAGATCGCCGCGACCTTCTTGACCGTGATCCTGTAGGGCTGTCCATCGTAGCTGTCCTCGTCCGACACGAGGAAGCCGGCCGCGATTCCCTCGTCCAGGCTGGCGCGCACCTGCTGCTCGATCTGCGCGAGGCCAGGATCCGTGTAGGGCACCTTCGGCGAGTCGGCGATCAGTTCGAAGATGCGCTCCTCCATGTCGGCTTCCTGCCAGTCGACGCCCCTGGTGATGTCGATGAAGTCCCCGCCAGTGGCGCTCGAGAAGCCCACCTTGCCCTCGCGGGTGATGTCGGTCGATCCGTAGGTCTCATACAGGTTGGCGTTCTTCGCCTGCGCTGCGGCCCTCTGTGTGGCCGATAGCGATGGCGTCGGATCCACGCCCACGAGCGTCTTGTTGGCCCACGTCTGCGAGCCCGGGTCCCTGGAGAAGCAGTTGGCGACCCAGGCCGCGTCCGGGTACGACGTCGCCGCGGCCTGGTGGTAGAGCACGAATGCCCTGCTGTTCTCGTCGGTCTGGATGACCGAGGCGATATCGCTGGAGACGGCGGAGTTCAGGATGTCTGCGGAATCGCTGCAGATGGCGAACAGCTTGGGGCTCGCAAAGCCCTTCACCCAGGCCGCAACGTCTGTCTGGTCTACGAGCGTCCGGTCGGTGATGACGAGGCCGTACCACTCGTCGTCGATCGCCGCTATGAGGGCCATCTCGTCCGACCAGTCCTGACCGGAGTCGACGCGCCCGATCTTCAGGATGCCGGGGTTCGGGTCCTGCGCGAAGAAGGCCTGCGCGGCCAGGTACTCCGGATCGGTCGTGGCGAAGTCTGCCTCCACCGCTGCGAGGCTCTCGTACTCCTTGGTCCTGCGGAAAGGCGTCCTGGAGATGGCGATATTGGGCTGCGAGGCCCCGAGCGTGACCAGGAACTCCGACAGGATGACTGCCGTGTCCTTGGTTAGCGCCGTGACCGTCACGGTGTTGTTGTAGCCCACCGCTCCGACATCGCTCGCCACCGCCGTGTCGATCTGCGAGAACGACTCCAGTTCCGTGATCAGATCAGCGATTGTCGTGTCGTGGTCGGTGTTGAACACCACCGGGGTGATCGCCACGCCGTCGACCTTCCCTGCGATGCTGTTGGCTGTCACCAACTGCGCATCGAACGTCATGACGCTGACGTCCTTGTCGGGGAGCTTGTCCGAGTCGCCGGCAATCAGAAGGGTCCCGAAGGCGGGCCTCTTGGAAGCCTGCGCGGTGAGATCGATCGTTACATTGACAATGTCGGTGATCGGCGGCATGTGCGTACCTCCCTATGGGATGACTGTACCGGACGGCAACTCGGCGGTCTCTATCGGGTCCACCTCGTCAGTCGTCACATATCCAATCCTGAACCGTACCTCCAGCAGAGCCCGCTCCTGGAAGTCGACAGAGGCGATATCGGTCAAGTCCTGAATCGGCAGGGTCTCAACCGAGGCTATGCCTGCGGAGGCAAGTGTATCTACCACAGTTCGCTTCTGCAAGGAAGAAGCAAGTTGCTCAGCATAATCTTGGGTCGGATCGGCCGCTTCTGGGCTTTCCTCGCCGAGTAGCTCTATCTCGAACATGAACTCGAGGTCGGCGTAGATGATGTCGATCCCGGCTGCATCGGGCTGAGTATGGTAGTCGTCCCCGACCCTCTGGGTTGGACGCATCCGGACGGTGGCGAATGGGAGCGGCAGTTGTGGATCATTGACGGGGGCCCACGCCACCTTCCACGGAATGGTATCAGTCACCCAATCGTAGAGTGCCTGCCGCATTGCTGTCAGCTGGGTGGCTGCGTCGGTCACATACACCCGGACCGGTTCGGATGGAAGCGAGCCCTCAATGACCGGGGAGCCGCTCTGGGATGCGATACAGATCATCTCGTACATCGTCTGGTCGGTTAGACCCGTGATCTGGAGCGAGCCAGAGCCGATTCGGCTGCTCCCGAATAGCGTCCAGAGGCCCGATGGCAGCGTCCGGTAGTAGATGAACAGTTCGTCTGCTGCATTCTGAGCCTCCAGGACGGCCGTGGCCGATGTCCCTGTGTTGTCGTTCGTGAGAGAGGTGATCGTGGGCTTGCTCGATGTCGCCACGCCGGGGAGGAATCGCCAGACGCCTGTGTAGCCCGTGGGCTTGTAGACCGCGTGCTTGATAACGATGAACCAGTTGCCGGCCTCGCTCGCGGCTGAGGCCCTGGCCCGGTACTTCCCATTCCCGAGTTCCGTGATAGTGACCGGAACGCTGCCTGAGACATCGACCTTCGACGGATTCCAGAGTTCGAATGTGAAGCTACCCGTTACGAGGCCAGTGACGGGTGTGCTCCCGTTTAGGACGGTGAATTCAAACACCATCGAGGAATCGTTCGTGTCGCCTTCCTGCGTTGCGTAGACCAGCGCGTTGGCCTCGAGGCCGTTCGGGAAGTAGGTCGGGTGGACGATCTCCAGCCGCCACTCCTCCTTCGTGTCGTTGGTGTAGACGGCATAGTAGCGGCCCGAGGCCCCAGCGCCACCGAGCTCGGCGATCGTGACTGGGATCTGGCTCGGGCCAGCCAGCGCGCGGTTGACATCGTTAGGATCCCAGAGCCGTTTCGTGAAGGCTCCGTCTGGAAGGCTCGGTACTGTCGCCCCGGCGTTGATGACCGAGAAGAAGACCTCGGCTTGGTTGTTGAGCTTCTCGAAGGATGTCGAACTCAGCATACCGTCCCCTAGTTGAAGTGCAGATGAATCAGACAGAGCACATCTGTGCCCGACGACTGGCTCTCTGCAGCATGTCCAATCTCGCTGAGGTGGTCCTCGAGCGCATTGATTGTCCCGCCAGGAGGCGTTGCATTAGTAGCGTCGGCCCGGCCATCATCGTTGTCCGACACCTTGACCCAATATCCAACTGTGGCGGCTGTGCCGTCCTCGAGCAAGACCTGGCACAGGGAGCCTGGCATCCAGACCCAGACTAGTTCGCCGTCCGGGATGTCATTCTCAGCGATGACCCCAATGGCGTTCGGTGTGTCGGCGACTACTTGATCAACTGCTGAGTCCACTGAGGCCGAGGCCGCTATGACATCGCCCTTCTTGCTGATCGCCCCTGTATCGTTCACCAGGCGCATTTGCGTTCCGCGCTCTCCGGTCTGAGCATCGTAGACGATGCGGAACATATCCTCTACCGTGAATGGGGAGCGTGCATTAGTCGGGCTGAGACCGAATCGGCCTCCTTCACGCTGCGCATAGGTGTGCGACTGGCTTCTTGGCACGACCGCACCAGCTACCATCGGTTGAGCCGCCTTGTATGGGTGGTCATCCGGCAGCAGGCCGGTCTGGTTGAACTTGTGATGGAGGTAGCCCTCCATCCTATCCCTATCCTGCTCGCTCTGAGAATCGATGACGACTATCTCGCCGATGATGCCGTCCATGTATGCAAATTGGCCGCGGCCGACGTAGTCCACTGGGAACGGCCAGCCCGGGCCCTTGTAGGCATCGACGGTCGTCTCGCGCTCGCCGTTGAGCGAATACTTCTTGAAGTCCTTGTCGGCAATCCACGCTGCGACGATCGGCACGTTTGCTGCAACGTGCTCGGTGCTCCTGTTGTCGCCAGGATTCCACGGGTTGATCCCTCGCCACAGACGCAGATTTGTGGTGCTTGGGTTGACACCAACCTGGCTGTTGCCGCCTGCTCCCATGATCAGCTGCGAAGCCGGGGTGCCAGACAGGTCGTCCAACTCGAAGACAGACCAGACTTCCATCCCTACGATATCCAGGGTCGGCCCGAGGGCGAGCTGTTCGCTGCTCGCATCGTCAAAGTCGATGGCATTCAGGCCACCGATAGTCCTTGTCCCTGTCGTTGGGCGATTGCCTCCGCTGCCCGTCAGGTCATCGCCAGCAATGGACTTATCGTCTACTTGGTCGACCAGCCCGCCAGTGTCAGTGATGGTCGACTCATCTGAGAAGTCCCACCAGCGCTGCAACGTGGATTGCGAGTCCTCTGGCGTCCACGGACGTGGTGCAATGACAGGCCGCCCGAACTTGTATTGGTGGTCGGCAGGCAAGACGTCAGCAATGCCCCACTTCCAGGCCAGATATCCCTCGATCAGCTGGCGCTGCAGATCGGTCTGATACGTGACCCAGAGGACTTCTGCAATGAATCCATCATGGCCATTGTTGCCGAACGCATCAGCGCCGATCCGGATGTAGTCGTCAATGGTGATGGGCGTGGTGATGTTGTCGGTGTCGATCTGGACGCCATCGAGGAACAGGAAGGCATCGCTGCCGTCAATCCGCCAGTTGAGGATGTGGGTGTCGGTGTCGCCGCTGTTCCCGCCTGTGTTGAAGCTGCCAGCGGCATCGTTAGACCCATCGAACGAGTAGTCGGCAAATCTGTTGCCTCGGAGTTGTGCGCTTCCCGTGCCGTCCATCGTGAAGGCGTAGGCGGCCACTGAAGTCACATCACGCTTCATGACCATATAGAGATCGAACGAACCCGTGGGCAAGCCTGTCGGGTTATCGTGCTCAAGGAACTGGTCATCGGTCGTAGGATCGAACCCGATGACGTTCAGGCTGTTCTGCGTGAGGGCCCCAGTGACAGGTTTCTCGGACTCGGTGTCTTGGACGACATGGCGATCATTGCCAGACTTGTCCCACCACTTGCTGACCTTGTCGCCAGATACTGCCTGGACCGTGAGCACTGGGGAGATGCCATAGATCCGCTTTGTCTCGGTGACGTTGGTATCGCCGGCACGCGCTACCCATTGAGCATTGCTTGCGGTGGTCGAGCACAGGCCGAGATTCACAGTCGCGCCGCCTAACGGGTTGTTGGCTTGCCCGGATCCGCTCGTGCCTGTCCAGTTTGGCTCCCACGTTGCCCATGATCCAGTAGTCACATAGTTCTGGTTGAACAGGCCATTCTCGTCTGCGATGTTGCTGGCCGTCGTGCTGCGCTTGCCGTTCCAGAACTCCGTGTAGTTGTGCGCGATGACCGACTTGCCATCCATCATCAGAACTGGCACATCGTCATCGACGCCGACCTCGGTCTCGGTGTGTTCGTCGGCATCCACGGAGCCCGTCGAGCCAATCGCCTTCCAGCCTGTCCCGAGACCTCCGACTGCCGTTGCGGCCGACTGCACGTGGGAATCGTAGTCTGCGATGTCGGAGGACTGCGCGTCACGCAGCGTGCTCGAGGAGAACATCAGTCGATATTGATCGCCGACCTGCCACGGCTTCCCTGTCACTGGGTTGAGCTCGCTGACATCCAGAACCCCAAGCTCGCCCTCGACCGCGGTGACAGTCTCCTCGTCTGCAGCATCCAGCCACAGTTCAGAGACGATCTCCGCCGGTGTCCAGTCCTTGGTGTCGCCAACGTTGTCGCCCTGGTGAATCTTCTCGCTAGCCCGGAGTGCGGATGCGCTGATTCGCACCACGTTACCGCCGAACCCGAACATCACGTTGTCCGACACACCTGCGTTGGTGACACCTGCGAGCACGATACCATCGCCAAGCCCATTGGCCCCACGGTTGCCCTCAACTATGAGGCTGTCGAGGTTGGCGAGCCTAATCGCGCTCACTGCGTAGTCGTAGTCCGAGACAATGGTGTTGTCCCGGATCACGAGTCCGGAGCTCACCACCGACGGCTCAAGCAGAATACCGTCCAGCACATTCCCTGTGACAAGGCAGCCCTCGATTGTCACATCATCCAACCGGTTCGCCCCGCTCTTCTCGACGAAGCGTCCGTATGCATTCTCGATATTGGCCGACAGATTCCGCAGTGCGCTCCCAGATCGATCGGTGCCGTCCGCGAACTTGACCACTGCGCTGCCATCGGCAATATCAGCATCGATAGAGAAACCCTCCAGGACGACTCCGGAGGCTCCGATATCGATGGCGTCATCATTCACTGTGATGTCGAGGACGGCTTCCTTGCTGCCTCTGACCGTGATATCGCTCACCGCAATGCTGAGCTTGTCGGTCTTCGTATGGGTTCCGTCATCCAGGATGTAGAGCTTGTCTGACCCGCCCGCTGCGATGATCGCCTCAAGGTCATCGGTGGTCTTGACGATGTAGTAGTCGACCATCTGAATCGAGCCGTTTGCCTTGGAGATCGGCAACTGTCCTGCGGTCGAGTCTGCAGCCAGATTCTTGACGTTGATCTCGTCGGCTCCGCCGTCCGAGTGTGATGAGGCGTGCGCGAGCGGTGTCTGCGGATCCGCCAGTAGCCCGCTGAGACCTGCCACGGAGATTTCGTCACTACCGCCGTTCTGATGGTCGGATGCGTGATCCTTTGGAGGCTGATCATCAGCCAGTTCACCAGAGAGGCCGGCTACGCTGATCTCATCAGATCCGCCATTCTCGTGGCTGGATGCATGAGCGTTAGGATCACGAGAATCAGACAGCCTGGCATCATTCCCCTGAACCACGACTCCGGCAGCCGACTCGCCATCGGTGGCCAATTCGACCTTCCCCTTGATCGATGTCGTCGCATTGCTCACCCATGAATCGAGCTTGCCTCCGATATCGGCCTTCGGGATAGCATTAGCGCCTGGAGTAGCAGTCGCTACCTCATCGCCTCCGCCATTCTGATGCTGCGCAGCGTGTGAGGCGTCTGCCTTTCCTGCATCAAGTGTATCTAGCGCATCCTTGACCGACGCCCCACCGACGACACTATCGTTGTCGACCTGGGATGCGTCGTAGTCGCCACTGGCCCCGACTACATCTCCGATCCGGCCATGAACGGAGGTCACCTGGTCCTTGGTGTCCCACTTCTGCCAGATTGTGCCGTTATGGACGACACGATCGCCGGCAGTGAATGTGATCGGGCCGGAGCCCAGATCCTGCGTGCCTCCGGGTGTGACGTTGTAATAGTGTCCGTTGGTGCCAGTGCCGTCCGCAAGCGTCGGGGTGTTCGTGCTGGCGTCCCAGACGCCCTGGTAGATCATCCCGCCGATGACTGAGTCAGGAATGAACGAAATGTCCAGCTTGCCAGTGGCCGCTGTGGCCTTCGGAATTGCGCCGGCCGCAGCGGTCTCTTGGGCCACCTCATCGCTGCCGCCATCCTTGTGGGAACTGGCGTGGGGTGTTGGGGTCCTTGCGTCAGAGAGGCGAGAGTCGTTTGCCTGGACAGCTAGGCTGGCAGCGCTTTCGCCATCTGTTGCGAGCTCCACCTTGCCTTTGGCTATTGTGGAGGCGTCTGAGATCCAGCCGTCCAGCGTACTGCTTCCATCTGACTTGGGGATTTGGTTCGCCGACGGCGTTGCAGTTGAGACCTCATCTGCACCGCCGTCTTGGTGGCTCGAGGCGTGGGTGGCTGGCGTCTGGGGATCTGCGAGAAGCCCCGACAAGCCCCCGACATCGACTTCGTCCGACCCGCCGTTCTCGTGGCTTGCCGAGTGAGCCTGCGGGGGGTTGCCGGCAACGATCGTCGAGGCGGCAACATTGCCCCACCTGTCCCCGTCATTTTGGCGCAGGTCGCCGGCAGTCGCTGTGGGGGTCTCCTTGAACTGGGAGGCATTTGCTCCGCCAACGCTTATCGGTTCGCCCGTGTTGCTGTCTACTGCGTCGTGATACCAAACGTCCGAGGACGCCATCGACCCGATGATTGTGACGTGGTCTGTGGCGTTCTTGTCCATCCGCACATTGCTGAGAATGAGTCGGTTGTTGCTACCACCGGAGACGGTGACGTTGTCGAATAACACGTCGTTCAGATCGTCTGTACCCTGGACGAAGAGACCACCTCCGCCGCTTATGTCGGTCCCTATCGTATTCGGATCTCCCGCGCTAATGCGCGAGTTATCCATGGTAACAAGGCCTCCTACGATCGACACGCACGGTCCAGTCGATGCGGTGTACTGCCGATTGCAGACGCACGACCGCGCTTGTACCGCGACGTTGCTACTCGTGATCGTGATCGCTGGCGCGTCGATAGAATCTAGGAGGCAGTCTTGCAGGATGATCGTTGACGCCGCAGTCGCCGCCGACGTATTAAGCGCCGATGCACTGGCGAGGTCGAATACCCATATTCCGGTTACGGTGCAGTCGGTCCCACCTGACGGAAGGCTGATATTGCCAAGTATGCGAACCGAATTCTTGTTGTCCCTGTATGAATGGATAGCACGAACATCTACGCCGTCCTTCAGGGTCACATTCTCGAAATACACGCCGCCCATTATCCAGACGGTATTCCCGCTCGAGGCAGCATTTATTGCGGCTTGCACCGAGGTGTACTTCGCAGCACCAGCAGTCCCCACCAGGTATGCCGTGCGCTCAGCAGCCAGTTGCGCCGACGTCAACCCTCCGGCCCCGTCATCGAAGACGAGGTCGCCTGCATCCCCGCTGGAGTTGTGGAACGCACCCGCTATGTCGTGGACGGAGATCGCCGCAGCGCCTTCCCACTGCGCGTTGCCATTCGTATCGACCACGCAGGTGTAGGCCTTGTTGTTGACGGTGTCGATGAGCGTGTCGCCCTTGACGAAGCCATTCTGGAAGTCGTCGTTGTTGTCTGGAGGGCCAGCCTTGAAGTGCGGGGGCCGAACCGGTGTCGGATCAGTGGCTAGTGACATGCTATGCTCCTGTCGCCTGCTTCGGCCGGGCTACCACGCAACGATAGTGGCTGATCACGTCATTCTGCCACTTGTCCACTTGTATCACATCATACACCTGCCCGAAAAGCGTTATCTGGTCCTGTGTATCTCCGCCCTCGGTTGCGGTGATCAATTCTGTGGAGGTGAACAGAACGAAGGTGCTGTCGGTATCGTAGCCCTCCGGGACGTTCTTCCGGACATCCCCGGGGGCCGGCTGGACGCTCGCTGTGATCGGGATGTCGGCTGGAGTGCCGTCAGAGAAGTAGCCGGTGGCAGCGTTGTGCTGGATCCCGCTGCGCCTGACTACCGTGTAGGGCTTCCGAAAGCCACTCATTCGAACCGAGCCCTTCTACCACGTCTTGCCAGCGGCAGTTTCGACCGCTTCGGCATGAACTTCACGTATGTGATGCTCTGCACCATCTGTCGCGTGGCAACCAGCGGGTTCGACGAGCGTTTCCGCTTGATTGTTGCGGGCGCGTTGGGCGGCCGACGTAGGTTGGTGATCTTCGCCTGTATCTTGGCCTGCATCCATTGCCCGAGAAAGTCCAGGGCGGCTTTCGGCTTCATCTCCCTGTCGATGAGCTTGCCGGCCAGGCGCACCTTGATGAGCAGCAGCTTCCGGCGATTCTCGTCGTGCGTTGACCGTATGAATGAGCGCTCGGGGACGTGAACTTTCCCGTGCTTGCTCTTCGTGCCAAACTCGTTCCACCAGCCTACCTCTGCGAGCGTGGGCTTCTTCTTCCTGGACTTGAACTCTGGCGGGAGCGTCTTCCGTTTCCGGCCGACCTTCGCCGGAAGCCCTACCTTGACGTGAGCGCCTTTGAGTTCCGGGATAGTCCGTTTGAGCTCTTCCCATCCCTTATCCTTGTCGATGACCTTGGACTTAAAGGCCATCACATCATCCGGTTGGTGTACGTACCCCCGAGGCACTCCTTCGTCAGTTCGTAGAGTTCCTTCCCCCACTTGGTGGAGAGCCAGTCGTCGCCGCCGCTGACCGCGCCATAGGATCGGGAGAGTTGCCCCTCGCTCTCCGCAGTGAGCGATCCCCCCGAGGAGGCCTGCATATCCTTGGCGTAATTGTGCATGGCCAGCAGCGCGACGGCCCGGTCGTACTTGTCCCCGTAGACGTCCTCGTCCAGCTGATCCTGAGCATCCAGGATGAGCAGGTCACGCTGCGCCGTCAGTGCGTACAGCGCAGCGTTCCTGGCCTCGATGATCTGGAGCGTTGTCAGAGCCATTGGTTACACTTCCTCTGGCTGGTCTTCGTCCTTGGGAACCGTGGTGACCTTCTTGATCTGCTTCTCGATCGCAGATATGACCGCCGGCCTGTTTTCGCCCTCGAGCATGGTCTTGAGCTCGTCTACGTCGTAGGTATTCAGGACGTTCGAGATCGACTGCGATTCGGACTCTGTCTCGGGGTCGCCGAGGTCCTCGACAGTGACCTTCAGCGAGTCCATCTGCGCCTTGGTCTGCTTGCACTTGAGGGCAGCCATGACCGAGGCCTTGTTCCTGCGGTTCCTCCCCGGCATCAGCGGCTCCACGTTCGGCAGAACGACGAACCGTGCGTTGGGGTTGATGACGACACACTCCTCCGACGACTTCTTCTTCGCCATGCGACTCTCCTCTCTCTTGTCGCTCCTACGAAAACCGGGGGCCGCGGTTAACCGCAACCCCCGGCATCCTACGTCTCACTTACCGTGATTGTGTCTTGGAAGCTAGATGCCCTCCATGAAGGCAATCGAGAGCGGCAGATAGACGGTCACGCCGCCGAACCGCGACTCGACGATCACCTTCTGGACGAGGTTGACCGCCTGCGGGGCCAAGGCTCGTTCCGGCATCGGGATCTGCACCCGGAGGTGCTCGTCGGAGCGCGTGTAGGCCATCGCTACAGACGCCGCGCTCGCCGCGCCGCTCGGGGGGTGGGCGACCGAGTTCATCTCTGACGCCTTCATGACCGTGATCTCCGGGCGGACCCTCCTGAAGAACTCGAGGACCGTTAGGTCGCTCGCGGTCGACTTCTGGAGGCTGGAGATGTAGTTGTACGCCGGGATCGGAAGCACCAGCGTGTCCACCATCTCGACGCCGTTCGTGATGTTGTTCGGCGTGTCGACCAGGCTGAACATGTCCGTGATGATCTCGTCGGCCGTCTTGCCCGAGGTCGCGTTCCAGCCGATGCCGTTCGGCGCAGCGGCGGCGGCGGCCGCAGCGACGATTGAGGCGTTCGGGGTCTCGAACACGCCCTTGATGTCGTCCTTCTTGGAGCCCGCGAAGGCGATCTGGTTCTGCTTCAGGGTGATGGCCCTGGAAGCGGCGAAGCGACGGCGAGCCTCGAGCGGCTTGTTCGCCAGCTGCGCAGCCCGGATCTCCTGGTTGGAGTACTTGAAGGCCGAGGCGATCGAGCGGATCTGCGAGATGTTCTTCTTCTCGAAGGCGTCGACGTAGGGAATGTCGTCCGCTTCGTTCGAGACGATCCGGGCGATGCCCACGACGTCTGCTTCCCGCCACTCGTAGAAGTCCGCGCCCTCGTCGATCTCGAAGGAGACCGGGAACAGCTGGAACGCCATGAAGGGCGGACGCCTTCGCTCCCAGAGCTTGGTCTCGAGGGACCGGAGTTCGTTCTCGAAGAACATCGATTCGTCGGCGTCAAGTTTACGGGTGGCTGGGGGCATGGTGAGTCCCTTCGTTCCTTGTCTGCTCCGTGCGTCAATCGCTACGGAAGATTGATCTCCACAGGCGCGATGAGGCTCACGCCGTCCGAGGATGTCTGGCTCGGTCCTGCGAACCGGAGCGTCGACACCGCGACGCAGGATCCGCTGTCAACGTCGTTTCGGAACGCGCCCCTCTGGGTGCCTGTCCCTGTGTTGATGCGGACGAAGACCGAGTCGCCCTTGGCGACGGCTTCCTCAACCAGACACCACACCTTGCCCTGCCTCTGCGCGCCGACCGTCTCGCCGGCCAGATACACCGTCTCGTTGACCGCCACGCTGGCGGGCTGCTTGGAGTACGTCGCGGCGAAGGTCGGAGCGGTGGCGGCGAGGGCATCGTCGTCCACCGTCAAGCTGGCGTTTTCCATCAGCAACGTCGGGTTGTTGCTGATTGTGATCGTGCGGGCGGTGGAGTTCACCACTGCTGCCGCTACCCCCGGGACCTCGAGGATGGCGTTGGCGACCAGCTGCAGGGTCGCGGCCTCCGAGGTCGCGTAGGTGACCTGATCGATTGCGACGCCGTTGATGACGCCGTCGACCGTGTCGTCTGTGGTGAGCGTGTCACCCGACAGGGTCATGACGACCTGGTCGTTGTTGGTGTTCCGGGTCTGTCCGTACTCGGACGTCCGGAGCACCGTGAGGCCCTTGATGGCCTCGGAGATCGACCCCACGATGCTGTCGATCGTCATGTCTCCGGTGATCCCGGACAGGTCTACCGTCATGGTGAGGCGGCGGTTGGCCTGCGCGACGACCGTGATCGTGTCGGAGCCGGCTGCGTAGGTCGCCGAGGCGACGAAGTTGAGCGCGGCGAGCGCCGTGGCTACGTTCCCGAGGGTCGTGGCCTTGTCGGTGTCGAAGGCGACCGTCACCGTGACGCCGTTGATCGTGGCGACGTAGTTGCCGGCGGTGTACGTCCCGCCGTCATCCGTGACCACGAGCGTGTTCGCGCCCGGAAGGCGGACGATCTCCGGATCGGTGGCATGCTCGACCGCCAGGACTCCGAAGGGGATCACTTCTTCTGCGGCCGCGCTCTCGACATATCCGACCTTGGTGTCGACGCAAAGACCGGGCATTCCGAAGCGGCTGTCCTGCTCATAATTCGTCTGCGGTGACATGTGTGCGTTCCTTCCGTTCGATCACTTCCGCGGCTTGAACCGCGCGATCTCTACTCGGTCTGCCCGATGGGAGCCCGGCTGCTCTCCTCGAGGCGCTTCATGCCGTCGAGCCTCGCCTCTTCCGGATCCTTGTCCTTGGCGTCCTCTCGGCGCGTTCCGTCGCCACCGAGCGTCCGGCCGTTCTGCTGCTGCTTGCTGGTGGGCCCGGCGTCGACGATCGCTTCGAACATGCCGTCGAGCCTGTCCTCGGAGTAGCCGTCCAGCTTGGCGTCCGGGCGGGCCGCCAGGATCGCGGCCTCGCGGATCTCGGCGACGGTCATGCCGTCGAGCTTCTTCTGCTCGTCGTCCTTGGTGATGATCTTCTTGGCCTGGTCAAGGATCTTGGAGCGCGCTTCGACGCCCGCCTTGACCGCCTCGTCGAGCTTCTTGTCGAAGTCCTTGACCTGCGATTCGAGCTCTTCGACCTTGCCCTGCAGCTTGTCGCGGTCGGACTTCATCTCGACAGTGGCCTTCTCGGCTGCTTCGAGTTTCGCGTTCGCCGAGGCCAACGCATCGCACTTCTGCTGGAACTCGACCGCTACCTCATCAGCGCAGTCGTATGAGAGACCGTTGTCGAGCTTGACCTTGGCGGGCATCGTGTTCCTCCCTTTCGGACCTTTCGGATCGGCTTCGTTGGACGGCGCAGATGTTTCTTCTACTTGAAACGCGTCCGCTCCGTCAAGCCTTAAACTGGCAACCTCGCCGGCACGTCCTTGGTCGACGAGAGCCAGGTGGTTGTAGCGGATGTTCCTCTGGATGGCGTCGTAACGCTCGCCCTCCCAGAGGCCATCCTCTTTGAACACCTCAGCGGAATACCCGCACGAGAACTGGCGTCGCCCGGCGTCGACCGCACCGATTCCTTCTTCGGTGTTGATCTTCACTGGGACGGCCAGGTTGTTGTCCTCCCTGGCGACGTTCTCTCCGGTGAAGCCGATAGACAGTTCCTTCGCGGTGGCAGGCTCAATGAACACCGACTTCGGGTGATCATTGGTGATGGGGAGCATCCGCGCACTTGCCATCGAGTCGGCGTGGAAGACTTCTTCCGGCGGACGCAGTTCGAGTTGGATGGACCCGTCGGCTCGGCGATACTTGAAGATCCCGGCCCGGGTGATAACAGCGGTGCTGGTGATGGTGCCATCGTCGAGGCGCTTGATGGTTCCGAGTTGGATGCGGTCAAACCTGCGAACTTCGGTTGATTCCGGCATCTGTCCTCCAGGAGGGTGGACCGTCTAAGGCTCTGATAGTGCTGAATGTAAGTCCCGACGACTCTGCGTCAATGAAAAACTACAGCAAATCCGACAGCACCGGTTCTGCGGTGCATCGGCACTGGAAGTCCTGTCCGGGATGGAGCTCGACGGCCTGGATGCTCGAACGCTTGCGCCTCTTGCCGTCTTGGTCGATCCAGACGGTGGGGTCTGACCAAACACACGTCTTGCCCTCAAGGTTCGAGTGCTTGGGGCGAGCATCGGGATAGATCCCGGATGCCTTGCCGCGGACACGCTCGTCCTTGGCTGTGCGCCAGATGTACTTCGACACTCCGAGGTTCTCCTGCCGCAACTGAGTGAGTTCGGCGTTGGCCTTGGCGACCTGGTCTCTGGCAATGAGCTTCGCGCGTCCCTCGGTGACATTGACGCGTTGCTGCACCTGCGCCTGTATCTCTTCGACGCGCAAGCCCTGCTGGAGCCCACGCTGCACGATGCCCTGAATGTCCGACACCGAGTCCTGCTTGAGCTTCTGGATCAGCTGGACGTTCTGCGAGACGAATAGAGATTGCTGGTTGGCGAGGAACGGCTCCTGCTGCCACAGGTCGACGCCGATGGACGCGCGGATTATCTTCGACCACTGCGCTCGGTTGGCATCGGATATTGCGGATCCTACGTCCTGGACGGTGTCGCGCTGCTCGCGCTCCGATCGCTCGTTGCCGTTGAGCGCCAGCGTTAGCGCGTCCTGCAATGCGAGGATCTCGGTGGCTAGGTCGTCGGCCCTGCTGACTGGCGCGCGCGGGCGGCCCTGGTCGGCTTCGAACTTCAGGAGCTTCAGCCGTGGAACGACCTCCGACCGAACGGCCTCACGTAGACGCTGGACTACTTCGCGCTGCAGAACCTCGTTGTATCGACGCTCGAGGAATCGCGGCACCAGCCAGGTGGGCGGCCGGCCAAGACGGCGCTTGTTCCTGAGACGTAGCCGAGCCACTACTCATTCCCGTCGATCGGGGGTATGACCGGCGGCTGGATTGGAGGTATCGGAGGCATCTCTGGAGGCGGCGGTTCGTCGCGCTCTTTAGGTACTTCGTAGGTCGGCGGCTCGCTGTTGTAGGTCGCCCCGCCGTACCTGTACTCCTCCAGTTCGGCCGGATCCGCCACGTTGGAGTTCACTGCGACCGCGTCACCCTCGGCGTTGATCTTGTAGAGCTCGGCCTTCTCCTTGGGCGTCGGGGTGATCAGCGGGTTCCACTGGATCGACCACTTCTCTGGCTCGCCACCTTGGGCGATGAATAGGAGCCTGACAAGCTTCTCCAGTTCGGGCGATACCTCATCCTCCTGGCTCGACTTGATGTCGTCGTAGTAGAACCGCGTGTCGGCTTCGCCTGTTGCGTTCTCGCCAGCCGGCGATCGCCCGAAGAGCTTGGTGACCGGAATCCCTGTGACGGCCGAGAGGGTCATCATGAACCGGTCGAGAAGATCTGGCAGCCCGGTGACAGTGGAGGAGTGCTTGGAATAGTCCTCGTTCGTGTCAACGATCAGCGTGTTCGCGCTCGAGCGGGACTGGTCGAAGAGGTTGAGGCGGGCCTTCACTGTGGCTTGGCCCTCCTTCGACCGCATCATCGCCATGACGCCCTCCATCTTGATCAGCGTCTGGATGAAGTCCTCGACGATGAACTCAGCGGAGTCGAAGACGCCGCCGTACTGTCGGAGGTTGTCATAGATCGCCTGCAGGACAGGCAAGTCGAAGTAGGAGTTGGATACCAGTTCCTGCCTTGGAGTCTCGACGCCTCGGAATCGCATGCACCTGGAGGTATGGACTCGCACCTGAACGCTCGGACCTGTGACCGGTGTGATCTCGTACATCTGCGGCTCGAGGAAGTCGGGCTGCCCCATGTCGAACTGCAGATCCTGCTCCTCGATCACGACCTCGCGTCGATCGAACACGGTGAGCGAGTCGACCGAACGGACGTTGGCCTCGTTCACGGGCTCTTCGAGCTCTCCGCCATCATCGATCCCCATCACCACGATGCCGCAGCCAAACAGACGTCCCCACTTGATTCCCTTGGTCACTTCCTGCTTGGTCTTCAGTTCCTCCATACGCATGAGGACCTTGTCGTCGTCATCGCCCTTCACCTTCAGCCAGTTGCGGGTCATGTCGTTGGCCGGCAGGTCGACGATCTTGCGTGTGATCCCATTGTCAACATAGAGCTTGGCCAGCTGCTGTGGATGTATCCTGCGGCTCGCTGCGAAGGTCGTGGCCTTCCGCTTGTCGTAGGAGGTGCCGGTTCCGGTGAGCACGTTCTGCCAGGAATCCCCCCGGATGGCTGACCACACCCGCTTGATGAGACCCTGCTTCTCGGCTGGCTTCTGATCGCTCATATTGACCTCACCATTTCAGTGCTTCAGGCGTGTAGAGGATGCTATCGGTTCCCAGATGAGAATGCAACGCATAACGCTCCGCGTCTTTGCCGTGGTCGTTTTCCTTGATTGGTTCCTCGACGCCCTTAGCAGCCTTCTTCGGATCCCAGACGTAGCCGGGATATTCCCGGATGGTCATGGGGCACTGCTGTCTGTGGAGCTTGTATCGCCCCTGGTGAATCAGCCTCGAGACAGTCCGGATCCCGTTGGAGACATCGTTGTCGGCATCCTTCACGTTCCACAGGTTCCGGCGCTTCAATTCGAGCTTAAAGCTGGCCGCGCTGGGGTCGATGTAGATCGCTGCGACATGCTTCCGGTGGTCGCGCTGTGCGATGAAGTGAACCATGTCCTGAGCGTATTCGGAGTCGGTCTTCTGGCGGAACTTCACGCGGCTGTCGTAGTAGTACTCCCGCTCGGCCCATGCGATAGTCTTGCCCATGTGGTTGTGGATGATCCCTATGAGGATGAACACGCAGGGGTTGTTCGTTCCGTAGTCGACTCCCACAATGTACTCGTCCGGCACCAGCTTGTGCTCGAGGTAGGTGTTGTGCTCGTCCCGGAACATATCGTAGATCGCGCCTTCGGCCAGCACCCAGAGGCCATCGATGAACCGCTTCTTCCAGAGCCCAGTGTACTCGGCCTCGATCTGGTCGATGTAGTCCTGGTCCAGGAAGGTATTCTCGCGCAGCCCCCAGTGGAATCGCCGCAGGTTGACCTCGCCGGCCCTGTCCAGGTAGCCCGTCTTCAGCCAGTGGTTCGGCGAGTCCGGGTTGGTCGTCCCCATGAAGCGCGAGCCCGTCAGGGACATGCGGGAGGTGGCCATACGGAAGAATGACTCCGGCCACAGGACGATCTCGTCGCCGTAGGTCCCGGCCGATGTGGAGCCGCGTATCTTCTGCTCGGATCGCTCGTCGTTGGCCCCGGTCACGTTGATGGTACGGTTCCAGAGCTTGATGATTCCGTCGCCGCTCCGGTAGACACACTCCGGACCGACCATGTCCTGCATGGGCGTGATGATGTTGCGCTTCAGGGCCGTGACGGTCTTGCCGATCATGAAGAACTCGCCGGTCCTGGGCGCGTCCTCCAGGATGAACTTCAGGAATGCCACGACGCTGGCGACTGACTTGCCAGACCGGACAGGGCCGTCCCAGATGTTCAGGCGCTTGTTGGCCTTCACTACGGAGAGCAGCTGCTTGTGGAATAGTTCCATTGTCACGCTCTATGGAGAACCGGGGCTTTGGGCCTGACTCCCGCCACCCCGGCTGCGACAATGAAGAGAAGGTGAACAGCAGACTACTAGCCGGGGCACTGCGGTGTCAATCTTAATCGCGCCGGCCTTTGACGCAGTAGCGCGGCCGGACGATTGTGTCCGGGATCATCTCGGCCCACAGGCGTGGCTTCTTGAACGCACCCAGGATCCCGATCGTCGGCGCTGGCTGGTCTAGCTCCACACTGGGGATCGACATCGGAAACCACTTGATGTCTCCGTCCAGATACTTGACCACGTAGCACTGCACCTGCCGACCGTCCTTGTTGGTCTGGCTGGGGATGTAGTCGGAGTGGTCGAGGATCAGTGCTGGCTCGTCTCGTCGGTAGGCGTCCACCCCATGGTATGCGATGAACGCACGCTTCGGCAGTTCCCCACCAAAGACCTCGAGCATGTGGGTCTTCGCCACCTCGCTCATGTCCTCCGGAGACTTCTCCGGCACCGCGACGCTGGCAAGGCTGCCGGTGTGCTTGAGGTCGTCTGCGCTGGTCGGGATCCGCTTCTCGATCGGAAGCTTCCGTCTCTTCGTCTGGCGTGTCATGTCGCTCCCCTCTCTGATAGAAGCCTACCAGCGAGGCATGAGCGGTCAATGGAAAAGACAACCCCCGGCCAGGGAGCCGGGGGCGGTCAAAACTCTTCGCGCTTGGTGACTGGCCCTCCGAGACGTTCGAATCCACGGTATCTACCGAGGCCCCCAACACAGGGACCCGACGTTTGGCTCCGGGTGGCAGATAGTCTAGACCCTATTGGCCAGCACCGGATTGCTCCAGGCAAGCAGTCCTTGCACTAATCGACCCGGGAGCTTCATCGATCGCACCTTCTCCTTGTCGGTGAGTGTGTCGAAGTCCTCCGGCATTCCGATCCTGGCTCCGTCCAGTATGGAGTGGCAGTCATCGATCTCGGTGACCAACTCCTGCTTCTCAAGCTCGAGCGTCCTCACTCGCTTCTGCAGTTCATCAATCTTGGCTTCGTGCTCGTTCATCGCTGGGCCCCTTCGGCCTCAATGTATCACTGCGAGACCATGGGTCAAGATTCAACTGCACGAATTGGCCAGCGTCAGCATCACCACCAGCACGATGAATGCCGCTTGCGCCCAACCGTGGCCTTGCATCCTGGACTTCTCTGCTTCGGTCATTGCTAAGCCCTCACGTATCTGCTGCCCATGTTTGGCCCGATCTGCCTAGCGATGACTTCCTTGTAGGAATCCTTCCAGCGGATGCCGCGCTTGCTGCCCATCTGGTGGACTATACGCATGACGGCCTCATCTGTCTGCCATGCTATGAGCGTCTTGAAGCGCGCCCGCTGAGCCTCCGTGGATATCTTGACTCGGCTGGACGGATTGTTGAGCTTCCCGATCCAGAACTCGCCAGTTAGAAATGGCTCGAGGTTCTCGTACAGCTGCATCACGTTCCAGGGCTCAAGCAGGGGCTCCGCAGAGATGCTGGTTTTCCAGCCAGCATTGAAGGCAAACGCCAGTGCCGTCACGCGCTCGTTGTAGGTCGGTGCGCTCGGCTCCCAAACAGCTAAGTCCGTCATGCCGCCGATCGAGAACCGAAATGTAATCTGATTTTGGAAGTCAGTGAGCTTGCAGATCTCGATGATGCACTCGAGGTGCGGCTTGGAGACCACCAGGACTTCATTCCCGGCCGCCAGCAGCTTGACCAAGACGGTGAGGCAGTCCTCCAATACCTCCGGTGTGATGTCGTGGGCCGACGGGAACATCACAACGCCCTTCTCCTTCTTCCGGCTCTTCCGAACCCTGTCCTTCCGAACGCGCATGTTGGACCACTCGCCGGGCGCGACCTGCTGGAATCGATTCACGGCGTTGTGGCGGGCGTAGCAGTAGATGCATCCGTGGCTGCATCCCTGGACGCAGTTGACCGTCGTGGTCGCCCACTCTCGGGTTCCGGTCTTCGGCATGTCAGGATCCTTTCGATTCCTTCGGCCCATGGCGCGACGCCGAGTGCGGCACCTCGAGGCACCACTTGAGGGCCTTCTCTCCGCCCCGCATGTAGGCAAGCAAGACGGCCTTTCGCTCCGACTTCGGCAGCTTGTTGAAGGCCGCGATGTCGTTCCGGATGGATCGCAGCTGCGCGAGGACCTCAGCCCTGGTTCGCAATGCTCTCCCCAATCGCATCTCGTAGCTTCTCCCGGTCGGCCTGCAACGACTCGATTTCCGCCATGACCTCGCTGGCCGGCGCGATGGGCTTGCCGAGCAGCTTGTGGGTGATCTGGGTCATGACGTCGAGGACGATCGTGAGGCGGCTGTCGAGCTCGCCGGCCTTGGCTTTCACCATGTCAAGGGCCCTGGAAATGTCGTCCTGCGACTCGGCGTCGCTCGTCGGGATTGTTCGTTCAGGCATCTTCAGGCCCTTTCAATGGTGAAGCCCCCGGCCGGCCGCAAGCCCAACTAGAAGGCACGCGCGGACGCGCTTCTGCTGGAGCCGAGCCGGGGGCAACACTGATCTCTCATGGGTACGCCTTCCGTTGAGCTTGCAGCTGAAGACTAGCTCTGGGCGGTGATGCACGCAAGACCTATTCGGAAAGTTATCGGAACACCTACTCGTCGGCCATGTCGTCCTTCGAGAGCCCATCGCGCTGCGCATCAAGCCACTTCTGGAAAGCCCCCTTGGACTCCTCGGTCTTGTCGGGCTCGAGGATCCGAAGGATCTTGGTCAGCATCTCCAGCGCCTTCGTCTTCGAGACCTTGATGTTCATCTTGACCGAGCCGTCCCGGCCGACCGTATGGCCGACCTCCTCGATCGCCGCCACCATGCTCTTCGGCAGCTTCGAGAACTGCTCGAACTGGAATCCCTCCCCGGGGTTGTCGCCGATGTCGGCGATGTTGAAGAACGCCATGTCCATCCAGGCCTTGATCACCCGGGCCCGGGACAGCGACAGGAACTCGGTCTCGTGGCGGAGCAGGTCCTGGAGGGCTTCATGGACCTTCGGGAGCGCCAGGGTTCGGGATGCGTAGTGCCCGGGATCCCGGCCCTTGTAGCCGGCAGCCTCCGCGGCTCTCCGACCATTGAAGTCGCATGCGGGGTAGCACTGGACCAGCCGCCACTGCAGCGGGGTCAGGCCGTATTGGTTCGTGGCCGAGTTGGGATCCTTCTTGGCCCTTCGCTTCGGTGTCTTTTTTTTCGCCATAGTGTCCAGATTTCCAGAAACAGTGTGCGATAGCCCGGACACTTGTCCGCGCGTTACTGCGCCGTTACAATATACCCTAGCGTCATTTCTCCGATGCCTTGTTCTTGCGGAAGTCCTTTCGCCAGGATTCGAGGTCGGCCTGCCGTGACGCTGCTCCCTTGCGCGACACGAATGTCCCGAGGGAGGCCTCGAGACGAGTGCATTCAGCCGAGAGCTTGAGTGCCCGGCCTACTTCTGGACGATCACGATAGCTGACCACGTTGCCGTCGGAATCCTTGACTGGCATGCGCGGCCCGTGCTGGTCGATCGATGCCATGCAGTCCTGGTACTGAGCCCAGACGAGGCAGTAGCGGATGAGGGCATTGCGACGCGTTGGCTGCAGGAACCCGGCCGGCGCTACCTGGCCGATCATGTCGTGCCATGCCGCGAGTGCCTTGTCGTTGGAGAGGATGACTTCCGGGATTTCGATGCTAGGCATTCTCGGGGTCCTCGATCTTCCGGCAGGTCATTCCGAAGTCAGTGCATCGCTGGAGAGCGTAGGCTTGGTGCCATCCATCACCTGCTGGACGTCGTTCAAATCCGTGGAGTCCCCGCACTTAATCCGGTGGGTACGGCTGCCGTCCTCGGATATCGCTGCCCAGACTTGCCCGACATGTGTTCCCCATTGCTCCATCAGCTGGTGGACGTACTCGAGACAGGGATCTGGCCCCTCCTCGGCTTCCTCCTGCTCGAGGATCCCGCAGTCCTTCGCGAGGCCCTCGAGGAGATCGGCGATACCCTCGGAGTCGGTATGGACCTCGTCCATGAGGTCTTTCAGGATCTCCTTGTCGTGGCCGGCGAGCCCGGCGAGCGGATCCAGCGTTGCCAGCATCTTCTTGGCCTCGTCGGCATCGACATCCAGCACAAGGACCGGGACGATTTCGTTCGGTGTGGTTTCGCGGCGAAGGTGCCCGTCTATCAACATCAGCTGCCCGTCTTCGAGCTCGCGCGCAAGGAGCGCGTCTGCGTACCCCACCTCCTCGAGTAGGCCCTCCAGCGCCTTCTTCTGCTTCTTCGGGTGGGTGCGCCAGTTGTCCGGGTTTGGGATGAGTTCAGCGGCGCGAACGCGCCGCAGTTCGACAATGCGATCTCTGATCTTCACGGTAGCTTCCTCTCAAGCTATCCACAGTCCGTCAACAACGCTATTGTGAGCGGCACGATGAAGCTTGCTGCGAAGAGCGTGATTGCCCACATGGCGATCACCAGATACTTCATAGCAGGAACGTCCAGATGATGAACGCGACACCCACGACGAGGCCGATGGCAGCGATGCGATTCTTGAGTTTCTCGATCCGCAATTCCTTGAGCATGTCGGTGAGCATTTGCTTCTTCTGGTTTCCACGCATGCGCCACCTCCGGT
>Ga0180434_10001544_pt1 | contig 32697 bp, 28 predicted proteins | sample SS_ome_7_FD_132453 | JGI IMG/M metagenome (GOLD analysis project Ga0180434, IMG submission 132453) | Hypersaline lake sediment archaeal communities from the Salton Sea, California, USA - SS_1_D_2 metaG | ecosystem: Environmental > Aquatic > Non-marine Saline and Alkaline > Hypersaline >... | reverse complement strand
GAGCTTTTCGCCGCCTCTGCTGACGTAGAGGGTTTCGTCGCCGCGCAACTCGATCTCGGCTGCGGGATCCACCCTTGCGCCCGCTTTATCCACCTTCTGGTCGTTGACGAACACGCGTCCCGCGAGAATCATTCCGCGCGCCTTCTCGCGGCTCGCCGCAAACCCTCTGCGGTGAAGCAAGACGTCAAGCCGTTCCTTCTGTGGGTTCATGTCACGCGATGTGTGTCAACCGTCTTCCGCGAGCAATACGACGGCGTGCGCCGCGATCGCTTCCCCGCGTCCCGTGGCGTCTTTACCCTCGGTGGTCGTCGCCTTGACGGACACCCTCTCATCGGCTATCCCGAGTATAGGGGCAAGCATACGCCGCATCGCCGCTATGTGCGGAGCGATCCTGGGCCGTTCAGCGACGATCACGCTGTCCACGTTCACGGGACGGAGCTTCGCGTCGCGGACTTTCGACACGGTCTGTTCGAGCAACTTGGTGCTCGCGGTATCTCTGTATTGCTCATCGGTATCAGGGAAATGGTCCCCGATGCTGCCGAGACACGCGGCACCGAGCAGCGCGTCAATGATCGCATGTGTCAGGACGTCCGCGTCCGAATGCCCCTCGAGACCCAGCTCGAACGGTATGTCGACGCCGCCGAGCACGAGCTTCCGTCCGGGGACCAGGTTGTGGGAATCAAACCCGATACCGACACGCACGTTATATCCCTCGTCTCTTCAGTATCTGCTCGCCGATAAGCAGATCGTGAGGACTGGTGATCTTGATGTTATCCGGCGAGCCCCGCACGACCTTCACCGTATGCCCGAGACGCCGCAGGAGTTCCGCGTCATCCGTGGCTCTCACGCCGTCCTTCTCGGCCTGCTCGTGCGCCTCGAGTATCGTGTCGTACTGGAACGTCTGCGGCGTCTGGACGGCCCACAGGTCGCGCCGGTCGAGCGTGTCCCGCACCGTCAGGTCCTCCTCGACCGCAATGACCGTGTCGACAACCGGTACCGCTGTTGTCGCCGCACCGAACGTTCTCGCCGCCTCGATCGACTCGCGGATGGTCTCCAGCTCGACAAACGGTCGCACCGCATCGTGTATGATCACGATCTCCGCGTCGGGGCGCAGCGCAAGCAGGGCGTTGTACACCGACCCCTGCCGGTCCGTCCCTCCGGGAACCACACGCAACCCGACGCGGTCGCCGAAATGGTCCGCTACAAGACGACCGGCCTGGTTCACAAACTTGTCCGCGACAGCTATCACGGTCTGGTGTGCGAGATCGAGCGCGACAAACGGTTCCAGTGCCCACACCAGGATAGGTTTGTCCATCAACTCGACAAACGGTTTGGGTTTACCCGCTCCCATCCGGACGCCGCGACCGGCCGCCGGCAGTACCAGAGCAGTTTCGGTATACGACACGCACCCCTATCCTCGTGTTACACCGTTTCCCCTCAGAAGAACCCTCTTGTAGACACGATCCCGACCGGCCGCGTCGCCCATGGGCCCCGACGAAACGACCCGCACGCGTGCGTCACCGACGCGACATGACCCGGTCGAGCTTCGCGAAGATCATCTTCCCGGCGGCAGTCTGAAGAACGCTCGTCACGACGACGCGGATATCTTTGCCCATGTACGATTTCCCGCCGTCAACCACCACCATGGTGCCGTCGTCGAGGTACCCGATTCCCTGCCCGGGCTCTTTGCCCTCTTTCATGACCTTGACGATCATCTGCTCGTCCGGCAGCACTGCCGGTTTCACCGCGTTGGCGAGATCGTTCACATTCAACACCGGCACCTTTTCTATCTGGGCGACCTTGTTCAAGTTGAAATCGTTCGTTATGATCTTGGCTTCGAGCCGTTTTGCCAACTGGACCAGTTTGGTATCGACCTTCTCGTTTTCCTCAAGCTCCAGCTCGTAAATCTCGACGTCCACTATGTCCTTGCCCTCCTTGATCTTGTTGAGCATGTCGAGACCACGTCGGCCACGGGCGCGTCTGAGCGGATCGGCGGAATCGGCGATATTCTGTAGCTCCCGCAGAACGAATCGCGGAATAACCAGCGTCCCTTCGATAAATCCGCTCGCACAGACGTCCGCTATCCTGCCGTCTATGATGGTGCTCGTGTCCAGAATCTTCGGCGCCTGGTACCTTTCTCTGGCTCTCAGAAACGCGCGCTCAACCAACTCGTCCGGGCTCGGTCGTCGAGACATGCCCAGGATCAAACCAAAGTAACCGAACACCAACGACAACGCTATCGTCAGGTACGTGGTGACCGCTTCTCTCAGCGCAATCTGAGTGATATCGTCCGTTAGCTCCGCCGCCGGCCACCACGCCTTCACGACGTAGTTCGTGAGAAAATAGCCGCTCACCAGGCCGAGAGTCAGCCCTACGGCCGGTCCGGCCAGCCTGTCAAGCACCGGTTTTTTCCTGAGCCATACCTCCAGCGCTACAAGTGCTCCCGCGAAAACGGCACCGAGAACCGTCGCGAGATACGGCTGAACCGGTATGTGCTCCGGAAACGTTGCTGCTATCTGAAACGCCACAAACGCCGCTAATAGGATGAAGACTCCCCGAATAAACCATACTGCCACGTCGTTCACCTCCTTTCTGGCGACGACAACACCGTCGTCACCGGTCGGAAACTCGCTCGCTTCCAATCACCTCATTTTTCCGACGAGTTCCGATACGAGCCTCGTCAACCGCGGCTCGATATCCGCGGCAATTCGCACAATCTCGTCAATGTCAGCCGGTTTCAAAGCGTCCGGCAAGCACTCGTCGGTAATCGCCGACACCCCGAACACTTTCAACCCGGCATGTATCGCCACTATCACCTCCGGGACGGTCGACATACCGACGGCGTCCGCACCAATATAGCGCAGAAACCGGTACTCGGCAGCCGTTTCGAGATTCGGTCCGGCGACAGCCACGTACACGCCCCGCTGCACCTTTTGGGCTTGTTCAAGCGCGATTGTCTCGGCCAGATCGACCAGCTCCCGCGAGTACGGTTCCGACATGTCCGGGTACCGCGGCCCCAGCTCATCGTCGTTGGGACCGATCAGCGGGTTATCGCCCATCAGGTTGATGTGGTCCGTGATGAGCATCATGTCCCCGGCAGGAAACTGCGGGTTGAGCCCGCCGGCGGCGTTGCTCACGATGAGCGTTTCGGCGCCGAGCGCCCGCGCCACCCGAACCGGAAACGTAATCTGCTGCATCGAGTACCCTTCGTAATAATGGAACCGGCCCTGCATCGCCACGACGTTCTTGCCGGACAGGCGGCCGAACACCAGGGTGCCCTCGTGTGTCGCCACCGTCGGGACCGGGAAATGAGGAAGTGTACCGTACCCGCACGAGGCGATCTTCTCGACCTGCGCTGCCAGGCCGCCGAGTCCCGTTCCGAGAATGATCGCCGCTTCAGGGACACAATCGGTGACACGCCGTACAGCATCCACCGCTTCGCGTATCTGTTGTTTCAGGCCGAGCGACTCGTCTCCGGACCCGCTCGCCGCGGTACTTGCACCGCCTGGTTGTTCCACGTCACCTCCGTATGGTTATGACCTTCCGTCTGCTCTTTACCCCTTTAACGATCCGTACCTGCTCGGTGTTTACACCGAATTCTCTCGCCACGAGCTTCAGCACCGCCTTGTTCGCGGCGCCACGCTCCGGTTTTTCCCTCACCTGGATGCGGAGGATATGACCGGAGACGGTGATGCTGTCCGCGGATGCGCCCGGCCGGACGACCGCATCAAACCGCAGCGTTTCGTCTTGCGGATCACCGTTTCCGCGCATCCGCCTCCGCAAACTGGCCTATCCGCCGGAACTTCTCGTACCGACTCGCAACCAACTCATCGATATCGAGCTGCTCGAGCTCGGCCAGGGTCTCGACCAGCTTCGCCTGTACCCGTCCGGCCATGTCGTCCGGATCTCTGTGTGCTCCCCCGAGAGGTTCCGGGATTATCTCGTCAATAATGCCCTGCTCCAACAGGTCGGCAGCCGTCATCTTCAGTGCTGCGGCCGCCTGTTCGGCTTTGTCGGCGTCACGCCACAGAATCGAAGCGCACGCCTCCGGGGGACAGACGCTGTAAACGGCATACTGGAGCATGTACACTCTATCGCCGACACCGAACGCCAGCGCCCCACCGCTGCCTCCCTCTCCCAGCACTACAACGACGATGGGCGTCTCGAGCGTTGCCATACGGCGCAGGTTGTACGCGATAGCTTCACCCTGACCTCGTTCCTCAGCTCCGGTTCCGGGGTATGCCGCGGGGCAGTCAATAAAACATACCACCGGCAACCCGAACTTCTCCGCCACTTCCATCAACCGGATCCCTTTTCTATACCCTTCCGGGTGCGGCATGCCGAAATTGCGTTTCACGTTCTCGTTGGTATCGCGCCCTTTCTGGTGGCCGACCAGCATCGCGCGCCGACCCTCGATCGCTGTGAGACCACCGACGACCGCCGTATCGTCGCCAAAGCATCTGTCCCCGTGAAGCTCGATGAACTCGCCCGCGATACGCTCCACGTAATCGAGCGTGCGAGGACGCATCGGATGACGCGCGAGCTCCACCCGCTGCCACGCGGTGAGCGCGCCGAATACGCGCGCATACTCCTCGCTGAGCCGTTTCTCCAACGATTCGATCTGCGCGGCGATATCGATGTTCTCGCCGGACGAGAACTGTTTCAGGCTCTCTATCTGATACTCAAGCTCAACGATGCTCCGCTCGAAACCCAGCCGATTGCCCCGCCGCATCTTGCCGTTTGTATCCATCATGGTCGCAGGCCCCGAACTCGGGAGGTTCATGGTGTACCACTCGTGCCGCCGAACCGTAGGAAAAATTCTAGCACACATCATCTGCCAAAGCAACGAAAAATCGACAGTCGGGTGCCCAAGTGCGGGAGCCGCCCTTTACAGCGGCCGCGAACGCGTGTATACTGCCGGCCGTACTACGCGGTGGTCGCATATACGTCAACACGGGAACCCACGCACGAGAACGGTCGAAGTGTATCCGTGATCTATTCGGCACGGCGAGTTGATGGGAGAAAGATTAGATGAATCGAACAAAGATCTTACTCATTTGCTTCTGCGTTATCGTTGCGGCTGGAGCCAGATGCGGCCGGAGCTCGTCTGAGACGGCCGGTGCAGCGTTGCACGCACGCGTTATGGAACTTTATGAACAGGGGAAATACGCTGAGGCGCTCCCGATCGCCCAGCGCAGTGCGGAGATTGCCCGCACGGAGTTCGGAGACGACAGCGCTGAATACGCCTCGAGTTTGAACGCCCTTGCCATACTGTACGAGTCCACCGGCAACTACGCCGAAGCCGAGGTGACGTATAGAAAGTCTCTGGAAATAACCGCCAGGACCGTGGGGGAGGGAGATCCGAAGTACGCCACGACCCTCAGTAATCTGGGGGTACTCTACGAGAAAATGGGCAAGTACAGCAACGCAGAGCCGCTGCTCAAAAGGGCGCTCGAGATACGCCGCAAGACGCTCGCGAGAGACCATCCGGATTACGCCACGAGCCTGAACAATCTCGCGATGCTGTATGAATTGATGAGCAGGTACACGGAAGCCGAGCCGCTGTATAAACAGGCGCTGGAGCTAACGCGCAGATCGCTGGGCGAGGAAAATCCGAAGTACGCCACCACACTCAATAATCTAGGGGTACTCTACGGAAAGATGGGCAAGTACGGCAAAGCGGAGCCGCTGCTCAAAAAGGCGCTCGAGATACGCCGCAAGACGCTCGCGAGAGACCATCCGGATTACGCCACGAGTCTGAACAACCTCGCCAGCCTGTATGAGTCAATGAGCAGGTACACGGAAGCCGAACCGCTGTATAAACAGGCGCTGGAATTGACGCGGAAATCGCTCGGCGAAAACGATTCGCGCTACATCGCGACCCTTAGCAATCTGGCGGTGGTCTACCAAGATATGGGCAGATATGCCGAAGCCGAACCGCTCGCTGAGAGAGCTGTGGAAATCAGGCGAAGAACCGTGGGTGACGCTCACCCGGAGTATGCGACGAGCGTGAACAACCTGGCGATGCTGTACAAGTCCATGGAGAGGTATGAGGAAGCCGAACCGCTCTATAAGAAAGCTCTCGAGATATGGCGACGCACTCTCGGCGAAACCCACCCGTCCTATGCGGAAAGTCTCAATAATCTGGCGAGCCTTTACACCGCTATGGGCAGATACGCCGAAGCCGAGCCGCTCTTCGAGAAGGCGCTGCCGATACTGAGAAACGCACTCGGCGAACACCATCCGTCCTATACCGCCACGCTCGATAACTTTGCGGCGCTTTACGTGGCAATGGGCGAACACGAGAAGGCCGGGCAGTTGCGGGAGCCGCCTCCCACGTCCGGCCACTACGAGGGCAGGATGCAGGACGGGGGTTACTACAAAGGGTACGTGACGAACGGCCGGCCGCACGGGTTCGGCGAGTACACCTATCCGGACGGCGGCAAGTACGTGGGCGAGTTTGCACAGGGGAAACGAGACGGTCAGGGGACGTTCACCTTTCCGGATGGACGGCGAGTCACCGGCGAGTGGCGCAAGGACGAGTTCGTCGGCGGCGATGTGACAACGCCGTTGACCGGAACGCCGCCGCCGGAAGATACACCTCAGACAGCGGATTTTTACAATCAGCGGGGGGTGGAGCAGTGGTCGGCTGGTGATTTCGGAGGAGCGCTTGTTTCATTTTCGGAGGCAATCAGGTTGCACCCGACGTTTGCGGAAGCCTATGACAACCGGGGTTGCGTCCATCGCCGGCTCGGAAACTACGACCAGGCTGTTGCAGACCACAGCAAGGCGATCGAGCTGAAGCCCGGCCTCGCACAGGCCTTCAACAACCGGGGACTTGCGTTTGCCGCTAAGGAGGACTATCGGCGGGCACTGGCCGATCTTGATAAGGCCGTCGCGATCAATCCCAAAGACGCCGTTGCCTTCAACTCGCGCGGGACCGTCTATGCAAACCTCGAAAACTACCGGCGCGCTCTCCGAGATTACAGCAAGGCAATCGACTTGAAGCCGGATTATGCGGAACCATACTACAACAGAGGCGCTCTCTACACAGACCACCTCAAGGAGTATCGAAAAGCCGTTGCCGATTACACCAGGGTTGTGGAACTCCAGCCCGATATGGCGCGCGCCTACAACAATCGCGCCATAGCCTGGGCAAACCTCAAGGAGTACGATAAGGCGTGGGACGATGTTGAGCGATGTCGCGCGCTGGGGTATGGCCCGCAATCCTCGTTCCTCGACGCGCTCCGCCAGGCATCCGGACGGCAGAAATGAGTGGCCGAGGGCCGAGCTTGTTTTGCCGAAGGGTGCTTATCCCCCATCCAGGCGGTGCTTACCGTGCGCGAAATTGACACCCCGTAAGGCCCGTTGTTATAATGTGCTCACGTTCCATGGGGCAAAGCTGTTGGCGGTGAGGGAACACGGGGTGGCGAAACACGATTCTCTTCCAATCGCCTTGTACTGGCACATGCATCAGCCGCTGTACAAGGATCTGGTGACGGAACGGTACCACATGCCCTGGGTGCGTCTGCACGCGAGCAAAGATTACTACACGATGGTAGCGATGCTCGATCGGTACCCGTCGATGCGGCTGACCGTGAACCTCGTACCGTCACTCCTGGTACAGCTTGAAGATTATGCGTCGGGCAAGGCGTCGGACACGTTCCTGGAACTTTCCTGGAAGAGCGCGGACCTGCTCGCGCCCGACGAGAAAGAGTTTATTCTCTACAACTTCTTCATGGCGAGCTGGGAAACCATGGTGAAGGTGTTTCCACGGTACAACGATCTGCTCGAGAAACGAGGTCTCCACTACTCACCTGCACGAGCGGAAGAGGTCGCCGCGACGTTCACTGTGACCGATTTTCGCGACCTCCAGGTCTGGTTCAATCTTGCGTGGACGAACTCCGCGATCAGACGGGAGGACGAGGCGCTCCGGCATCTGGTGGCGAAGGGCGCGAACTTCACCGAGGACGACAAAGCGGTGGTGTTGAACAAACAAGCGGAGATCGTCCGGTCGGTCATCCCGCGATACAAGGAAGCGCTCGAAAGAGGACAGATAGAGATAACGACCACCGCTTTCTATCATCCCATCATGCCGCTGCTGTGCGACACGCTGCTTGCGCAGGAGGCGCGACCCGGCACATCGTTGCCGAAAGTGAGGATACAGTATCCGGAAGATGTCGACACACAGATACAGCGGGCGGTTGACTACCACCAGCGGGTGTTCGGACAAGAGCCGGACGGGATGTGGCCGTCGGAAGGGTCCGTGTGCGAACAGATGATTCCTCTCCTGGCGCGGCATGGCATCGCGTGGACTGCAAGTTCAGAGGAGGTGCTGGCGGCGTCGCTTGATGTTGACAAGGTCCCGGAGGTAAGTCTCAGGCGTGAGAACCCGCCCGCTTTCGTCTATCATCCGTACCGGTTCGAGAAGAACGGCGCCAGCGTGGCGATGGTGTTCCGGGACCGGGTGTTATCCGATCTGATCGGGTTTACGTACCACCGATGGCCGCCGCAGACCGCCGTGGAGGACCTCGTTGACCGGCTCAACAAGATCAAGCTGGTCATGGCGACCGAGGAACGCCCGTACCTGGTCTCGATAATCCTGGACGGCGAGAATCCGTGGGAACGGTACCCCGAGGACGGTCAACCGTTCTTGAACCTGTTGTACGAACGTCTCTCCTCGGACCCGAGTTTCCAGACGGTGTCGATCGGGCAATTTCTCAGAGACCACCCGCCGACGAAAGTGCTGCCGAAGGTCGCGCCGGGGTCCTGGATCAGAGGCGATTTCGACGTGTGGATTGGCGGCGAGGAAGAGAATCGTGCGTGGGACGCCCTGGACGAGACGCGAACCGCGCTCGTCAGACGGCAGCAGCGTGCGGGCGAGTCTATTGCGGAAGACAAACTCGGTCAAGCGTGGGAAGAAGTCTATGTGGCGGAAGGAAGCGACTGGAACTGGTGGTACGGCGAACACCATTCATCCGCCAACGACCCGGAATTCGATGAGTTGTACCGGAGACATCTGCGCAACGTCTACCAGCTTGTCGGATTGGAGCCGCCTCAGGACCTCTTCACCCCGATCATCTCACGTACCGTGCGACCGACCGCGAAGCCGGTCGCGCTGATGGCGCCGGTCATCGACGGTACGGACAGCAACTATTACGAGTGGCTGAGCGCAGGGCTCGTCGATGTCAAGGTATCCGGAGGAATGGCGCATAAGACCGAGAGCATCATCAGCCGGCTCTATTTCGGATTCGATATCGACAACCTCTACCTGCGGGTCGATGACAATGGGGTGCTGGTGCGCGAGATGGAGCAAGGCACCCAACTCAGGGTAGTCTTTCTCCAACCTGAGGACAAAGAGGTCGCCGTGACGCTTGACGGCGGCACTACGGCGGTCCTCCGGAAAGTGAACGAAGCGGGTCCCGTCACCGAGGGACCCATCGTGCCGTTCGCTGTCGGCAACGTGATGGAAATGGCAATACCCTGGAGCGCGCTGGAGGTCGGGCCGGGTGCCCCAATCGAACTGTTCGTCGTACTGGAACGCGGCGGGTTGGAGATCGAGCGGTGTCCGAGCCGTGGTCTGGTGACTGTCGATGTGCCGTCGGGCGAGTTCGAACTCATCAACTGGTACGTCTAACCGGAACGGGTCTGGGAGCTGTGCCGTTACCGCCGTTCCGGGGCTGCCGAAACACGTTATCAGGAGCATAAGAGCTTCTAACATAATGGAGTGGTCTCGGTGTGGCACGGGCATCTTGCCCGTGAGTTGACGGGCGAGACGCCCGTCCTACCGTCTTTTTGTTAGCGCTTCTAGGAGATAAGTTGCAGTCGGAACTGCATCGGCTCGGTTCAACTGTGGAGGAGGATCGCGAAGATGGGAAAAAGGAACTACGCACTTGGGCTCGACTTCGGCACGGAGTCCTGCAGGGCTCTCTTGGTGGATGTCGCGACGGGAGAGGAGGTGGCGACCGCCGTTGATCAGTATGCGCACGGGGTGATCGATACACAGTTGCCCGGCAGCGGCAGGGCGCTCGAGCCGGACTGGGCTCTCCAGGACCCGAAAGACTACCTTGACGCGGTCGCAGCGACGGTTCCGCAAGTACTTGAGGCCGCCGACGTCGCTCCGGAGGATGTCATCGGTATCGGCACGGATTTCACAGCGTGCACCATGATGCCGATAGACGAAAACGGCGTTCCGCTGTGTATGAAAACGGAGTTCGCCGATAACCCTCATGCATGGGCGAAACTGTGGAAACATCATGCGGCCCAACCGGAGGCCGACCGCGTCAACAAGGTGGCACGCGAACGCGGCGAAGAGTTCCTTACCCGGTACGGCGGCAAAATATCCTCAGAGTGGTTTTTCCCCAAGGCGCTCCAAATACTGGACGAAGCACCGGAAGTTTACGAGGCCGCTGGCAAGTTGATCGAGGCAAGCGACTGGATCGTACTGCAGTTGGCCGGGGTCGAGAAGCGGAACGCCTGCGTTGCCGGATATAAGGCGTTGTGGGATGAAGGGTACCCCTCGACGGACTATTTCAAAGCGCTCCACCCGCGCATGGAGAACATCGTCAAGGAGAAGCTCAGCGAGGATATATATCCTGCAGGCACCACAGCCGGCGGACTGACTAAGGGGATGGCCGAACGGACGGGGCTGCGCGAAGGTACCGCGGTGGCGGTCGGCGGTGTGGATGCCCACGTGGCCGTTCCTGCAGCCACCGTGGTCGAGCCCGGGAAGATGGTCATGATCATGGGGACAAGCACCTGCCACATGGTTGTGGATAAGAAAAAACGAGTGATAGACGGTCTGTGCGGCGTCGTGAAAGACGGTATTCTCCCCGGTTACTACGGGTATGAAGCCGGCCAGTCGGCGGTCGGCGACATATTCGGCTGGTTCGTGAAACATGCCGTGCCGTCCTACTGTTTCGATGAGGCGCGAACCAAAGGTGTAGATATTCACGAGCTGCTGACAGGGAAAGCCGCTCAGCTTAAACCTGGCGAGACGGGTATGCTGGCACTCGACTGGTGGAATGGAAACCGGTCTGTGCTTGTGGACGCCGATCTGACCGGTCTGCTGGTCGGCTGTACGCTCAACACGAGACCGGAAGAGATCTATCGAACGCTTATCGAGGCTACCGCATTTGGCACGTACACCATAATTCGGAGCCTGGAGATCGGCGGTGTGCCGATAGAGGAGCTTTACGCGTGTGGCGGGCTGCCGAAGAACAGGCTGCTCATGCAGATTTATGCCGACGTGACCAACAGGGAGATAAAGGTGGCGGCCTCCGATCAGGCGACGGCGCTCGGCTCTGCGCTCTGGGGCGCTGTGGCTGCCGGGAAGAAGGCGGGCGGCTACGACGATATTGTCGAAGCGGCGCGCAACATGGCGCGGCTCAGCGACGAATCGTTCACGCCCAACAAGCACCACCATGAGATATACCAGCTGCTGTTCGCCGAGTACCAGCGGCTCCACGACCTGTTCGGGCGAGGGGGCGACGACGTGATGAAGACGCTGAAGAACCTGAAAACCTCAGCCCTGACTGCAGAAAGTGCTTGACACACAACACGATACATGCTATAAAAATAGATGGCAGTCGCACACAAGAAGATCCCGGCCAGTTTTTTCCGGGGAAGGGAGACCTCTGAGAATGAGGGGGTTTTCGACCGGTCAGGCGGCACGATTGAATTGTGGTGCGGCCCTTGTTTTGTCATGCGTTTTCGCGCTGCTCCTCGCCGGGTGCAGGCGTGAGGCGGCTCCACCTAAACCTCCAGCCGGCGACCCGCTTGCTACCGATCAACTTCCTGTCGTTCTGAGCCGTTCGGCGCTGGTCATCCAGGATCAGGCACGCGGTATCGGCACTCTTTTCAACGAGGCAACGTTCGCTGAACGTAAGCGGGAAGCTGAACGGGTCACGACGGAACACGAGGCGAAAATCGAGAAGCTCAAAAAGGAGATAGACGAGAGATTTGCGTACGTAAACGCTATCGAGGCGCTCAAAAACAATATCGAGGAGGACAGCGCGAACCTGCCTCCCTACTATGAGCTCGTCTTGCAGATCCCTGCGCGGGACGCCACGGGCGAACAGATCAGGAAGGTCGCGGCGGTGTGGACGAAACTCGAGAGAAGGGCTGAGCACTACCGGCGGTTTGCCGAGGACATTTGTGCCGGAGAAATGGCGCGGAAATATCTCAGCCTTTCCGACCAGGTACAGAACGCCGCGGACGAAAAGCTGCAATCGGTGCTGGCCGGCATGTATAACTCCTATAGGAGCATATCCAGGAATTACGGGGCCGAATCGAGTGTGGCGCGGCTCGAACAGCACCTAGCGGATATCAATAAACTGGCCCAGACGCTCACGTGGGTAGGCGCTGAGTATTGCGATCTAAAGCATGCCCTGTACCGCAAGAAGATGCAGGAGGCAGGTGCTGCGGCTGCGCGTACCGCCGAAGGCAAGGAGCTCTTCAGCACGTCGTTCGAAGAGCTCATGCTCGATATCGACAAGACCAAGACCAATATTCGCAAACATATCGCCGTCTGCAAAGTGTACAACGACTGTCTGGACAGGTTCGAGCGGTTGATGGACAACGGTCTCCAGGCGAACGATGTTGCCATAATCGACGGTCTCAAAGGGCAGCTTGCCGACATGCGGCCGAACGCACCGAACGAAGACAGCAGGAACCTGCTCGAGCGAGGCCGCAGACAAATCGACGACGCTGTCGAGAGGGAACTTGATCGAATGCGTTCTACACGAGACCAGCTCGAGCAGCTCTGCGAGGGTGAACCCGATTTTTCGAACCCGCAGCGTTATCTCGATCGGTTGCGTAAGGGCCAGGACGATCTGCACGAAATGGCGACCATCTTTTACGAACTGAACCTGGTAGACGACGCCAGGAAAGCGAGTCGGGTCAGGGACCGAGCGATCAACATCGAGAGGGCTTTTGACAAACTGCGCGAGATGCACCGGGCCTACCAGGAAATGGAGGGGTACCTCAGAGAGCTGCAGCAAATGCCGCGTTACCAGATGCGGTCGGCCGCTCAACAGCAGAGGGCCGACCAGATCCGGCAAAAGATCGAGGATTATAAGATACGGTTCAGCGAGTGGGTCACGGATCCTACCCTCCGGGAGTATGCCGACAAGTGCCTCACGATGGTAGACACCCTCAACAGACAGATCGGCGGATGACAGCTCCCCGCAATCTTCATGCTCGACATGTCGCGTCGACGCGCGAGCTGTAACCGATTGCAGTATGCAGAGATTTCCCGGAATTGCCCTGCCGCTTGTCGAAGTACGGATCCGGACCCGGCGCGACGGCGATCCTGCCGCCTCTTCCTTGACACGACCGGCGAATGCGGGTAGCATGACCACCGGGCAAGGGGGCGATCCATGGAGAAAGCGCAACCGGCAGGGAGTTCGTGTGCGACGTCCCCTTGGGGAACCATCCTGCCGACTGCGCATATGGGATAGTGCCTGTAGGATCTCGTGAAATGCCGTGTGCACGGGTAAACGATGTCGATCTATACTACGAGCTTGTCGGAAAAGGGCCGCACCTTGTCATGGTGAACGGGCTTGGCGCGACCACCCGAGCCTGTGCTCCCCTGGCGCACCAGTTCCAGCATCGGTACACGACGCTCATTTACGACCACCGTGGTGTCGGCATGTCGAGCAACCCGGACGTAGCCTATTCGCTGGGCATGCACGCCGCCGATCTCGCCGGCCTGCTGGACGAACTCCGTATCGAGAGAGCCAGTGTGCTCGGGATGTCGATGGGAGGCATCGTTGCACAACAGTTCGTTCTTGACTACCCGGACCGGGTCAATAAACTTGTGCTCGTGACGACCGCCGGCCATATAACGACCTATATGCGCAGGATCGGCCTCCTCTTCAGGACCCTCATCACGCATCTTCCGCCTGAAGAGTTTGCCCGAACGCTCACGACGTTGTCGTTCACAGCGGCGTTCGTCGAGAAGGCGCCCGACACGGTTGCGGAAGTCGAACGGTTGCTGGTGCCGGATCCCGGCGATATCGCCGGTATCACAAGCCAGGTTTCGATGCTCGCCGGCGGCGATTTTTCGCAACGGTTAGGCCGGATCAATGTGCCGGTGCTCGTCATTGCGGGTGCCAGGGACATCCTGACGCCCGTGGAGTATTCGCGCATGCTCGTAGCGGCGATTCCAGACGCTCGATTGGCTGTCATGGAAGAGTCCGCTCATCATCCGCTTGTCGAGCAGTCTGGGGAGTGCGCCAGAACCGTGATTGATTTCCTGCAGGGTTCGAGCCGACCGTGTGCGGCTGACGCTAGGGAGTCAGAGTGTGCAGGTTGAACTGATGTCGTATACGACGCGCCCGGAGGATGCGATAGTGGAGCGCTATGTGCTCGAAAAAGGCGTTCCTGTATCCCTCGACAACGCGGTGATCCTGCGAAAAGTCGCACAAACCTCTTCCCGGTTTCTCAAGGATATCCTCTTCCACTTTTTCATCGCCGACGTGCCGCGCGAGACCCTGAGCGCGTTCCCCCGGTACCGGGACAGCTCGTACACCGGATACCGTGACCTGAGCCGTGACGCCACGGTCAAGGTGGCGGCGTCAATGGACGCGCTCGAGCTGCTCGAGTTCTTCCAGCGCAACATATGCAGCCGGCAAGGTGTGCAGCCCAACGCCCTCGTCTACGCGATGCTTGCGGCGGCACGGCTCGCCTGTCCACATCTGTTCAGCGAACTTACGGTACCGTGTCCACCCGGCAACTGCGAGATCGAACGAGGCGGCTGCCGACAGGCTGCACGCGAATGGACCAAGAGGATACAGAAACTGATTCGGATATCGGGCGAGGCGTTCGCCGCCAGCAAACCCAACTATACTATGACGTTCGACTTCAGCGAGGTTCTCGGCTATCCCGTCGTCCTTACCGTTCGCAGAAGCTGAGCTGCACGCGCAAGCGACGATCGTTCACGCAACCGTAAAAGGCAGCGGCGCTATCGCGGGAAAAGTCTCCTCCGAACACCCTCCGCTCTGAGATCGCCTATGGTTCGAGCGATCATTGTCAGCAAACGTTTGTTGCTTTCCGTCGGAACGATCTTGTTTCGCAGCACCGTGTAACAGTTCACGAGCAGTTCGATCTCGTGATCGCTCATCTTCCCGATCTGACCGGCCTGCATTCGTGTGATAGCCTGCCGCAACAGAAGCTGCGTGCGCCGTTCGCCATGTTTCGAGCTTACCTCCAGAGCGCGCGGAAGCTGGCCGGCAAGCTCGAGCTTCGCGGCAAGCATCTTCTTGAACCCTTCGTCGTGCGCATCAAATTCACGGCGTTCCATGTACGCCCATGCGAACGCCGTGTCTTCGAGCGAGATGTCCGCGAGCGCTTCCACAGGTGTATCCGATATCCTGTACGCGGCACGCCGTTCCGGATCGGTCTCAGCTCCCGCAGCTTGCGGTTCCGTGGGCGCAGACTCACGCACCGCCTCGGATTTTCCGGTGGTTTCCTGTCTCCTGCCCCGTTCGACATCGATAAGCGTGTCACACTCGGCGACAGCCTTTTGCGCTTCCACGAGCGAGTCTTCAAGCCGGATCAGTATCCTCGTCCACCGTCGCCGGCTTTCCTTATCGTGAAGCCGTTTCTCCTCGGCTCTGCCGATGAGTTTGAGTGTCTCCTCCACCACGTAGCGACGCTTCTCCCTTTTCGCGTGGAGGATTCTTTCAGTCTCTGAGGAATCTGTCGCCATTGCGTGCGAATGCTCTGCGGACGCTTGCCCCGCGTTGCCCCGGCACTGCCGCCTTCCGCCGCTCCGCCACTCTTTCACTTCAACTCTATTATACATAATTTTCTCCTAAAATCCACACTTCAACTGAACGCCGGGTGTGCGACATAAAAGTGGCTTTTGTAGATTTTTCACACGAAATGGGATCGGCTCGCCAGCGACGCCAGCGAATGAATCACCAATGCCGCGTTGTAGGGGAGGCCCTTGCGGCCTCCCGCGGGTGGGTACAAGACCCTCCACTACGACATGATCTGATATGAAAACCCACAAATATGTCGCAGGCCCCTGAACCCGGGGCGCCGATCACTCGACTTCCACGCCCGCGCAACGGAACCGGCGACGTTGCGAACGGCCCGGCGGGAGGGCCGAGTTCCACCTCGGCCGTGAACTTTCCGCACACCTCGATGATCAATTACGCGACGCGGCCCGGCAGGAGCCGGGCCCTCACTGTCTCGCTCACACACTGGCCGCATCACTCTGGGCGCTGTGCCAAACAATAGATCAGGTTACCGAATCTTCTGGACCTGCCACACTCCCATCGCAGGAGGCTCCCTGCAAGACGCCACGACACGGCTGCGGCAAATGGCGCGATCATATGGAAGCTGCCGGATCGGAGCACGCCGAATCCCGCCCCGGCGAGAACGCTTTCCAGCTCCTCGATCGAGAACTGTTGCTGATGCTGCTCCCCCCGGAGTCGCGGCACCAGGCGGAACGCATCGAGCAGTCGCTCGATCAATGGCCACAGGGACTTCCTGTTCGGGCACGTCACGAGCACCCAGCCGCCGGGTCGTGTGACGCGATGCAGTTCACGAAGCATCTGGTTTGTCGCGTGCTCAGAGAGGTGCTCTATTACCTCCACCATGGTGATTACATCGAACAGGTCAGCCGAGAACGGAAGCTGCACAGCATCACCTATCGCGAACACCGCTGGCAGCCCGCGGCACCTCTCCCCGGCAAAACGTACCGCCTCCCGGTTCCTGTCCAGGCCTACAACGTGGTTGCCCGACCGCGCCAGCTCATACACCAGATTACCGGAGCCGCATCCGAGATCAAGGACACGACCAGCCGATCTGTCCCGCAACAGATCGCGTGCCAGCCAGAGCTTCCCCCAATGCCAGAACCGCTGGATACGACTACCTTCCGTCAACGCAACGTATTGGTAGTCCCCAGGGATGGATGAATCGGGGCCGCTCGTGCCGTTATTCCTTCCCACCGACAATTGATCTTCCTCTCGCACCGCCAGCACTAAATCAGAGGTCAACATTCATGGTCGAGGGCTCTCGTAGCGCATGCTGCAATGACCACACCGCAGCACATCCCTGTCGGACCGTGACGCAATCACACGCGCGTCGTATCTCTCGGCCCCGCACCGAACGCACGCGGTCCGCTCAAGCACGTCTGAAGGCGCTGCCATGGACTCCGCCAAATCAAAGCTTTTCATCCGACGCTGAATCCGCGCCAGATCCGAGAACATCACGACGGAATCGCGGAGCAATCGCACCTGGGATGCCCGCGAATGAGCCAGATGAACAGGTACCTTACGAATCCGTAGCCCACGTTTCATCCCCAGAGCAAGCATCTCCACGTCGAACGCGAACCCGAATACAGTCATGCGCGGAAATATCGCAAGCGCGGCCTCTCTGCTGAAGACCTTGAGACCACATTGCGTATCGGCAATCCCTTTCAGTACCATCATGCTCACACACCGAGAGAAAGCCCATGCGGACACTCGTCGGGTCAGTGGATACCGTGCTGCGCACGTTGATTCGGGCAGGTCTCGCGCGCCGATGACGATGTCCGCGTCTCCTGCCTCGACGCGCGACCTCGCCGCCCCAATGTCGCTCGGCGTGTATGCCAAATCGGCGTCAGTGAACCCAATCGCCGCACCCCGTGCCGCCTTGACACCGGCGTATACCGCCGCCCCTTTCCCCCGGCGAGGCTGCAGCGAGATAAGACGGACTCTATCATCTCCGGAGCGTATGTTCCTTACAATCGCGGCCGTATCGTCCGTACTTCCATCATCAACCACGACGATCTGGAATGGAATACCCTGCCGTTCCAGATAAAGCTGGTGTTGGTTGACCGTATTGTGCAACCTGTCCGCTTCGTTGTGAGCGGGTATTATCAGTGTGAAACGAGGCCTGCCCGATTCCGCCGCGCCAGCCGAAGGACTCATCTGAGGACGCGCCTCCGTAAGCTGAAGCTGTCAAACAGCCGCGCTACAGCCTCCCGGCGAAAATCCCAGCAGAAACGCGTGAAATCCCGATAGCGTCCGTTTTTGAGAAACACCAGGACGTACCCCATGAGCTGATAATATTTCAGCCTCCGGCGGGAGATATCCCTCACCTCCAATGCCTTGCCGAACTGCTTGTTATAATCCTCCCAGCCTCTGGCGACGAGCCTGTATCCTGCCTCTCCGCGTCTGGCAAGATCGTAAATCTCCGTACCCGGGTACGGTATCATAACACCGAACACCGGCACCGTACCGTTGAGGCGAACGGCGAACCGGATGGTGTCGTGAATCGTCTCTCTTGTCTCGTTGGGATGCCCAAGAATGAAAAACGTCGTGGTCTCCAGGCCGATACTCTTGGCCACACGGTTTGTGCGTTCGGCTTGTTCCAGCGTAATCCTCTTGTTCGTATAGGCGAGGATATCTCTGTTGCCGCTTTCGACGCCGATCCCGATACCATAGCAATTTGCCTCTTTCATCTTCTTGAGCAGCGCCTCAGTGACCACGTCCGCTCGAGTCTGAACAAACCAGGAGAATCTGTGGTGCAAACCCCGTTCGATCATCATATCGAGTAGCCTGAATGCACGTTGCTCGTTCAAGCCAAACGTCTCGTCCCACATCCAGAGGTAACTGTTTTCAACGCCGAACTCGTCTGCCACGTGTTCCAGTTCCCGGATGACGTCCTCCGGAGACCGCTCGCGCACGCGGTGGCCGAGCGGCCGACAGAATTTGCATCCAAACGGGCACCCACGCGCTGTCAACAGCACGAATTCCTTCATCCTGTGTCGTGGGAAGAGGTCCCATGCGGGCAACGGCAGCGAGTCGAGATCCTCGATGTACGGACGCGGAGCATTCTTTATGATGCTATCTCCCTCGCGGTATATCAGCCCGGGTATCTCCGACAGCGACCCACCTGAACCGAGAGCAGTAACCAACTCGAGCAGTGTTTCTTCCCCTTCACCGTACACGCCGTAATCAAATACGCCGAATTCCTTCAGCGTTTGCTCCATTGTGGCATTAATGTGCGATCCGCCGACAACAACGAGCACACCGGGAACTGCCTTCTTGAGCTCGCCGGCGAAGCGGGCCACATGGCAAATCTCGTGCGTCATCCCCGTCACCCCGACGACGTCGGGTCTCAGCCCAGCAACTGCTGAGACCGCCGCACGGAATCCTAATCGGTCGAGTTTCGCGTCAACGATACTGACGCTGTACCCGTGTTTCCTCAGAACAGCGGCCATATACGCAAGGCCCAGGTGACCGTAATCGGGCCGGTCGTAAATTTCGACGCGACGTCGTGGCGGCGGGTTCGCGAGAACGGTTCTCATAGGGGATGTGGTCCGCGCCATTCAGCACCCGCCTCCTTTGTGCTCAGAACCGTTCTTTGCATCCGTTGCCGTTGCGGCACGCCTTCGCCCCCCCAGGAGACACCGAATTCCAAGGAAACAAAGGCTGGCAAGCACCGACAGCGATATTGCGATGCCAACATAGAAGTTGGTCGGACAATATCTGAACACCACGGTGTGATCGCCTGCCGGAAGAGCCACCGCCCGAAACAGGTAGTTCGCACGGTAAATCCGGCTGCGCGTTCCATTCACGTGCGCCCGCCACCCCGGATAGTACGTATCCGCTAACACGAGAAACCCCTCCCTCGGAGCGTGTACGTCAACCTGCACACGGTCGGGCTCGGACCGTACGAGCTCGACATCAGCCTCGCCATCACGATTCTCACCGGCTGATTCGTCGGACTGCGTAAAACCAGCGATGAGGAAGGGTCGCTCTTTTTCCAGCTCGATCACCGCTTGCGTAAACGGATCGAACTCCTCACTGCACATGTAGTCCAGCGCATCTGATGCCTTCGAGAAGTACCTAACGGACTCGGCATCTACCCAGTGCGCCCGGCTCAACGGTGCGGGATCCTCATAAATCCGTACCCCCTCGGCATCGAACACGCGACGGACTGCCGGAAAACCAGGCGGCGCCTCGCCTGCTGCTATGAAATCCCGCTCTGCGGGAACCACAAAGAATCGCGTACACACGATCTTGGGCAGGCTGGAATTGGCAAGTTTGTCGATATAAACGCTGCCAACGTGGAAATTTGTGTACGCCCCCCTATCTTCGGGCCTGGTCATCGCCTCAACAAGCTCAAGATGGCGATTCAACATGAATGGCGTGAAATCGTCCGTTCCGTAAAGACCGAAACTGCCCCACATTCTGACGTGAGGAATCGCGCTGCTTGAAGATCCAAACAACAGCGGTAGAGACCATATCCGCCCGTTCGAGTCGGAGTGGTTGCGCAAGTACTCTATGTATTCTGCGGGAGTTTCTCCCTGAATCGGCGACACCTTGTACGCGGGTTGCCTGCGGAGCCTGGTAGCGCGGTTCCATAAGTCACTCATTGTCAAACCCAGAAGGGATACCAGGAGGAGAGTTCCCAAGAGACTGCGCGCCACGTTTCTCCGTTCGCGCCGACGCGCGGACAAGAATAAATGGTCGACGCCAGCCGTTCCGTCCGCGAACCTCAAAGCAAGAATAAACGCGCCAGAGAGCATCAATACGAGCTTGCCTCGCGGCAGAGTATCGATAAATGTCAGCGCTGCAATCAGCGCGCTGAGCGCAATAAGCACGTTACCCCATCGCGGCATACCGTCACGTGTCCGGTGAACGCAGTATTCGAAGCCAACCGCTGCAAGGTAAGCTACTGAAAAAAGATAGAGGGTCGGAAAAAACCGAAAATCCCGCGACATACCCAGCATCATCCGCCACCCAAGGAAGGCGCCCACCTTGAAGTCCGCTACCGAGCAAACGATGCCGACTACGGCGAGCACCGCAAAAAACCACACACGCCACCTCGGGACGCCTTTACCGGACAGCCCTATCGCGACCAACGACAGGGCAGGTGCAGCAACTCCAACGTAGAACCACGGGCAAGAAGCGGCATAAGACGCTCCGCCACTTATCTGGTGCGCCAGATCGCGCAAGGACCATCCAAAAAGGGAGAGAATGCCCTGGTAGGACGCGAAGCTCAGCGAACTTCGCCACGTCGATTGTCCTAGCTCCGCGGTTATAATAACCTGGGGCAATGTGATCAATCCGGCTACCAGCGCCGAGCCACCCAGCCATGCAATCGGCAGAAGCGCCGCCTTCACCTTACCCCTCCGTTTCCCCCTGAGACCTCCCTGCACGATGATGTAAGCGCAAATTAGCTCACCGGTGGCGAGCGTGATGAACGTATGTCCCGCCGTAAATTGTAAAGCCAAAACGGCGCTCAGCAGAACTGCCCAGACGTGTCTCCGTTCGGCGCCGCTGGCTATTCGCTCGGCTGCCAGCATTGCGCCAGGGATCAGGGCTGCGGAGTATATAAAGGGAGGCGAATTCAGTCGGTCCGTCAAGAACGGCGCAAACATGAACATCGTTCCTCCCAAGAGAGCCGCAGATGCACTAAGCTTAGCGCTGCGGCAGTATAGCCACATGAGAACGCCTGCCAGCGACAGGTGCACGACGTTTAGCAGATCTAAAGCTGTCCCACTGTCTGCGAGAACGTACAGTAGGTTAGGCGGGTAGAAAGGACCGAAGTACAGTTGGCCGGCAAGGGGTGTGCCACACCCCTGGTACGGATCCCAGAGCGGCAACCGACCGGCCCTGATTTGCGCAGCCGCGCGTTCCCAGCTTGGTATGAAGCACACGTGCAGATCCGGTCCGAGCCGGTCGGCCTTTGTGGTATCCGGATGGTGAACCTGAAGGGCCACGAAGAGAGTCGCCGCGACCGTGAAAACGATGACAGCGATCAAGAGAGAAGTCGCGGCGGGGACATGAGAGGAGCGTGATCCTGTGTGGGACATCGCTTCACTGTACTGCATGCTCTGACATTCCGTTCTAGCGAGCGAACCGAATGAGCTTGGTCTTGCAGGTGCGCCCCGTCGTTAGCCTTCCGTTCGCGACGGCGCCCGCCTCAGGTTTTCTTTCCTCGCGCCAACCCTTCTCCGATAAGGTAGGCGTAGCTCTTCTCGACGGCGTCCATCATATCGGTGGCGCACTCGTCCAGCTCGACGATCATCCATTCGACCGAATCTTTGCCGGCCTCCACGATACTCGGAAAATCCACGATCCCGTCGCCCACCGCCACCATCGGTTCGCCCGCCATACACGGTCCGTCCTTAATGTGGAGCAGCGGCGCCCGCTCGCCGAGGTTTCGCACCACTTCCGCAGGGTCAGGACCAGCGGTTTTCACCCAGTACGTATCAATCTCAAAAAAGATTCGCGGGTCGAGACATTCCAGCATGACCTCATGGACATATCTGTTCTCAATCTCTTGAAACTCCCACCAGTGGTTGTGGATGCCGAAGGTCAACCCGTTTTCTTCAGTGACCGCGTTCGCCTCGTTGAAACGGGAGCAAGAATCTTTGATCCGGTCGATGGTAGTGAACGCGTTCGGTCCCATCCCGGAGACAATGCGCGTACAGTCGAGTTCCTTCATCGCATCGAGCACCTCTTGCTTGTGCTCTCCGAGCGGGAACGGCATATGCGCGCTCGTTACCGTCAGCCCGAGGTTCTTGAACACGTTACCGGCCTCTTTCGGCGACGCTGCCTTGAAGCCGGCGGTTTCCACACCCATATACCCGATATCGGCGATTTTCCGCACAACACCGGCGAAATCGTTGGCCAGCCTGTCTCGAACCGTGTAAAGCTGAAGTGCAATTGGTGCGGACGTGCCCATCTATCTTCCTCCTGCCGAGCGGTAGGTACCGCCGTTATCCTCTCCCCTGTGACCGGCATAGCCCCGCGAACGCCAACACGACCCGGAGCACCTGTCGGCTCGACGGGCTTCACGCTTGCCACCGCGACACTATCACGTCGCCTTAACCTACGGGAAAACGCACCGGGATGTCAATCGATCAGCGCGAGAAGGGCATTACACAGCGGGTGTGCCACATAACAAATGACTGGGGAATATCAGGAAGGACTGTACAGCGCGGCCACCTTACTCGGACTTATCCTGTTCGTCACTGCCGCTGTCGGCCCGTTTCTGGGCGTCGCGAAGCTTCTTGAGCAACTTCGGATCGCCTATTGTGTCGTGGAATATTGATCGTTTGGAGGACAAGAAATCCTGCCGTATTGTGAGCATATCCATGAACACGAGCAGGATAACCCATAACAGCAAGACACCCACCAGGAGCCAATACAGCGTGAACTTACCGAGATCCGCCCTGAGACCGCGCGAGTTCAAACCCAATATGGCCATCACTATAACTATAGTGAGAAGAATCGCTGTAAAATATCTTCGGGCTTTTCTCTTACTCATTTGCCGCCGCCTCACACTATCGGCGCCGAACCTAACCAGTCAGGCGACGCATCGTGGTCCCCTATGTGCCGCGTGACCCCTCCGGACAAGGCGTTGTTTCCTAAATTCGTGCACACTTATACACTAATAGTAATGGTAGCACGCGGCAGCAGCACGGTCAACAAACGGTCCGATTGCGTCCCCGTCCGAACACCGATCTTGTCCTCGGGCGTCCGCTCATCTACTCGACCAGCACCAGCTCGAAATAGTCCGGTTCGCACTCTTCCGAGGTCAGCACCTCGATGTGAACTCCATTGTCGCGGACAGTGGCGAACACGTCTATACCGGCCGCTTCCATGGAGGGTCTGGCAACTGCTGGTTTTTTACACGGTTGCGTAACGTCGCACGAGCGACATGCGCGGCACGGACCGGACCCGAACGCGAACGCCTTGTAGTAGCCGGCCGGAAAAAGTTCTCGCTCGAGCGCGGCGGCTCCGCGGCTGATCTCCGTGTGCTCGTCGCCGTGGATCAGAATCGCCTTCTCAAAACAGTTTACCACCGCTCGGGTTTCCTCCGGGGTCGGCGAATACGGCGGGCACGTCAGAGTCCCTCCGTACCCGTCGCAGCCGAACCGGCACTTGAGCCTGACCCACGGGGCGGTCTTCACGCTCGTCGCGGCAATGATTTTTTGCATCCAGCGCTCCCATATCGAGCGCCCGTTTTCGGAATTTGGTAAGCGGTTCTCGTGCCATAATCGTGCTCCTTCGTCACGGTCGTCTCTACGACCACCGAGGCCGTGCATTTGTTCCGACGTATCAGGGGATGCAGTCGTGATGAGCTGATCTAATCAGGAACCTGGAACAGTGTCAATCGGCGGACAAATAAGGTGTCGCAGAAGATATCTCCGCGCCACCCTCTCGGTGCACGACATTGCGATCCGCAGAACCCGCGCAGTGTCCGGTTCTACACCGCTATCTTGACACTACGCAGTCGCATATTTCTTTGACATTGCTACCTTTATGTGATAAAATCTTATGGGAGATGAAGAAGGCGGGGTGTATCATTATGCAACAACGAAGAAGAGGAATGTCGCACTATGCCAGCTGAGTCTGACGAACACGGCAAACGTATCGGTGATCTGCTCGTCGAGAGCGGGGTAGTCACCCGCGAACAGGTTGAGCGTGTCATTGCGGAAAACGAAGGCGTGCGGAAGCGGGTCGGCGAACTGCTCATCGACAGCGGTCTTATCAACGAGGAGGTGTTCGCCCATACGCTGGCCCGGCAATTGGACCTGCCGTTTATAGACGTCACAACGGTGAAACCGCAGAAAGCGGCGCTCAATAAGTTCCCGAAGCATCTTGCCGTAAAACATCAGTGCCTGCCGCTGACCGTCGACGAAGACGGGCTGACCGTTGCGATGACCGACCCGCTCAACCTCGTTGCCCTTGACGACCTGAAACACGCCACCGACATGGAAATCAAGATGTCGATTGGCGTCAAGTCTCACGTGCTTGCCGCAATAGAACGGTACAATCCAACCACCACCCCGGTTATCGGCGACGTCGAGGAACTTGAGGCTGCGGTCCAGCGCACCATACTGGCGATCGATGACGCAGACTGGAAAACGAGGACGTTCGCGGTAATCTCCAACAAGGGCGGTGTCGGGAAAACGCACGTTGCAATCAATCTTGCCTACTGTCTCGCCAAGCGGGGAAAAGAGGTGCTGCTCATAGACGGCGACCTCGGCAACGCGGACGTCGGTATCAAAGTCGGCATGTTTCCCAAATTCAACCTGCTCGATTTCTTCAACAAAGGGAAAGATATCGAGGAAATCGTCTCGACGACGGTGTTTGGGTTCAAATTCATCGGCGGTGTATCGGGCGAGTTCCGGCTCGCAAACCTCGTCTATGCCCAGAAACTGCGCTTTATCACCAACCTCCATCGGATAAGTAAACTGTTTGACATAGTCATCCTCGACCTCGGCGCCGGAATCCACCGAAACGTGTTGGATTTTGCGTTGGCCGCCGATGAGACGCTCATAATAACGACTCCTCAGGACATCGTCAGCGGCTACGCCTGTATTAAAGCGAGCTTCTTCCGGTTCAGAGACCTTGAAACGCGGCTCGCAAAAAAGGCGGTCAACTACAAGCCTGAAACGCTGTACCAGCCCAAGGTCGTGTTGAACCAGCTCGCCGATATCGAACAGGGCGAACGCGAGTTTGAGAAGATACTCGCTGCGGCGCGAAAACATATTGCAGAAATCGGCAACCAGTTCCAGTTGAAGCTCAGTTATCTTGGCGGCATCCTTTACGACAAGGAACACTTTCGCCAGGCTGAGCGTATGCACAAACCGTACGTCGAGCTGTATCCAAACCGGCGCACCTCGGAAGGCATCTACCGGTTGGCGGCCGCTCTGCTCAATCCCGCTCTGGCAGCGCGACAGGACGTGCCGTATAAGGAAAGGTTCAAACGGCTCGCTGGAATCGTTGGCGAGCGGTACTGATCCCGGCTACACCGACCCGCTTTCCCCCGAAAGAGCCCACGGTGGTTCCCCCTGTATCTCCTTTACGAGAGCGAGCGCATCGCGGACCTCCTCGGCAGTTCCGGAAATGAGAAGCCACACAGCTCCTTCCGCGCCTCCAACGCCGCCTGAGGCCATGTGGATAGCCGTGGCGCCGGTGAGCAGCTCGATAGCCTCGATCTCGGTGACGATCGTGCCCCATATCGGCATCAGTCGCGGGAAGGTGCCGACGGTATCGTCCCGTTCCGCGATCATGCTGCTGATCTGTTGAAAATTGCCGAACACCGCCTTTTCGAGCCCGACGGGCAGTATCAACTCGACCCGGCGGCCTACTATGTGGCCGATCGTGTTGCCGATCGTGCCGCCGTCCTCCATACCCATGAGTATGCCGGCGGTTCTTGTGGGATAATGGAGCGCGTTGCACCCTTTGATGAACACATCTCCCGGTTGCATCTCCCTCACTGCGGAGAATCTGTCAAGCTCCGCGGCCGGCTTCCCATCTTTCAGGACGACATCCGGCATAATGTCAGGGCTCAATGTCAACGGACCGGTCGGTTTGGCCGGGAGGACCATCCCGCTTCTATAACTGGTCTTATCGATCGGTTTGCCGAGTATCTCCTCAACGACGTAACTGTTTGTCGTCCCGGTTGCGATGGCAAGCACCCCGTTTTCCAGCACCTTTTTCACCTGCGGCATTTGTGAGACGGCTCTTGCTATGAGTCTCTTGGATTCAGCTACCGTGAGCACTATCTGCGCTTTCATATGGTTTTCTCCCTCTCGGACGACGCGGCGGGGTCCGCGAACTCCCTCCTGATCGCGCCGCACACTTGCTTTATGCCACTGTAGAGTCGATTGTAGCAGCAGACAGTCACGATAGCAAACGGTGTGCGCCCGGCGAGTTCTAATCAGCCGGAACCGGTACCCGCGCATCGGAAAAGGGCGGTTCCTTAAAAGGCTCAGGCGCCATGTGGGTTGACTGGCGTGACCGTGACGTGGTACACTAATTGACCGGGATGGAAAGGTTATTCGCTCACGACCAGCACAAGAGAAGGTATAACGCGACGGCGGCGGTCGCGTCGTGGATCGGTCTCGCTGTATCTTTAACTCTCGCCTTTGTTATCGCACTGAACGCATACGCTGACACCGTATATCTGAGGAACGGCTGGAAATACGCCGACGTCACCATCATCGAGGACACGGAGACGAGACTGGTCATCGAACTGTCCAGCGGCGAGACCATCGCGGTGCCGAAAAACCTCATTGCCGGAAGCGTCGTCGATACGAAGGGTGGAGGAAAGCTCGATCGCGGCAGCCGGTCGGTAACGCTGAAGAATGTGATAGGACAACCGGGACGAAGCGCCACTCCGAGCGGAGGGCGAGGAGGACGGCACGTGAGCGGTTTCCGCACTCCCGAGGGGGTACCCATCTTTACCAACATCCCGTGGAAATTCGACCGGGAGTATGAGGAACTGTTGACGCAGCTCGTACCCCTTAAGCTCTACCGGCCGGGAGATAGTCATGTGGCGGCGACCTTGAAGCAAGCGTTGAGCCAGGAGGTTCCCGTCTCCGACCAACGCCGCACTTATTCGCTGAGCTTGAGCGCGCAGCTCGACGATATGGTCGAGTATTATGCGAACTATTATGATGTCCGGCCCGAGCTCATCATGGCGGTCATTAGGGCGGAGTCCAATTTTGATCCGAGCGCTGTCTCGAGCAAGGGCGCCATGGGTCTCATGCAGCTCATGCCTCGCACCGCTGAAGCTATGAATATAACCGACGCCTTCGATCCGCAGCAGAACATCGGTGGCGGTACACAGTATCTGAGCAGGTTGCTGAAGATGTTCGGCGGCGACGAGCGACTTGCGGTTGCAGCTTACAACGCAGGACCCGGACGGGTGAAACAGTACGGCGGCATCCCACCGTTCCGGGAAACCAAAGCCTACGTGGCGCGGGTGTTCCGGCACGTCGATGGGTACGCGAGACGCTTCGGTTCCTGACCTTGTTGTCCGGCGGTCTCAACCACCTGGCACCTGTGCCAGCTTCGCAAACAATTCGCCGGGTCGAAAACGTTTGAGTCCCTGGACGATGGTCGGCACCTGGGTGCAGAGTTCGCGGGCGCGTTGACACAGACGGGAAGCCTCTCGCGCGGTTATGTGCCCCGCAGCGACGTGCTCGTGTAGCTCCGCCTCATCGAGCACCTCGACATATCGGTCCGAGCCGACCCACACGTCCAGGCTCATGTCCCGCCACTCGACGGTCCGGTTGTTAAACTTCAGGTCGCTCGAGAGGTGAACGTAGTAACCCACCAGGTCACCGCGCGGGTCGTACATTTCCCAGAGTATGTACCCTCGCCCGCGCATATAATGACCCACCGTCAGGCTTCCTGCAGGGAGCTCGGCGCTGGCCACGGTGTAGGCCCTGTCAGAAACGTAACAGATCACAAGATACTCCGGGTCACGGTACAGTAGATGGCAGGTGAAGCGCTCTACTGTGCCGTCAAGATTGTGTTTGATCTCCGTTATGCGCGGTATCGCTGTGTACCCCCGGTGCTAGACTGCGATTCTGCCTCATACCACGGGCCGGAACGTAGCCAGGGACACGGCGCGCCGTGCCCCTACGGTCGATATATGATGAAAGGGAACGCCAGCTCGCGGCCGTAGCACTCATGCGGTGAACGTCTTCACATACGCCAGGTGTCGCGACCCCGGTTCCTTTTCCTCAGAAGTGCAGCGCTCTCAGCCGGTCGGCGGCAAGCGTTGTCTGTTCCACCGAAGGTACCAGCGCGAACCTGACATAGTTTCGTCCGGGGTTCAGGCCGGATCCTGTACGCTCGCTAATCCATTCTCCGGGAGTCGTGACGATAGCGATTTCCGGATCGAGCAGTCGTTTCGCGAACTCTACCGATGTCATGCCCCCGGGCACCTTCTGCCAGACGTAGATCGTCGCCTCCGGCGAACATTCTGGCAGCCCGACATCGACGAGCGCCTTGACGATGATATCCCGCTTCTTCTTGTATTCGGATCGCATACGGGCGACGTGGCGTTCGTCGCCGAGCGCCTCGACGGCGGCGTCCTGGATGAACGTCGGCGTACCGCTGTCTATGTGGGTCTTTGTCTTCCTGAATGCGGCGACCACCCTGGTGTCTCCCGCTACCCAGCCAACGCGCCACCCTGTCATCGCGCTCCGCTTCGACAGCGAGAAGAAGGCGATGACGCCTTCCCTGCCGAATTCGAGCAGGCTGCGCGGTTTTTTCTCAAAGTAGAGCTCGGTATATGCTTCGTCCGATGCGACGATGATCCCGTAGCGCTGAGCAAACTCGATCAGTTCGCGGCAAAACGTGTCGGTGGCAATCTTGCCGGTCGGGCTGTTCGGATAGTTCACCCAGATGATCGTTGCCTTGTTGGCGATATCGGTCGGGATCGAGCCGAGGTCCGGCAGATAACCGTTCTCCTCCAGCAGCGGCACGTAATAGGGCACGCCTTCGGCAAAGAGGGTGCCGGTCTTATACGGCGGGTAGCCGGGACTCGGTATAATGACGTAATCGCCGGGGTTCACAAACGCTTCCGGGAAGTTGAACACCGCCTCCTTCGAACCTATCGTCGAGGAGATCTCCGTCGCCGGGTCGAGCTTTACCGAAAACCGCTTTTCGAGCCAGGTAGCAGCCGCTCCCCTGAACCCCGGATCCCCTATGTAGCTCGGATACCCCGACGAGGCCCGCGCATCGAGCGCTCGCTTGCACGCCCGCCGGATGAATTGCGGTGTCGGAACCGTCGGGTCGCCTACACCGAAATCTATCGGCTCGATACCGCGCGCCCGGAGGTCCGCCACAAGATTGTCCACCTCGGCAAACGCGTACGCGCCAAGTTTCCCAAGCCGCTCAGATATACTGATATCCATTCTCGATGCCTCCATCACAGGGCGCCGCGGTTCCGACCAAGAACTGTCGTTTCCTACAACTAACACCTCTGGCAAAATAAGGCACTATTCCCGTGGCATGGGCATCCTGCCCATGAAATGACGGGCACGCCTCGGCATGGCGAGTTTACAACACGGCGGATCTTCGACGAGACGCCCCTCCTACTTCTTTCCGTTGGAGATTCCAACCAGGATACGCTGCGATCTTACGGACGTCCGCGAATGGTGTCAAGGCGGGAGGCCATACGCCCCGCCTCGCCACGGCGAGTTTTCAACACGGCGCACGTTCCGCAAGAGCCTCCCTTACATTCGTCATTTGATAGGCGTGCTCGGCTCACCGGGGTGGAACCGTCTCGTCAGCAGGCTCAACACTGCCGCCGCGATCAGGAGTATCGGCGCAAGCACTGTCGCAAAGAGGTAGCTGAGTACGTAAGCCACCATCTTCAACATATCGCTGTAGCCGATCTGCTGGCCCGTCGGCGAGGTGCCGGATAGTGCCGTGGTGTATGCCCGCCACCCAATCGTGTGCAGAATGACAAAGACGAGAACCACGAATACGGCGCGGGCAACTAGCCCCGATGGTGCAAAAAGCGACCATCGACCACCGTATACGAGACGTGACCACTTCACGAGCGTGTCTCCTCAAGCGCCCGCGCCTTCTCCCAGAGAGGGCCGAGTACCATAGCATAGAGCAGCACGGCGTCTCCCACCTGGTTGCTTGAGCAGAATCGAAGCTGGCCGTCCTCTTCAAGGGGAAAACCCGCGAACCGCAGCGAGGTCAGCAGCCGTAGGAAATAATCGGTATCACCGAACGCGGTTGCACCCATGATGGCCAACCCGCTGGCGCCGGGACTTATGCCGAGAACGGGCACGATCGGTCCGGAGTCCACATCGGCCGGACCAACATATGAAGCCGGCCATTCCCGGGCATAGCCAAATCCGAACATCGACCGGCCCAGCTCGTGTCGCGCCCGCCTGTATTGGTCGCGCGCGAACTTCTGGTCCGCTACCTGCAGACAGTGCGCCGCCATCCAGATCGACGATCCCTCCGGACCCTGGAGCGCGTCGCCGCTCAGGCCGTAGCTCGCGCACAGCAGCCCCGTCTCGGGATCGAGCAGGTCGCGTTTGGCCACCGCGAGCCATTCATCGATGAACTCCCCGTAGCGCGGACCGTCCAGAACGTCGCCCAGCTTGATAACGGCGATCGCTACCGTGTTGCAGAAAACCCAGCATTCGTTCGGATAACTTTCCGCAAGAAGCGCAGGACTCTCTTTCATCCTGGCAACGATCGTGTCAATCCGCTCCTGCACAAGCGGTTTGTAGTCGGGTTTCTCCTCAACCATACGGCGGGCAGCCATCATGATCGCTATCTCGCCGTCTACGAACAGACTTCGCTCTGGTTTCAGAGCGAACGGCATCTCGCGGGCATACGGCATGAGGAAGTGGTACAGTCCTTCCTCGCGTTCGAGCCGTAACGTGTCGTCGATAATGGTGTCCATTACCTCGAGATACTCGGCTGCCCGATCCGGCTCCCGGCACGCCATATTCGCGAGCGACAGGACGAGGAACATCCGTCCCATGAGATCCCATTCCGCGTTGCTGGCGCGCATCTGTGCCAGCTCGCGTTCTCTCAGTGTCGAATTGCGCCATAACGCCAGGTGACGGGCCGCCAACGCGCGTGTCGCCTCCGGCAGTGACCCTTCCGTGCGATAATTTCGAGGGTCAGTTTTGAAGAAGAAATGGAGGGAAGGCAGGCAGATCGCCGCGCCGATCAACACGGACACGAACATCAGCAGCACGCCTTTGATCTGTATCACCGCACGTTGTCCGGCGGAGCCTTGTCCAGCAACACGGCGGGCACCCATCCCTGACGGATGAGAGTCCGCCGTATCACCTGAGTGACGTTCGTTTATCAATAGCGGTACCGGTTAATCGGAGAGTATCCGTATGGTTTCCGCCGTCAGCACGTGGTCGACCCAGAGCGTGCCTCTCACTCTGATGAAGATACCTTCAACGAGCTCGTTCTCGCTGCCGGTCGGGGTATCGGTATCCGTCGCCCGGTAGATCAGCGCGTCCGTGTACAGAACCTCGATCTCGCTTCCCTCATCGCTGCACAGAGCGAGTACGAGCGTATCCGTGTCCTTGTCGATGCTGTCAATCGTGCCGCATACGCATGCTTCTGTGGGATCGATCTGGATATCCGCTCGAACCTGCGGTGTCAACACGTAGCCGCCGTTGCCCAATTCGACAAGATGGAGACTGGTGAAATGCAGTATTATCAGGTAGAACTCATCTTCGGGCAACTCGAACTCTCCAGACACGAACAGCCGACCGTTCGCCGTTAGATGAATATCGGTGATGACCGTCCCCGGATCGGATTGCAGGACGAGCCTCGGATTGGTGATCGATAACCTGATCTTGGTGTAAACGTCCGCCGGTACGCCAACGCACGACAGCACCTCGGACACTTCCGCCAAATCGACCACATTGACGTCCATCGCCCCGCTGAAAATCACTATCTTAGGCTCGTCGGGGTCGCCATCCTCGACGTACGGGTCGAGAGCTATCTCGGTCACCGTGACCGTCAGACTCTCTATCTCCCCGACCGGTACCGGCGCACCAAGCTGCGAAAACGCTAGACTCGCCTCCGACCTGGCAATGCTGTCCGTGTCGGCGCTGATCAGCGCGGTCACGCTCGCCGTGCCGCTTGCTGTCGTCACGCTGCCCGAACCGCCCGAGCAGCCGATACCCAGCAGCATAAGGCAGACCGCACTCCCGATCGCCGCGAGAATCGAGCCGGTTCTCTTCATCGTTCAGCCCTCCTTAGCACTATTCCGTCCTGTAACCCATCCCCATAAAATACCTGCGTTCTCTAGACAACATCCCTGCATGGATGATTCTTGTTTCTCGGGAGAACGTCACGAGCGTTTGTGCTATGAACGTCTCGATGTGAAACCCGGCACCCGAACGAGCGTTATTATACCGAAAACGGGTTGATTTGT